>JACCDX010911588.1_pt1 | contig 42630 bp, 48 predicted proteins | sample 7449681 | NCBI WGS metagenome assembly JACCDX01 (sample SAMN15323450, study PRJNA562643) | freshwater metagenome | isolation source: river surface water | place: USA:Blue River Watershed | collected 2017-08-18
CGTGAGTGAGATCTTGATGGGCGACGATGCGGCTTAACGCCTGCGGAAGAGTAAACGCCATAGCTGTCTAGGATTGATCAAGAAAATTTTTCAGCATGGCATGACCATGCTCGCTCAGGATGGATTCGGGATGAAACTGCACGCCGTGCACAGCGAGTGTCTTGTGCTGCACACCCATGATTTCACCATCGGCTGTCCAGGCCGTGACCACGAGTTCGGCAGGAAGCGTCGCGCGCTCAATCGCCAGCGAGTGGTAACGGATCACGGTCATGGGAGATGGCAATCCACGGAAAACGCCTTGCGCGGTGTGCTCAATGCGCGAAGTTTTGCCGTGCATCAGCGTTTTGGCGCGAATGACCTTGCCGCCAAACGCCTCGCCGATCGCCTGATGGCCAAGACATACGCCCAAGAGCGGTACTTGTCCGGCCGCCTTGCGAATCAAGTCAATCGAAATGCCAGCCTGCGCAGGGCTGCAGGGCCCCGGAGAAATCACGATTCGATCGGGCCGGCTATCAGCAGCCCGATTCAGAATTTCTTCTGAGGTGATGGCGTCGTTGCGAATGGTTTCAACATTCGCGCCGAGCTCACCGAAATACTGCACCAGGTTGTAGGTAAACGAATCGTAGTTGTCGATCATTAAAACCTTCATGCCTCGACCCCTATGAATTCCGAATGCCCGGACTGCCCGGGACGTGCGTTGCATCAAGACCCTGCTCTGCCAGCTCTGCGGCGCGGATCATGGCCCTGGCCTTGTTCTCGGTCTCCAACCATTCGTTTTCAAGAATCGAATCGGCCACGATGCCCGCGGCGGCCTGCGCATGGAGCAGGCCGTCTTTCAGCACACCCGTGCGAATAGCAATGGCAAGATCCATGTCACCGGCAAACGAAAGGTAGCCGCAGGCACCGCCATACAAGCCGCGCTTGGTCGGCTCGAGCTCATCAATGATTTCCATCGCACGAATTTTTGGCGCACCGGTCAGTGTTCCCGCAGGAAAGGATGCGCGCAACACATCTAAGGCGGTCAGGCCCGGCTTGAGCAGGCCGTCGACGTTGGACACGAGGTGCATCACATGCGAGTAGCGCTCCACCACCATTTGCTCGGTCACTTGGACAGAGCCGGTCTGCGCAATGCGGCCGATATCGTTTCGGGCAAGATCGATCAGCATCACATGCTCAGCCCGTTCTTTCGGGTCTGCTATTAACTCCTGCTCAAGCGCGAGATCTTGCTCAGGCGTGGCTCCACGCGGACGCGTTCCCGCGATAGGACGAATCGTGACACGGGTCTCGGGCTTGCCGTCTGCCTCGATACGGTCTTGTCGCACCAGAATCTCGGGCGACGCCCCAATGACATGAAAGTCACCGAAATCATAAAAATACATATACGGCGAGGGATTGATAGAGCGCAACGCTCGATACAGCGTAAGCGGGGAGCCCGCATACGGTTTGCGCAGCACCTGGCCAATCTGGACCTGCATGACATCGCCTGCGGCAATGTACTCTTTCGCCACACCGACCGCTTTTAGATAGTCTTCTTTTTTAAAGTCACGGATGACATCGGTTGGCGTTAGCTTTTCAGGTTTAGGAAGCGTGACCGGTGCGCTTAACTGCGCTTCCAAGCGATCAAGCTGGGCATAGCCCTCATCAAAAGCGCGGCCGTGCTCCATGCCATTCATGGCCGGATCAACATACACAATCAAATACAGTCGGCCGGCCAGGTTATCGATGATGGCGAGCTGCTCGGTAAGTAGCAACACGATGTCAGGAACATTGATCGGATCGTGCTTGTTTTTGGCCTGCTGGGTACAGAGTTTGGGCTCAATGTGACGGACCGTGTCATAACCAAAATACCCCGCCAATCCCCCACAAAAACGCGGTAAGCCCGGGGTAATCGCCACTTTGAATCGCGAAAGGTAGTGCTCGGCAAATTCAATCGGGTCTGCTTTGGCCGACTCGACCACCTTCCCGTCGGTGATGACTGTGATCCGATCGTCGCGCGCTTCAATACGGGTTCGAGCCGGCAATCCAATAAACGAATAACGCCCGAAGCGCTCACCACCCACAACGGATTCCAACAGAAAACTGTTCGGCTTGTTGGCCAGCTTTAGATAGAGCGAAAGGGGCGTGTCGAGATCCGCCTGCAACACGCGGACCAGCGGAATACGGTTGAAGCCCTGGCTGGCAAGGGCCTTGAAATCTGCCTTGGAGGTCACAGGCGACTAGGCCGACGCCAACGCTGATCGGAATTTAGACATGATGCCCTTGTAACCGCCATCGGCATCAGGCGCACCAAATACCGCAGACCCGGCGACAAATGTGTCGGCACCGGCCTGGGCAACCGCCGCGATATTGTCGGCCTTGATTCCGCCGTCGACCTCGAGAAGAATGGGCTGACCACCTGCGGCGACGTAGTCGTTGATTTTCTTTCGAACAACTTTCAGCTTGGGCAAGGTCGATCCGATGAAGGATTGGCCACCAAACCCAGGGTTCACCGACATCAACAACACGATATCGAGCTTGTCCATGACCCAATCAAGGTGTTCGACAGGGGTGCCCGGATTCAATACGATGCCCGCCTTACAGCCCTGGTCACGGATCAGCTGCAGTGTGCGATCCACATGGGGCGAGGCTTCGGGGTGAAACGTGATCAGGTTGGCGCCAGCCTTGGCAAAATCAACCACCAGGGCATCAACAGGCGAGACCATAAGATGCACATCGATGGGTATTTTTACGTGGGGCCGAATGGCCTTGCAGACCATCGGACCGATGGTGAGGTTGGGAACGTAATGGTTATCCATCACGTCGAAATGAATAAAGTCGGCTCCGGCGGCCTCCACCTGGCTGACTTCTTGGCCCAATCGGGCAAAATCGGCCGACAGAATGCTTGGAGCAATACGATAGGTGGTTGATGTGCTCATGCGGGCATTCTAGATCAGCGCTTGCCCCGCATGGTCCACCAGATGATGAACAGAAAGAGCGCCAGCGCTATGCCGGCTTCCAAAAATATGACCCACATGATGTCAATCGTACGCCCTGAAATTCTGAATTCTAGAGGCCCCATCATGGTGAAAACCGGATTGGCCCAGGGGGTCGAATCCGCGCGATTCACGGTGCGATCCATCGGGCGACATCTGGGGCAGTTTTTAACTTGGCTTCTTGTTAGTACAAGTCTGCTTCTGTCCAGTACCGCATGGGCAGTCGGCCCCCAGGCCAAAATCCGGCCGATTGGATTTCATGAGCTGCCCGGCTGGTCGAGTGATGGCCTTCATGACTTCTGGCCCGCGCTGATGGGCAACTGCTCGGTGATGCGGCAGCGGATCACCGGTTGGGCAAAAGTCTGCAAAGCATCGGAACAGGTCTCGGGGGGCGACGCATCCGCCGTTCGGCAGTTTGTGGAGACTTGGTTTACACCCCACGAGATCACCGATGCCAAAGGCACGCGATCGGCCACGGTCACCGGGTACTACGAGCCGCTGCTCAGGGGGTCGCGGGTGCGCGAAGGAGCCTTTCAGATTCCGCTTTACCGAACCCCAAAGGATCTGGTGAACGTGGATTTGTCATCGATCTACCCTGAGATCAAAGCGCTTCGGCTGCGGGGCCGATTAGAGGGCAATCGCGTTGTGCCGTATCCGACACGTGAAGAAATTGAGAAAAAGGGCCTGCTCGCCGGGCACGAGCTTCTGTGGGTGGATGATGCCGTGGAGGCCTTCTTCCTGCAGGTTCAAGGCTCTGGGCGAGTGGTGTTGCCCAACGGAGAAGCGGTGCGTGTGGGCTATGCCGAACAAAACGGTTATCCGTACCGATCGATTGGGCGTTACCTGATCGACAAAGGAGAACTCAAACCGAACGATGCATCCATGCAATCCATCAAACGGTGGATGGCTGCCAACCCCCACCGACGCGATGAAGTGCTGCATCAAAACCCAAGTGTGGTGTTCTTTAAAGAAATTGGAAATCTCAAATCAAATCTTGGCCCACTTGGCTCGATGGGGCTACCCCTTACGCCACGACGTTCGGTGGCCGTGGACCCGCGCTATGTGATGCCCGGCAGTCTTGTATTTTTATCGACGCGTGTGCCTAACGTAGGCGCAGCACCTCGGGATCCAGGGCAGCCCTTTCAGCAGCTGATGATTGCGCAAGACACGGGGAGCGCCATTCTCGGTCCCCATCGCAGCGACATTTTCTTTGGCACAGGGAATGAGGCTGGCGACGTGGCCGGCCGCATGCGCAGTGAAGGTCAGATGTTTGTGTTGTTACCCAATCCCTAAGCGTCTAGAGAGCCTGTCGAAGCGCGCTGTCACGCACGAGATCACGGTGTCTTAACCTCGTCTAACGCTTTTTCAAGACGATCTTTGGGAATCGCACCACTTGCGCGTTTGCCGTTCGCAAAAAAGGTGGTGGGCGTGCCCGACACCCCGAGTGACTTACCAAGCTCTACGATTTTTGCTGTCTGAAAGTTACAGTTCGCGCCCGCTTTGGGTGGCTCTTTGCCAAACAACATCCAATCGTTCCAGGCTTCTTCACGATTTTTTGCACACCATGCATTACGCGCTACCGTCTCCGACTCGGCACGCAAAATAGGGAAGAAATAGGTATAGATGGTGACATTGTTCAGGTCGAGCAGTGTTTTGCGATAGGTGCGGCAGAAGCTGCAGTACGGGTCTTCGAATACCGCGATCACGCGCTTGCCAGTGCCTTTAACGGTCTTTAATGCCAGATCACGTGGCAGCTTTGCAAAATCAATCACATTGATTTCTTCCAAGCGATTGGCGGTGATGTTTTCTCCCGTTTTGAGGTTCACCATCTGACCTTCCACGATCGCGAAGGTCGCTTTCTCATCGGCGTAGAGCAGATCCGTGCCGATACGGACTTCCACAATGCCGGGCATTGGAGTCTTGAGCACGCTGTCGACTTTGAAACGGCCCTTCAGCCAGCCCTCGACCGCCGCCTTCACAGCTGATTCGGTGGCCGGCGATGTTTTTTCCGGTGCGGCAGACACCAACGGCGCTATCGCAAACAGGCAGAGCACTGCCAGGGGTCGTAGAAATTTCTTCAAACCAATCTCCGTAAAAAGGGGGGGCTATTGCGGCGAGATCGCCTGGCGAATCAAGAATTGCCGAAGCGGCCCGATATCGCCCACAAGCTTCATGCCCAAGCCACGTAGTCGCGAAAACGTCGGGTGCGATGCCGTGACAGTACGCTGCAACAGATCCAGCCCCCACTGAACACGCTTTACTCGCAGACGACGAGCCTTATCGTACGCTGCAAGCACCGACGAAGCCCCGGGATCGGATGTGGCCTCTTTAAGCAATTCTTCAAGCGACATCAGATCTTGCACACCAAGGTTTAGGCCGTAGCCGGCCAAGGGGTGCACCGTATGCGCAGCATCGCCTACCAGGCAGGACCGCAGGGCCGATTGTGAGTCGGTGACGAGCATGCGAAGCGGGGCTGCGGCCGGCTGATCGATACGCGTGATCTGCCCGAAACGGCCTTGGGAGCGTTCTTGGATTTGGCCGATGAATTCCTCTATCGCTTCGCTCGATGTAGGGTTGGCTCTTCCTGTGCTCCAGACCATGGACACCTGATGAGGGTCACGCAATGGCAGCAGCGCCAGAATATCCCCGCGATCAAACCATTGCGTGGCTACACCGCCGTGCGGATGTTCTGACGTTAACGTGGCGACCACACCCTGCTGACCATAATCGCGCTGACCCCAGAGAATGCCGCTTTGGGCACGCACCCACGATCGCGCACCGTCTGCGCCAATGATCAGCTGCACCGAGTAATCTTTTCCCTGGGCTGACACGGTCGCTGCAGCCGGCTCGGCCTGAAGCCGATCGGGCCGAGCGTGAATCCGTTGGATGGTGGGACGAAACTGGACTGCTGTCTCAAGCGCCTGCAACAGGTCGCGATGAAGCACCATCATGGAGAGAAAATCTGCGCCCGCATCGGTCGCGCTTAAATCGATGCGGGCATCTTCTGAGAAGACCTCCATGCGCGACACGGCACATGTGTGCGGCTCGACTGCGCTCCAGGCGCCTACGCGCTTTAGCAGATCCACCGTTAAGGGCGCGAGCGCATAGTTACGTGCGTCGGCGCCATCCGTTCGGCCGCGCTCTTCAGGGCCGATCCAAAGCACGTTATAGCCCTGATGGGCGGCAACTAGGCTGGTCAGCGCACCCATGACGCCCCCGCCGATGACCGCAATCGGATATGCCGCGTGAGATGTGGGTTTCGTTGCCATAGGGGCTAAAGGATCGCCCGGGAGCGGGGCAAATGGCAAGTCACGGCGGCTAGGCTATACTTTCGGCCTGACTTTCGGCACGAAGACTCTCGTGCCACATGTGGCTCGGTAGCTCAGTTGGTAGAGCAGAGGACTGAAAATCCTTGTGTCGGTGGTTCGATTCCGCCCCGAGCCACCACCTACAATGAATGCGCTCTCGGCCGGGGTTTAACATCGGTCACCGAATACGCAAACGAATCCAAGATGAGCTACATGCAAATGCCAGTGGATCTGCACTCGAACTTCAACGACCGTGTGGTGCTCAACCACCATGATCTGCCCTGGGTAGATAGCCCAGAGTCCGGTGTAAGGCGGCGGCTACTTGAGCGCCAAGGCGGCGAAGTGGCCCGTGCAACATCTGTCGTGCATTACGAGACGGGCGCCCGATTTCCGATGCACACGCATGATCTAGGCGAAGAAATTTTTGTGCTGGATGGCGTGTTCAGTGACGAATCCGGAGATTATCCTGCGGGCACGTACATCATGAACCCCCCAGGCTCTGCCCACGCGCCATTTAGCGCCACGGGCTGCACACTGTTTGTGAAGCTACGGCACCTTGGGCCAGAGCAAACAGAACGTGAAATCGTAGACACCACTACTGCCGACTGGTTGCAAGGGCTGGTGCCGGGCCTTCACGTGATGCCGTTGATGCGACAAGGAACGGGTTCGACTCTGGTCCGCTGGGCGCCAAAGACATATTTCAATCCCCATCGGCACTTCGGCGGTGAAGAGATTTTTGTGGTGAGCGGCGTTTTTGAAGATGAGCACGGCACGTACCCAAAAGGGTCGTGGATCAGAAGTCCACACATGAGCCAACATCAACCGTTTAGCAAGGAAGGTTGCACTATCTTTGTGAAAACAGGGCACCTGCTTTGAGCATTCAATACCCCCCTAAGCTGAAAGCAACGAACAGGCGATTACGCTGGAGCATCGCGTGAGTCGCAACGACATTGCAATCCGTTACACGGCTATCGCCGTAACGGCCTCCTTAACCAATCTTTTGCTGCAATTTTTATTTTTACTGATCTATGCAAATGCCTATGCAGTTGAGCTCTCAATCGCGATCGCCACAGCGTTGGTACTTCCGCTGAAATACCTTGCAGACAAACACTTCATATTTTGCTTTGTTACCCGAAGCCACCAACACAACCTGTCTACTTTTTTGATGTACTCATTTGTCAGCGTTTTCACGGTTGCCGTGTTCTGGGGATGCGAATACGCCTTTCACCTTGCCTTCGATAGCGAGGCCCTACGCTACATCGGAGGGGCAATTGGCCTGGCAGTAAGTTTTTTAATGAAATATCAACTCGACAAGCGCTTCGTATTCTGTAGCGCAGATAAACCCTACGCCGAAATGTAAGCAGCTGGTAGACGCCGCCAAAAAAATCCTGTCGCGACGCTTCACTAAGGTCTGCACCCACAGGAATCCAATGGGCGATACCCTTATCGAACAAATCATTGGCAAAGGGTTCGAGCACCCTTAGCACGGGCTTCCACAAAAACCGAAACGGATTAAACCGGGAGGGCCGAGAATAATCCATCACGATCAGCGTTCCGCCGGGTTTTAAGACCCGAATGGCCTCATGAACGGTCTGGTGTCGCACTTCAGCAGGCTGCTCGTGCAACAAGAAAAAAAGCAGCACCTGATCAAACGACCTGTCAGCGAATGTCAGCGCCATGGAATCCATGCAGTGGAGCTTTATGCGCTCACTGGGCCTAAGTTTAGTCGCCAAATTGCCAAGTTGGACGGGAAGAATATCCACCACATCCAGCGTGCTCTCCGGCGCCATGCGGCTCACCAGCGTTGGGGTGAGATCGCCATATGCGCACGCCACCTGAAGCGTCTTGCCGCGAGCAACGGGACCAAACGCCGACAGCGCAGCATCGCGCAGCCGGTTGTAATTGCCCCAGAGAATTAAGTTCACCAGCCACTGACGCTCAAAAAAGCGAACCGCTTTGGGGTGGACATAGGCCCACCAATAATGCGCGCGGAGGTAGTTTGGGACCGGCAATCCCGACGATGATGCGGTGGGCAGCACTTTCATAGCGGGTCTGTGTTTTGTCATTGGGTTGGCAGCCATCGGATGAGCCGGTGACTGCGTTTGCTTCATTTCAACAATACGTCATTTTTTGCGTTGCAAAATCGTAAAATCTCAATAAATCGCGTAATACTTGGAGCCCGTTCAGCGCCATCGTTAAAAATAAAGGCGCAACGTGGTTTACGACTCATTTAATGCGAGGGGGAGCGCATGTCAGCAGCGACACTGTCGGTTGTTCAGCCCATGCCAGCGTCGGCCATTTTTGGCTTGATCGCCAAAGGCTGGGCCGAAATGCGGGCAACCAGTTTTAAGGGCTGTGTCTACGGCCTGCTTTTTGTGGCCATGGAATACGCCATCCAGATGGTGTATCAGAACCTCTGGCAGATGACGATGGGGCTTACGGCCGGATTTTTCTTGCTGGGCCCATTTTTGTGCTGCGGCATCTATGACATTTCAAGGCAAAAAGACCGCGGCTACGTTCCGAATCTGGCGGCGAGCACTATGAGCTGGGCCCGTAACTGGAAATCCATCGCTTTTTTTGCCGCGATCCTGACCTTTTTCATGATCGTCTGGGCACGGGTCTCGGTCGTGCTCTTCGCGCTCTTTGGCGCGCACAACTACCCAGAGCTCAAAGACATGATCACTCAGATCATTTCGCTGGACAACATTGAATTTCTGCTCGTGTGGAGCGGGGTTGGGTTTGTGTTTGCGAGCCTGGTCTTTGCGATTTCAGTCATTTCGATGCCGATGCTGCTTGATCGCGGCTGCGACACGATGGAAGCGATTGGCACAAGTGCCAAGGCGCTTTGGAATAACCCCGGGCTCATGTTTGCCTGGGCCGTCTCCATTGCGGTGATGATCGGTGTAAGCCTCGTGTTCTTCGTGCCGTTGCTGATCATTACGGCTGCGCTGGTAGGCCACACCAGCTGGGTGCTCTACCGCACCCTCGTGCCTGCACGCTGATTACGCAGTCGAGCGCTCTAGGGCCTCGACACGCTTTTCCAAACGATCCAAGGCATCGTTAAGCTGACGCAGCAGCGCCTGCTGCTCGTCGGCCTGCGTGCGGCTCACCACCACATTGGACTCGTGGATGGCGTAATCGGCCACTTGTTTGGCCAGTAAACCCGCAGGTGACTCGTTCCAGAAGCGCTCCCACGGGGAAAAGCGGTCTTTCATGAGTTTGACCAAGGGCCCGAGTTTTTCTGCCACGATGGCATCGCCCTCGATGCGCAGGCCCTTGGTGATGTCGGATTGAATGATGATGGTGACATCGGGTTCTCTTAAAGCGGCTGCAACACCTGCGGTGCTCGAGACGGAATGCTTGGTCTGTAGGCCAAGCTCTTTTAACAATCCATCGGCCTCGATTTCCCAATCGACATGACCGCCTACAGGGAACACGATACGCACGCGTTTACCGGCCAGGCCTTTGAGGGCCTGGTGCAAGACCTCGTCTTTTGCGATGCCCCAGTTCAGGGCTGAAATAAAGTTGTTCATCATGGGTTGAAAATCAAAGGCCCCAATCTGGGGCCTTTGATCATGCTGTTGATGTGATCAACCGACCTGGGTGATTCCTGCCAACATCCAGCCGGAGTCACCACCTTTTGTTCGGTGCAGTGTCCAGACTTCATCGAAGTCTTCTGCGGCGGCTTCCGCGCTTTCGCGAATCAATCCGCTGAAACGAATCTGGACCTCTTCCACCGGCTTGCCGTAGTCGTCAGTGCTGTCGGACATGCCCAGCCACTCGGCATCAAGATTCACGACCTGGGTGACGTTGGAGGCACCTTTACGAGCAGCGATCTGATGCGAGAGTTCGCGGGTCATGTCAGGGGTGCAGAATTCAGCCAAGGCATGAATGTCGCCCGAATCCCAAATGGATTGCAGCTTGGTGAACTGCTCACGGGCAACCTTCAGGAACTGCTGGACTTCCTGGTCGGAGACAGTGGTTTCTGCGGGCATGGACACAGGCGCTGCGGACGCACCGCCAGAGCCCATGGTCTGTGCGGGCCACTGAACGTTGCCAGGGCGGGCTTCTGCACCCAGCTCATTGCCACCATAGCCCGAACGGGCCATTGCCGGCTGACCGTAGCCGCCTGCCTGAGCAGTGCGGCGGGCAGAGAACACGCGAAACAGGACAAATACGGCCATCACAGCAAGAAGAATGAGCATCAGGCTCATGAGCTCTTCGCCCAGACCGAGGTAAGAGGCCAGTGCGGCCAGACCCAGGCCGGCTGCGATACCAGCCAGGGGGCCCATCCAGGAGCTGCGGGCCGTCTGCGTGGCGGCGCCGGCGTTTGCTGCAGCCGGGGTAGCGGCCTGTTGGCCAGCGGGCGCGGTCTGCGGCTGGGACTGAGGCTGCGCCGGTTTTGCCGGAACACCCGGCTTGGCACCTTGGGAAGGCGCCATCCGGCCGATGTTGCCACCGCCGCCAAGGCGCTTGGCTTCGGCTTCAATGATGGGGGCTCCGGCCAGAAAACCCGCTGCTAAAACGGCCAACCATTTGGTCTTCATCACGCTGCTGTCTCCTGAAAAACGATCTTCAAATATTAAATCTTGATTGCCTGGTGCAGGGCCACGACCCCCGCGGTCATAGTGGAAAACCTTACGACATCAAAGCCTGCATCCCGCAACATTTGGGCAAGTTCTTCAGGGCCCGGGTGCATACGGATCGATTCGGCCAGATACCGGTAACTCTCCTCGTCGTTGGCGATGCGCTTACCAAGCCAGGGCAGGACCTTAAACGAATACAGGTCGTAGGCTTTTTCAAGCGGCGGCGCCACTTTCGAGAACTCTAAGACCATCAGCTTGCCGCCAGGTTTCAATACCCGGTGCATTTGTTTCAGGGCAGCCAGCTTGTCGGTCATGTTGCGCAGGCCAAAGGCCACAGTCACCAGATCGAACTCAGCCTCTGGAAAAGGAAGGTGCTCGGCATCGCAGACCACGGCCTCGGTGGGGTAGCCGGCATCGATAAGTCGATTGCGGCCACGGCTGAGCATCTGGCCATTGATATCGGTCATCACCACCTTGCCGTGGGGGCCCACTTTCTTGGCGAAAGCGAGCGCCAGGTCGCCCGTACCGCTGGCCACATCCAAGACCCGCTGGCCTGGCCTTACGTTGGCTTGGGAGATGGTCATGGCCTTCCAGACGCGATGCAGGCCTGCCGACATGACATCGTTCATGATGTCGTAGCGGGCGGCGACCGAGTCGAACACCCGGGCAACGCGCTTGGCCTTTTCCCCGGTGGGGACCTCTTCAAATCCGAAATGGGTGGTGTCGTTCATGGGTTGATTCTAGTGACTTCCACAGCCACCGGATCCGCAGCCCGGTTTTCCGCAGCCCCCGCCTTGGCTTTCAGCCATAGCTGCGAGGTCAGGCTCGCGGGAGGCGCCGGCCTGGGTCAGGCGGGCAAGGTAGTCTGCCCAGAGGGCGTCTTGGTTTTCGCCGAGCCACTTGATGTAATCCCAGGAAAAAATCCCAGACTCGTGGCCATCGCTGAACTTGGGCTTCACCGCATAGTGGCCCACAGGCTCAAGGGTTTCGATGATCACGTGTTTTTTACCGACCTGCAGGGTCTCCTGGCCAGGCCCATGCCCCATCACCTCGGCCGAAGGGGAGTAGACGCGCATGAGCTCAAACGGGATGCGGTACTCCGCCCCGTTGTCGTAGCCGACCTCGAGCACCTTGGATTTGACGTGTACCGTCAGACTGGAGGGAGTTGTCATTCAATGTCACCTGTTCGTCATATTGCTGGACTACACTTTTTACCGTAATTTGGGCTCAAACGCATGCAAAGCACTATTCTCGTAGTGGAAGATGAACCGGCGATTGCCGAACTGCTGTCGGTCAATCTTGGCTTTGCAGGACACCGGGTCATGGTGGCCCACGATGCCGAGGCGGCCATCGCCATGATCGGCACCGAGGTTCCCGACTTGGTTCTTTTGGATTGGATGCTTCCCGGTCTCTCTGGGGTGAGGCTGGCCAAAAAACTGCGCTCCGAAGACCGCACGCGCGATGTGCCCATCATCATGTTGACGGCCCGCACCGACGAGGCCGATAAGGTTGAGGGCTTGGAAACCGGGGCCGACGACTACATCACCAAACCGTTTTCGCCCAAGGAGCTGATGGCCCGAATCAAAGCGGTCATGCGGCGGCGGGCGCCCCAGCTCACCAATGACACGGTAAGCCTGGGCGGCTTACGGCTTGATCCCGTCACACACCGGCTGTGGGGGGCTGTCGACGGCAACGACGTAGCGATCGACTTGGGGCCCACCGAATTCCGGCTGCTGCACTTTTTCATGACCCACCCCGAGCGAGTCCATAGCCGCACCCAGCTGCTGGATCAGGTCTGGGGGGATCACGTTTTTGTGGAAGAACGGACAGTGGATGTCCACATTCGCCGTCTGCGCAAGGCCCTGGAGCCCACCGGACACGACCGCCTGGTGGAGACCGTTCGAGGAAGCGGATACCGCTTCAGCGGGTGATAATTCCGGCCATGGCCGGTTTTTGGATTCGCATCAGTGTTTACCTTCTAGGCATTGCTGCCTTGTCGTGGTTCTTTGGAGCCATTGGAGAGCCCCAAAGCGGCTGGATCCTGGCTGTGCTGCTGCTGGGCAGCTGGGTGGTCTACCAGCTCTACTACCTGCAAAAAACCATGCGCTGGCTGGAGGATTTCCGGCTGGATAACGTGCCCCACGGCTCGGGCGCCTGGGATCTTCTGTATTCCAAAATCTACCGGCTAGCGAAATCTGGGGAGCACCAGCGGCAGCAGCTGGCCGAGACACTGAAGGATTTTCGAAGCGCCACCGAGGCCATGCCCGATGGCGTAGTGACGCTGGATGAAGACAACCAGATCATCTACGCCAACGAGCAGGCCGAGGATCAGCTGGGCATTCGCAACGAGAAAGATGCGGGCCGCAACCTGATCAATATCGTGCGGCACCCTGATTTTGTGAGCTACCTAAACGGTAGTGACTGGGACCGATCGATCGTGTTGCGTGGGGTGCGTGACTCAAAGCGCGTGCTGCAGGTCCAGTTGATCCCCTACGGCACCCGTCAGCGGCTGCTGATGACACGGGACATCACTCAGCTTGATCGGCTGGAAACCACGAGGCGTGATTTTGTGGCCAATGTCTCGCATGAGCTCAAAACACCGCTGACCGTGCTGTCAGGGTTTTTGGAAACATTGCGTGAAATGCCTGTGACCGAAGAACAGCGGAATCATTACCTTGGGCTGATGCACTCGCAGGCCCACCGTATGCAAAACATTGTGGAGGATCTGTTGGTGCTCTCCAAGCTGGAGTCCACCAGCGCTCCCGCCCAGGAAGACCGGATTGATGTGGCCGCCATGCTGGAGCGGCTTGCCAATGATGCGCGGAACATGAGCCGCGACCAGCACCGCATTGAGGTGCAAGTCAATGCGACCGAGTCGCTGCGTGGCGCAGAGGATGAATTAGCCAGCGCATTTTCAAACCTGGTCAGCAACGCCGTGCGCTATACGCCCGCAAAAGGCACGATCACGCTAGGCTGGTCGATCAACTCTGAGGGCTGTGGCGTGTTCGCAGTGACCGATACTGGGCCGGGAATTGAGGCGCAGCACCTGCCACGCTTGACGGAACGCTTTTATCGTGTGGACCGCAGCCGCTCGCGCGAGACCGGTGGCACAGGACTGGGCCTTGCAATCGTGAAGCACGTGGCCACGCGGCATCAGGCGCAACTGGTGATCGATAGCGAGGTCGGAAAGGGAAGCTGCTTCTCGATCGTGTTTCCGGCCAAACGCGTTCAATAGAGACCGGCGCTCTCCCTTTGAATCTAGGGCCGGAGAGCGTCGGGGATCCGACAAGCAAAAACTTCGAGGGCTGATTATGCCCTCGGTTTTTGCGAGCGGGCACCGACGCTAGGCCGGCCATCATTTAGAACGAAACTAAACGAGAACGCGCTCAATGCCGCCCGCATTGGCCGCGGACACGTAGCCCTGCAGCCACTCGTCGCCGAGGATGTGCTTGGCTAATTCCACCACGATGTAATCGGCATCAACAGACACATCCTCTGAATAGCGGCTCAGGCCCTGCAGGCACGAGGGGCAGGCGGTAAGGATTTTTACCGTCGTATCACTGCCCGACTCCTGACGCAGCTTCGATGCACCCTTCTGCATTTCCTCTTCTTTTCGGAAACGCACCTGGGTCGAGACATCAGGGCGCGACACAGCCAAGGTACCCGACTCGCCGCAGCAGCGATCGTTCTTTTCGATCTTGCCGTTGAGTTCGCTGTTCATCAGCGTATTGACTACCTTTAACGGCTGATGCTGTTTCATGGGGCTATGGCATGGGTCGTGGTACATGTAGCGCACGCCAGTGACATCGTCTAACCGGATGCCCTTTTCCATCAAAAATTCATGGATGTCGACAATGCGACAGCCCGGGAAAATCTTTTCAAACTCATAGCCTGCAAGCTGGTCGTAGCAGGTGCCACAGGACACCACCACCGTTTTGATATCAAGATAGTTCAGCGTATTGGCTACGCGATGAAAGAGCACACGGTTATCGGTGATGATCTTTTCCGCTTTATCAAACTGACCCGCACCCCGCTGCGGGTAGCCGCAGCAGAGGTAGCCCGGGGGCAACACGGTCTGAACACCGACATGCCAGAGCATGGCCTGGGTGGCCAAGCCCACCTGCGAGAACAGCCGCTCGGAGCCACAGCCCGGAAAATAAAACACGGCTTCGCTATCGACACTGGTCGTGCCAGGGTTGCGAATGATCGGCACGTAGTTCGCATCTTCAATGTCGAGCAGCGCCCGAGCGGTCTTTTTGGGCAGATTGCCCGGCATTTTCTTGTTGATGAAATGAATCACCTGCTCGCGCATCGGCGGCTTACCGAGTGTTGCCGGGGGCTTGGCCGTTTGCGCCTTGGCGAATTTTTTCAGCACATCGTTGGCGATTCGCTGGGCCTTGTAGCCCCACTCGATCATGCCGGTGCGCAAGAGATTGATGGTCTGGGGATTGGTGGCATTTAAAAACAGCATTGACGCCGCCGTTCCCGGATTGAACTTCTTCTTGCCCATCTTGCGCAATAAGTTGCGCATATTCATGGAGACATCGCCAAAATCGATATCTACCGGACAGGGGGTCAAACACTTATGGCAGACCGTGCAATGGTCGGCCACATCGCTGAACTCTTCCCAATGCTTGATCGAGACACCACGGCGGGTCTGTTCTTCGTACAAGAACGCCTCAATCAACAAGGACGTAGCCAGGATCTTGTTGCGCGGTGAGTAGAGAAGATTCGCGCGGGGCACATGGGTTGCGCAGACGGGCTTGCACTTGCCGCAACGCAGGCAGTTCGCAAACGAATCCGCGATCGAACCGATGTCGGACTGCTGCATGATCAGGCTCTCAGCCCCCATCAGCCCAAAGGAAGGTGTATACGCGTTCTCTAAATTGCCGCCACGCAGCAGCTTGCCGGCGTTGAAGTGATGCTTGGGATCAACGGTGTTCTTGTAATCCTCGAAGGCTTTAAGTTCGCCCTCGGAGAGAAAATCCATCTTGGTGATGCCAATGCCATGCTCGCCGGAAATCACGCCATCGAGTGACTTGGCAATGTCCATGATGCGGGCCACGGCACGGTGGGCCTCTTGCAGCATGTCGTAATCATCGGAATTCACCGGTATGTTGGTGTGCACATTGCCATCACCCGCGTGCATATGCAACGCCACAAACACGCGAGAACGCAAGACCGACTGATGTGTGGCTTCGATTTTTTCCATGAGGGGCGCGAATGCAGCGCCACCGAAAATACCCCTTAGTGGCTCTCGCAACTCGCGCTTCCACGACACGCGAATCTGATGCTCTTGCACGAGATCCACTACACGAGCCTCGCGGTGTTTGGCCAAACGCTCTGCAAGCGCAGCAGATGACAGATCAAACCCTTGCTCCATAAGCTGGGGCTGGATCTGCGCGATCCCGTCGTAAAGATGGCTCAGCAAAAATGACCAGCGGCCGGTCACACGATCAAAGAGTGCGTTGGCCAGCTCAATACGACGCTGAAGATCGTCTTCAAGCGTCTGGTCGCTGGTGATGTCGGTCTGATGCAGGTGATTGGCTGGCCATGGGCTGGCCAAAAGCTCACGAAATGCGGCAACGGTTTTCAGTTTGTTGCCGATCGAGAGTTCGATATTGATGTGCTCGATCGCATTGGTGTACTCGCCCATGCGCTCGAGCGGAATCACCACGTCTTCATTGATCTTGAAGGCGTTGGTGTGCCGGGCAATTGCTGCCGTTCTGGCGCGCTCTGACCAGAAGGCCTTGCGGGCCTCGGGCGAAATGGCCACAAAGCCTTCGCCCGCATGGCCATTGGCCAATCGGATCACCTCGGAGGAGGCCTTGGCTACGGCCTGATCATCGTCGCCCACGATGTCGCCAATCAGCACCATCTTGGGAAGCGAACCGCGCTTACTCTTGGTGGTATAGCCCACGGCACGTAAATACCGCTCATCGAGATGCTCCAGGCCTGCCAAGAGCGCACCGCCAGGCTTCTGATCCAGATAATTTTTGATTTCGACAATCGAGGGCACCGCTTCTTGGGCATTGCCAAAAAATTCAAGGCAGACGGTTCGAATGTGCTTGGGCATGCGATGCAAGACCCAACGGCTGCTGGTGATCAGCCCATCGCAGCCCTCTTTCTGAATGCCCGGAAGGCCGCCAAGCACTTTGTCGGTTACGTCTTTGCCCAGCCCGAGTCGTCTGAAGCGCCAGCCTTCGAGTTTTACGGTCTGCCTGCGAATCGGCTCACCGCGCATGGTCCCGGCAGGATTGCCGGATGCTGAGGCGCCGCCTGCAGCCCCCGGCACAAACTGATTGGGTGCGTACCAGGCCAGTTCAAATTCTGCCCAGGGCGCATCGTGAATCTTGCCCATGTTGTGGCCCACTCGGGTGACCTCGAGCCAGTTGCCCTCGGGATCCACCATGCGCCACCAGGCGAGGTTGTCGATGGCAGTCCCCCACAACACCGCCTTTTTCCCACCTGCATTCATGGCGATGTTGCCTCCGATGCATGAGGCATCGGCCGAGGTGGGGTCTACTGCAAAGACCAAGCCCGCAGCATCGGCAGCATCGGACACACGACGTGTCACCACGCCGGCACCGCTAAATACTGTGGCCACCGGCTCTGCAACTCCAGGTAGCGTAACGCGCTCCACCGCACCGAGTGTTTCAAGTTTCTCAGTGTTGATCACCGCAGATCGGGCCGTAAGGGGCACGGCACCACCGGTGTAGCCCGTACCGCCGCCTCGCGGAATAATCGTGAGACCCAGCTCGATACAGCCTTTCACCAGCGCCGGAATCTCGGCCTCGGTATCGGGAGTGAGCACCACAAAGGGATACTCCACGCGCCAGTCGGTGGCATCGGTCACGTGCGAGACCCGCGAGAGGCCATCAAACTTGATGTTATCGGCCTGGGTTACACGGCCAAGGACCTTACGTGCACGCTTACGAAGTGATGCAGATGCATCAAACTGTGCATCGAACTGTGAGACGGCCACACGAGCCAACTCCAGCAGACGGGCCACCTTCTGATCCTGAATGCCATCGGCACGACGTCGATCGATTTCCGACAGTCGATGGTGCAGGGCCTCGATCAGCTGGCGTCGACGTTTGGGGTTGTCGAACAAATCATCTTGAAGGTACGGGTTGCGATTGACCGCCCAGATATCACCCAGCACTTCATACAGCATGCGGGCCGAACGGCCCGTTTTGCGCTCGGCACGCAGCTCGGAAATCAGTGCCCAGCCCTCGGTGCCCAAGACACGCAACACGATCTCACGGTCTGAGAACGACGTGTAGTTGTAAGGAATCTCGCGCAGGCGCGCCGGATTTCGGTGGGCGTCGGCCTTGTCGAGCTGAGCAAGGATGATTGGGTTTAGGGGTGCATTCATGAAGCCGGAGAGTGTATCAAGGGGATTTGGGTTATAAAACGGGCATGGGAGCCGACTATTTAAGGAAAATCCTCACCGCTCGGGTGTATGACGTGGCCCAGGAAACACCCCTGGATACCGCCAAGGGCCTGTCCCGCCGACTGCATAACCGAATCTTGTTGAAACGGGAGGACATGCAGCCCGTGTTCTCCTTCAAATTGCGTGGCGCCTACAACAAGATGGCCCACCTGGACGCGGAGCAGCTCGCCAAGGGGGTGATTGCGGCATCGGCCGGAAACCATGCGCAGGGCGTGGCTTTGTCAGCAAAACGCATGGGCTGCCGAGCCGTCATCGTGATGCCGGTCACCACGCCAAGCGTGAAAATCGATGCGGTGAAGGCCCTAGGTGGCGAGGTGGTTCTCTTTGGCGACTCGTATTCCGACGCCTATCAGCACGCCCTTGAATTGCAAAAAACTCAAGGGTTGACCTTTGTGCATCCGTTTGATGACCCAGACGTGATTGCGGGTCAGGGCACGATCGCCATGGAGCTGCTGCAGCAATACCAAGAACCGATCGATGCGGTCTTTGTGGCCATTGGCGGTGGTGGATTGATCGCAGGCATGGCCGCCTATATCAAGCAAGTCAAACCTGAGACCAGAGTGATTGGTGTTCAGATGGTCGACTCGGATGCCATGGCCCAGTCACTGAAAGCCGGCAGGCCTGTTCGGCTTGATGAAGTAGGCCTTTTCTCAGACGGAACGGCCGTGAAGCAGGTGGGCGACGAGACCTTCCGCCTGTGCCAGCGGTTTGTCGACGAGATTGTGATCGTTGATACCGATGCAGTCTGCGCTGCCATCAAAGACGTGTTTGAAGACACACGTGCGGTGTTAGAGCCTGCCGGCGCACTGGCGATCGCGGGCCTAAAAAAATGGGTCGCACGCGAGGGCGTGCGCGACAAGACGCTGGTTGCCGTGGCCTGCGGTGCCAACATGAACTTCGATCGGCTGCGGTTCGTGAGTGAACGGGCTGAAATCGGCGAGCAACGCGAGGCGGTCTTTGCTGTCACGATCCCTGAGGAACGGGGGAGCTTTAAACGCTTCTGCGAGGCCATTGGCAATCGCAACGTGACCGAATTCAACTATCGCATCGCCGACGCAAAAAAAGCGCATATCTACGTGGGCATTCAGACCCGTAACCGTGACGAGGCCCACGAGATCGCCAAGGCATTTGAAGACGCCGGGCTTAAAACACTCGATCTGACCGACGATGAATTAGGCAAGCTTCACCTTCGGCATATGGTGGGTGGGCGCTCGGCGCTCGCAAAAGACGAGCGGCTTTTTCGCTTTGAGTTTCCCGAGCGTCCGGGTGCATTGATGCGCTTTTTATCGAGCATGCACCCGGATTGGAATATTTCCTTGTTTCACTACCGCAACCACGGGGCGGACTACGGCCGCATTCTGGTGGGGATTCAGGTGCCCAATCACGACGAGGCGGCCCTGCAGCGCTTCATGAAGGAGTTGGGCTACCCGCACTGGGAAGAGACCCATCACCCTGGCTATCGCATGTTTTTATCGTCTGACACGTCGGCTGCGTAAAAAAATTTTACTGTCAGAAAGTTTTACACCCTGGCGCTTCACCACGCTGAATTTCGCTATCTGAATTGATCGCTCAATAAACGCACGTAGTCTTTTTGTTTCATCAAAAAGGAAATCACTGTGCGTGTTGCGATCGTAGAAGATGATCCGTTGCAACGGAGGCTTATCGAAAAAACGTGCGAGGCCCACGGGCTGGGTACGGCCACCTTTGGTTTGGCTCAGCCTTTTCTTCGGCATGCAGCGATCGAGCCCTTTGACTTGGCGTTGATCGATCTGCACCTGCCCGATATGCACGGCATCGAGCTGCTCACACGTTTACGTACGCGTAGCACCACACAGCTGCCCGCACCTCCCTCGATTGTGATTACTGGCGCAAACGACATCGCCACAATGCGCCGAGCATTTGAAGCGGGCGCTGCAGATTTTGTGGCCAAGCCCATCCACTGCGAGGCCCTGATGGTGCGGGCCAAGGCCCTGGTGCAGCAGTCGCAGCCCAGACTGTTTGAAGACGCACCGATACGGCTTGGGCCGCTTGAATTGAATCTAGCCACCCATCAGGTCTTCGTCTACGACAAAGAGATCCACCTGACACGCAAAGAGGTGGCTATTCTTTGGCTGTTAGCCCGCCAAAGCAGTCAGGTGGTGACCCGTTGTGAAATCGCCCGGCTGGTCTGGGGCACACGGCTCTCTCCCACCTCACGAACGATTGATGCCCACATGGCCCGACTGCGTAAAAAACTTGATCTTGATCACCCGGCTCAGATTCGTCTGCGGCCGGCCTATGGGGTGGGTTACCGATTGGATGTTTTCTCGTAAAATCGGGCGATCCCATTGAAAACATTGAAGAATGCAGCTAATCACCCTGGGCCTGAATCATCAATCGGCCCCCCTTGCCCTTCGGGAACGCCTGGCTTTCCCCGGTGAGGCATTGCGCGATGGGCTAAACGAGCTGCGCTCCACCCTAGGACGAAGCGCGCCTGAGCAGGCGTTGCTCTCGACCTGCAATCGTACCGAGATGTACTTGGCCGCCAATAACTTTACGGAAGCACGTGGCCAGGCATTGGATTGGCTCGCATGGAAGTCTGGAACGCCTGAGCGCGATCTTTCACCCCACCTGTATCAGCTGCCCGATGACAAAGCGGTTCGGCATGCGTTTCGTGTCGCATGCGGGCTGGATTCAATGGTCCTGGGTGAACCGCAGATTCTTGGTCAGATGAAACTCGCGGCCCGCGAGGCCCAAGAGGCGGGCTGTCTGGGCACCCATCTTCACCACTTGTTTCAGCAGGCATTCTCAGTGGCAAAAGAGGTGCGCACCACTACCGAGATTGGTCTGCATTCGGTCTCGATGGCGGCGGCCAGCGTGAAACTTGCGCAGCGCATTTTTGGTGATTTATCGCAGACCAAGGTGCTGTTTATTGGCGCGGGCGAAATGATTCAATTGACCGCCACTCACTTTGCGGCACAACACCCCAAACACATCACGGTGGCTAACCGCACGCTTGATCGAGGTCAGGTGCTGGCCCACGAATTCAACGGCGAGGCCATTGCGCTGGCTGAGCTCCCTCTGCGCATGCATGAATTTGACATCGTGGTGAGCTGCACGGCCAGCACACTGCCCATCATTGGCCTGGGCATGATTGAACGGGCCATTAAACAGCGCCGCCACCGGCCCATGTTCCTGGTGGATCTGGCTGTTCCGCGTGATATCGAGCGCGAAGTGGCCGACCTTGACGATGCATTTCTCTACACCGTGGATGACCTTGGTGAGCTGATCAAAGAAGGCGTGCAGGCCCGACAAGATGCGGTGATCCAGGCGGAAGCCATCATTGACCATGGCGTGCAAAACTTTATCGAGTGGCGCGCGTCGCGGGCCCATGTGCCGATCATTCGTGCATTAAATGAACACTCCGAAGAGGTGCAGGCCGGTGAGCTTGCGCTTGCCCGTAAGCGTCTGGCCAAAGGCGAAGACATTGAAGCTGTTTTGAAGTCGCTGGCCCACGGGCTGTCGCAGAAGTTTTTACACGGCGCTTACAGCCAGCTGCATCAGTTAGGCCATGCGGACGCCGAGCATCGCGACAAGAAAACCGAACTCATTCGCGATCTTTTCGGACTCAATAAAAACAACTCCCGGAATCACTAGATGAAGCCCAGCCTGCTGGCAAAGCTCCAGCAGCTGGCCGAACGCCTAGAGGCGGTCGACCGTCTGCTCTCCGAGCCCGATAGTGCCCAACGCATGGATGAGTTTCGAAAACTCTCCAAAGAACGCGCAGACCTTGCGCCCGTGGTGGATGGGCTAAACGAGTACCTTGCACTTGAGACCGATTATCAGTCGGCCCAAGAGTGGCTCAATGACCCGGAGCTCAAATCGTTTGCCCAAGATGAGATCACACGGCTTAAAACCGCATTAGAGGAAAAGACCGCGGAGCTTCAACGTTTGCTGCTGCCCAAGGACCCGAATGATGACCGTAATGTCATTTTAGAAATTCGGGCTGGCACCGGGGGCGATGAGTCCGCACTGTTTTCAGCCGACTTGCTGCGCATGTACATGCGCTATGCGGAACGCAATCGTTGGCAGACGGAGCTGCTCTCGGCCAACGAATCTGATCTTGGCGGATACAAAGAGGTGATCGTGCGTATCGTGGGCCAGGGCGCCTATTCGAAACTCAAATTCGAATCCGGTGGCCATCGGGTTCAGCGGGTGCCCCAGACAGAAACGCAGGGCAGAATTCACACATCGGCCTGTACGGTGGCGGTATTGCCCGAAGCCGACGAGGTGGCCGACGTGGTCTTCTCACCGGATGAGCTGCGCATTGATGTGTTTCGGGCCTCGGGTGCAGGCGGGCAGCACGTGAACAAAACAGAATCAGCGGTACGTATCGTTCACCTGCCAACGGGGATTGTGGCAGAGTGCCAAGACGATCGCAGTCAACACAAAAACAAAGAAAAGGCGATGAAGGTGCTGGCCGCCCGGGTACGCGATATGCAGATGCGCGAACTTGCGGCCAAAGAGGCCAGCGCACGAAAGCTTATGGTGGGCAGTGGTGATCGCTCGGAACGGATTCGTACCTATAACTTTCCTCAGGGTCGGGTGACCGATCACCGTATCAACCTGACGCTCTACAAGATTGATGCGCTGATGGATGGCGATATCTCGGAACTCACCCAGGCGCTGATCTCTGAGCACCAGGCGGAGCTGCTCACCGCCATGGGCGAGGCGTAACCCACGCGTGCTGCCCAACCATGAACTCTGGCCGCTTCGCGAGGCGGCCACCGGTCGACGACGCGAATGGCTGATTGCGCATCGGGATGAGCCGCTCGAACCCGGCGCACAGGCTCTACTGCAGCGTTGGATATCACTGCGGCAGCAGGGCTGGCCCATAGCCTATCTGACAGGATCCCGAGAATTTTATGGGCGATCGTTTTGGGTGAATTCGTACACCCTGATCCCGCGCATCGAGACCGAGCTGCTGGTGGATACGGCGCTTGCTGCGCTACGCAAGCACCCGGTGTCATCCCATTCGGAGCGACGGCTCTGCGACCTTGGCACCGGCTCGGGCTGCATTGCCACGACCTTGGCCCTGGAGATGCCTGGTCTACGGGTCGTGGCCACCGATCAGTCGTTCGAGGCGCTGACGGTTGCCCGCAACAATGCCGCCTGGCTTGGCGCTGCGGCAAACGTTCATTTCTGCCATGGATCATGGTGGCAGGCCTGCGAGGGCCGATTTCACGGCGTGGTCAGCAACCCGCCCTATATCGAGCACAACGATGCCCACCTCGATCGCGGGGATTTGCGATTCGAGCCATCATCAGCACTCACCACGGGCCGGCCCGACGACCGAGGGCTTAGCGCCATTGAGACCATTGTTTACGGCGCCCCGAATTACCTGATGCCGCAAGGGTTTCTGGCTATCGAGCATGGCCACACGCAACAACACGATGTGCTGTCCATGTTTCAAGCAGCTGGATTTCAGCACTGCGAGGGCATCGCCGACAGCTTCGGAAACCCGCGTGTGGTCATAGGCTGGGTGCAGTAAACTTTACGCATGGCAGCAGATGCATGCTGCACGCGCCAGCCCAGGCTTGTCACTGCTGGCGATCAACTCGGAGAAAACCATGGACGCCAAAGAATTCATTCAAAAAACGGTCACTGAACACCCGGTCGTACTCTTCATGAAGGGCACTGCCCAGTTTCCCCAGTGCGGTTTCTCAGGCCGCGCCGTTCAGCTCTTGAAAGCCTGTGGCGTTAAAAATGTCGTCACGATTAACGTGCTCGAAGACGAAGAGATTCGTCAGGGCATCAAAGATTATTCGAACTGGCCCACCATTCCCCAGCTGTATGTAAAAGGGGAGTTTGTCGGCGGGGCCGACATCATGGGCGAGATGTACGAGAGCGGTGAGCTGAAAAAAGTGCTCGATACCGTCAACGGCTGATCGCGCGTTACTTTGACTTTGCCTTGGCCACCGTTCGGTGGTCGGGCATGCGGGACATGTAATCCGCAACTGCCTCGATATCGTCGCGGGTGTATTTTTCGATGGCCTTCACCATCTTGGGGTGCGAGTTTCCTCGGACCCCTTTCTGAATAAATTCCATCTCACGCACCAGATAGCCGAAGTGCTGACTGGCCACTGCGGGATAGACTTTGCTGGGTTTCCCCTCTCCATACTCACCATGGCATGAGGCACACTGACCAGCCTCATAGAGCTGCTTGCCTCGTGCAAGGGAGACGCCCGGTCCCGTGCCGTTTTGACGTGTGCTCTCGACCTGCTCAATAAATACTGCAATGTCGGCAATCTCTTGCGGGGTCACTGCATGGTCCGATGAAAATGGCTCCATCTTGGGGTTCACACGAACCCCGGCGCGGACTTCGGTCACTTGCTTGATCACCACGCTGGCATGCTGGCCACTCAGACGCGGATAGGTGCCATCCAAGATTCCACCGGCATCCGCCTTGTGGCAGCCCCGGCAGCCACGAAATGCTTCTTTGCCCCGCTCAACATCGCCGGTCAGCCGAAAAATAGCCTCTTGCTCGGGCAGAAGCTTGCCCCACTCATAGTTTTTCCCGCCGAACACAACCGGCTTTCCGTCGGCGCTGGCCACCCCCGTCCACGAAGCGAAATGGAGACATGCCAAGAGCATCACTAAGGTTTTCATTCTTCATCCCCTTTCATGGTGACGATAAACTCAGCCACCGCACGGATTTCTTCTTCGTTCATCCGCTGCGCCACTGTGCGCATCAAGCCGCGATCGTCGTTATCGCGCGCACCGCTTTTATAGGCCAGCATTTGTTGGACAAGATAGGCGGGGTTTTGGCCCGCGATACGTGGATAACGGTTGGTGCCGGTGCCGTCATCTCTGTGGCAGCCTGAGCAGGCCGGAACCGCATTGGCCACAATGCCCTCGTAGAAAATCTCTTTGCCTTTGGCGGTGAGCTTGGCATCGCCCTTGCCGGGAGCGGGTGGGGATTGGGCAAAATAAAACGCCGCAAGCTCTGCAAATTCTTTCTCGTCTATGGTGCCAACAATGCCTTTCATGACATCGGACTTACGCTTGCCGGATTTGAAGTCGGCCATCTGACGCGCGAAATAGGACTGTTGAAGTTTAGCCAGGTGCGGATTCTCGGGCATTGCACTCACCCCATGAGGCCCGTGGCAGCTGGCACACAACGCAAGGCGTTCGGCCGACGGAGTGCCTTGGGCATTCAACGAGGTGACAGAACCACCAAGGAGGGCGAGCACAGGCAGCGACAACACCACCCAGCGCAGCAGATTACCGCGCGCCCACAGCAATGAAACACTTCTGAGTACCGCTCTTGCCATCTGCTCCTCCCCAGGAGACATGGAAGGGTAAAGACCCGTCCTAAATCAGTGAAGGAGCGACGATGAGTAATTATGGTGCCGACTATCTGACTCGAACAGATGACCTATCGCTTACAAGGCGATTGCTCTACCAACTGAGCTAAGTCGGCCAGTGTCGGGTCACCCCAGTCCATCTGACGTACCCACCTATTTTACGCGAGTGAGTTTCGGCCGCCCAGCCGGCGGTTTAGAGGGCGGAGAAGGCTCATCGCCCCCTTGCGAGGCCTCGCCCGAAACCGGCTTTTCAGCAGACTTCTCGGGCATGTCAGGGGCAGGGGGTTCGACCGCGGCAAGCCGCGTCTCCTGCTCTTCGGCTGGGGCCTTGGGAACCTCAAAAGCCATGCCGTTGCCGGTCTCCTTGGCGTAAATGGCCACCACGTTGTCGATGGGCACCATGATGTCATGGACCCGGCCAGAGAAACGCGCGTGAAACGTGATGTCGAGATTGGTGATTTGCAGCTTATCGGTCGCCAACATGCCCACGTTCAGCACAATCTCACCGTTGCGGACATGCTCTCGGGGTACCCGAACATGCTCATTGACCGAGACCGCGATGTAGGGCGTCAGACCGTTGTCGGAGCACCACTCGTGAATGGCCCTGATCAGATAGGGCTTGGTCGAGGATGGGGCGGCCGAGTCCGACATGGCGAGTCTTCCACCAGCGCCTATCGGCGCATGATTTTCTCTGGGGGGGTGAGGGCTTCAAAAAAGGCCGGGCGAGAAAAAATACGCTCGGCATATTTCTGAACCGGCACGGCGGTCTTGGGCAATTCCACGCCGTAATAATCGAGGCGCCAGAGCAAGGGGGCCAAGGCAACATCGATCATGGAGAACTCTTCGCCCAGCATGAATTTATTCTTGGTGACGACCGGGGCCAGTTGGGCCAGGCGGTCGCGGACCAGCACACGGGCCTTGTCCATCTTCTTGGCATCCTGTTTTTCAAGGGCCTCAACATGCACAAAAAGCTCGCGCTCAAAGTTCAGGAGTAGTAGGCGGGCACGGCCGCGCTGTACCGGATCCGCAGGCATCAGCTGCGGGTGAGGAAAGCGCTCATCGATGTACTCGTTGATGATGTTTGACTCGTAAAGGATCAGATCCCGCTCGACCAGGATGGGCACCTGGCCATAGGGGTTCATGACAGAGATGTCATCGGGCTTATTGAACAGATCGACATCGCGAATTTCGAAGTCCATCCCTTTTTCAAACAGCACAAACCGACAGCGGTGGCTGAAGGGGCAGGTGGTTCCGGAGTAGAGGACCATCATGGGCGGGATTCCTTAACAATGAATAAGGGTGGAGCATTGCCCCACCCCTTTGCGAACAGCGACGTGCTGCTTCGGGCCTACTTAATGTTTTTCCAATATGCCTTGTTCAGACGCCAGGCAATCACGAAGAAGATGGCCAGAAATACCATGACGACCATACCGGCGGTCTTGCGTGTGAACTGGGCTGGCTCTGCAGCGTAGTTCAAGAACGAGGCGAGATCCGCGACGAATGCGTCGTATTCGGCAGGCGACTTGGACTTCTGGACTTCCCACAGCACGTGCGGCATGCCAACGCCAACAAAGGTCTTGTTGTTCCAGCCGGTCGGGCGCGAAGCATCTTCATGGTAGGTGCGCAAGAACGTGTAGATCCAGTCCACACCGGCTCCAGAGTGCGATGAGCGCGAGCGGGCTGTGACCGAGAGATCCGGAGGTGCGGCACCAAACCACACCTTGGCATCGTTGCGGTTTAACGACGTGCGGATGTAGTCGCCGGCCTTTGCGCCCGGGGGCAGCGCGGCCTTGATCTGCTCTTCAGTAAAGCCAATGTCGGCGAGCCTGTTGTAACGCATGGCCGACAATCCATGGCAACCGATGCAGTACGACAAAAAGGTCTTTGCACCGTTTTGCATTGCTGCTTTATCGGAGAGCTTAGCCGACGGAATGTTGTCCAAGGCGACGGGGCCACCTGCTGCAAACGCAACAGCAGAGGTGGAGGCGAGCACGGCAACACCAACAGCCGCAAATGCTTTTTTCAGCGTATTCATAGGCCCTACCATCAGGGAGAAGTGCATGTTTTTCATTGTCAATATCCTGTCTGTGACGGCTTAGTGAGGTTTGAACGTCACGCGATCAGGAACGGGCTTGTAAGGCCCAATCAGACTCCAGATCGGCATCAGCGCAAAGAACAGGAAATAAAACACAGTACCTACAAGCGAGTACACCTGGCCAAACGGCGACGGGGGCAATACACCCAGGTACCCCAGGATGAAGAAATTCACCACGAACACCGCGTAGAGCACTTTCTGCCATGTGGGGCGATAACGAATCGACTTTACAGGGCTGTTATCAAGCCAAGGCAAGAAAAATAGGATGACCACGGCACCGCCCATGATCACGACGCCCCAGAACTTGGCGTCGAACACACGGAAGGTGATGGCGAGCACCACGAGTGCTGCAATGCTAGCGCCCTTGATCGCCATGGACCACTTGGAGCGCAACACGGCCAACGCCCCAAACGCTGCGCCTGCCACCATGACCCAAGTGAACAGATCGGTCACCGCACGCAGCATGGAATAAAACGGCGTGAAGTACCAGACGGGCGCGATGTGCGGAGGCGTAACCAGCGGATCAGCGGGAATAAAGTTATTGAATTCCAGGAAGTACCCGCCGGCTTCGGGTGCGAAAAATACAACCGCAAAGAAGAGGATCAGGAACCCGGCGATGCCAAGGATGTCGTGGATCGAGTAGTACGGATGAAACGGGATGCCATCGAGCGGAATGCCATCGGCGTTCTTGTGCTTTTTGATCTCGACGCCATCGGGGTTGTTCGAGCCAACCTCATGCAGCGCAATGATGTGGGCGGCCACCAGGCCCACCAACACCAACGGAATGGCGATCACGTGGAATGCAAAGAAACGGTTCAGAGTTGCATCGCCCACCACAAAGTCACCGCGGACCCAGACCGACAGGTCAGGGCCGATCAAGGGGACTGCCGCGAACAGGTTCACAATCACCTGCGCGCCCCAGTACGACATCTGGCCCCAAGGAAGCAGGTAACCGAAGAACGCCTCGGCCATCAAGCACAAGAAAATCGCGCAGCCAAAGATCCAGATCAATTCACGTGGCGTGCGATAGGAGCCGTAGATCATGCCGCGCCACATGTGCAGATAGACCACCACAAAAAACGCGGAGGCGCCCGTGGAGTGCATGTAGCGGATAAACCAGCCGAACGGCACTTCGCGCATGATGTATTCGACGCTGGCAAAGGCCACCGGCACGCCGGCTGCGTTTAAGGACGCGTCGGGCTTGTAGTGCATGGTCAGCAAAATGCCGGTGATGATCTGAATGGCCAGCACCACCATGGAGAGCGAGCCAAAGAAATACCAGACGTTGAAGTTTTTGGGTGCGTAGTACTCCGACAGATGCTCTTTGTACATCTTGGTGAGCGGGAATCGGGTGTCGATCCAGCCCAAGAGGCCTGTGGTCGTTACGTTCTTTTCTGCTGCCATTCAAATCTCCGATGAATCAAACCACGTGTGTAATTTACGCTTCGCCTTTTTCGTCTTTACCGACCACCAGTTTGGTGTCGGAAAGGTACATGTGACGGGGGATCTCTAAGTTGTCGGGGGCGGGCTTGTTCGCATACACGCGGCCCGCATGGTCAAAATTCGACCCGTGACAGGGACAGAAATAACCGCCCTGCCAATCTGCTCCCAGACCGGGCTGGTTGCCGGTCTCAAACTTGGTGACGGGCGAGCAGCCCAGGTGCGTGCAGATGCCAACGGCCACCAAGAACTCAGGCTTAATGGAGCGATGACGGTTCTTCGCGTACTCGGGGACCGGGAACGTTGTGCGCTCTGACTTGGGATCGGCGAGCTGGCCCTCGATTTTTTCAAGCGTTGCGAGCATTTCAGGGGTACGACGCACGATCCAGACGGGTTTTCCGCGCCACTCGACGGTTTTCATGCCCCCAGGAGGAATATCGGCAATGTCGACCTCGACCGGTGCGCCGGCCGATCGGGCCCGCTCCGAGGGGGCCATGGATGAGAGCATAGGAACGGCAGTCGCCGCAGCGGCCACCCCACCGACAGCACCACAGGCGATCAGCCAGGTGCGGCGGTCCGATTTTTCTTCTTGGGAGGGAGGGGAAAAACTGAGTTCTTGGTTGGACTGAGACATAAAAAACGCCTTTGCAGGGTCGCGATCAGGGGAAACCTTTATTCTAAGCCAGCCGGGGGTCCAGTTCCAGCCATAATCGCCCCATGCTTCGACGTATCTGGTTAATCTTCGCCCAATCCACGACATTGGCGCTGGCAGCACTGTTTGTGGTGCTGACATTTAAGCCTCACTGGGTTGCGAATCTGGGCAGCGTCTCTGCACCCCAGGGCTCGGGCGACCTGGGCCTGCGCGAGGGCGGCGCCCCCATTGCGGCACACGGCTTTCGCGACGCGGCCAGTCGCGCCATGCCAGCGGTGGTGTACATCTTTACCACTCAGAAGATCACACCGCCCAATCATCCCCTGCTCAACGACCCGATGTTCCGGCGGTTTTTCCGTGATGCCCCTGATCAAGAGCCGACAGCGGGCCTTGGTTCAGGCGTGATTGTGTCCGATAAGGGGTATGTGCTGACCAATCATCACGTGGTGATGGGCGCAGAACAGATCGAAGTGGGTCTGGCGGATGGCCGGCGGGCCAAGGCCGCCCTGGTCGGCACCGATCCTGATACCGATCTGGCGGTGCTGAAGATTTCTTTGCCAAAACTTCCCGTGATTGCCTTTGGCCGACCATCGGAGGCCCGCGTAGGCGACACGGTGTTGGCCATCGGCAACCCATTTGGTGTTGGGCAGACCGTGACCCAAGGCATCATCAGCGCGATGGGCCGAAGCCGTCTGGGCATCAACACGTATGAAAACTTTATTCAGACCGATGCGGCGATTAATCCTGGAAATTCTGGTGGCGCACTCGTCGACACGCAGGGCCATTTGCTGGGAATCAACACCGCGATCTACACCCGATCGGGCGGTAACCAGGGCATTGGTTTTGCAATTCCTGCGGATACGGCCCGGCAGATCATGGAGCAGCTGGTCACCAAAGGAAAAGTCAGTCGCGGCTACATCGGCGTGGAGCCGCGTGATGCGCCCGAGGGCGACGGCAGTCTGATTGCCGGGGTGCTGCGTGAGGGCCCGGCCGACAATGCCGGTATTCGGCCCGGTGACATCATTGTGGCGGTCAACGACAAATCCGTACGCAACATGACGGAATTGATGGCCACAGTGGCCGCCATCGCGCCCGGGAGTGAGGCGCGATTTCGCATTTCTCGGCAGGGTCAAGTATCCGAAGTGAATGTGAAAATCGCCGAGCGCCCCGCGGTTGCGACTCGGCGCTAGGCGAATCGTTTAGTCCTGCGGCGCTTCGGTGAGTTTTTCCCGCGGCGTGATGTAACGCGACATGAAGATGCCGAATTCGTAGAGAAGAATCATCGGTATCGCCAACATGAACTGGCTGATCACATCGGGCGGTGTGACGATGGCCGCAATCACAAACGCGATCACGATGAAGTAGGAGCGAAAGTCTTTGAGCTTCTGAATCGACACCATGCCAAGGCGCACCAAGACCATTTCGACCACCGGTGTCTCAAACGAGAGGCCAAACACCAAAAAGAGGGTGATGACGAAACTTAGGTACTTGTCGATGTCGGTGGCCATCTGCACGCCAGCAGGGGTATAGGCTGCGACAAACTTGAATACAGCGGGAAACACGAAGAAGTAGGCAAACGCCATGCCCAACAAAAAGAGCAAGAAGCTGCTGAGAATGATCGGTGCAGCCAGCTTTTTTTCGTGCTCATAAAGCCCGGGAGCAATAAAAGCCCAGGCCTGGTACAACACATAAGGCAAAGCCAACACGAAGGCCACCATCATGGTGACTTTCATGGGCACAAAAAACGGCGCGGTGACATCGGTCGCGATCATGGAGGTGCCCTGGGGGAGGGCTTTGATCAGCGGATCCGCAAGCATCGAATAGATGTCAGGCGCCCAGTAGACGAGCGACAAGAACGCAATGATCACGGCAGCAGCGGCCCGCATGAGGCGATCACGCAGCTCAAGAAGATGGGTCATAAACCCCTCTTCTTTTTGCTCGGCAGATTCTTGCTGTGGATCAGTCACGGTCTACCTTTGTCAGATAACGCTTGCGCAGTCGATTGCGCACTTTTTCTCGGACTCGGCGCTGCTCTTGTTCCTCGGACCACGTGGGCTCCGGCGCATTGATGTGCAGACCCTTTCGGTAGCCGGTCGAGACCGAGGTGGCATCCTCGCCAAAGCCCTCCCAGGCATCGTCAGCCGACTGAGAAATACTCGAGGCCACACCCGTGACCTCTTTCTCAACATTCTGCACGCTGGATTGAATCTGGTCGCCCACGTTTTGTACCTGCTGCTGGACTTTGCGCAGCTCTTCAAGATCGACCTGCCGCTGGATGTCGGACTTCACATCATTGACATAGCGCTGTGCCCGGCCAAGCAGAGTGCCCACCGTGCGCGTGGCCACCGGTAGCCGCTTCGGGCCGACCACCACCAACGCGACCAAACCGATAACGATGAGCTCTGAAAACCCGATATCAAACATAGATGGCTAGTGCCCGGTCGCGGGCACGGCCAGTTGGCTTAGTGAGGCGTTTTGTCTTTGGCCTGGACGTCGATGGTCGGGGCCTCGGCCTTCTGGGTAGGTGCTGCCGCATCTGCTCCGGCGCCGCCTTCCTTCATGCCCTCTTTAAAGCCCTTCACCGCACCACCAAGATCGGAACCGAGGTTACGCAACTTCTTGGTGCCAAACACCAACAAAATGATCAGCAGAACAATGAGCCAATGCCAGACACTAAAGGAACCCATTACGGTCTCCGAAAAAGGTTAAATCATTCTCCCGACGGGCGCAGGCCCGCCGAGCACATGGACGTGAAGATGATACACCTCCTGTCCTCCTACCCGACCGGTATTGATAATGGTGCGAAACCCATCGGGGGAGCCATTTTCACGGGCTAATTTGGGGGCGAGCACTAGCATTTTCCCCAAGATCTGCGCATGCGAAGCATCGACGTCTTGCAGAGAAATAATGTGTGCCCGCGGAATGATCAGCAGGTGAAGTGGGGCCTTCGGGTGGATGTCTTTAAACGCCAGGAGTTCCTCGTCTTCGTGAACAATCTGAGCCGGAATGTGGCCGGAGGCGATCTTGCAGAAAATGCAGTTGGGATCAGACGGCATGAAAACCCCCTGTAGTGAGGTGTGGTTAGGTTTTTTGTTGGGCCCTGCGGGCAGCTTTTTCATCCAAGCCGGAGATGCCTTCGCGACGCGCAAGCTCTGCCAACACTTGCTCAGGTCGGATACCGGCCTGCACCAGTGCCACCAAACAATGGAACCAGAGGTCAGCCATCTCGCTCACGACCCGATCGGGTGCCCCATCTTTGGCAGCCATGATGACTTCGCTGGACTCCTCACCTATTTTTTTCAAGGCCGCATCGGGGGCATTGGCAAGCAGACGCGCAACGTAGGAGGTTGACGGGTCAAGACCCCGCCGGCTTGCAATCACATCGGCCAGGCGGGCAAGCACCTGAACAGGATCTTGGAGTTCGTTATCGGCCGGCATTTGCTGAGGGCCTTTCCAGTCGGTGGTCATGGGCGTTTCAAAAAAGATGCATCACTTGGAAGGATAAAGGGTCGCCGGATCTTTTAAGACAGGATCGACCGCATTCCATACCCGCCGGCCGCTGCCCTGCTCGTCGAGCCGCAGGTACATGCACGACGCGCGGCCGGTGTGGCAGGCGATGCCGCCCTTCTGCTCAACAAGCAACAAAATCACATCGGCATCGCAATCCAACCGGATTTCTTTGACCTGCTGTGTATGGCCAGACTCTTCGCCCTTACGCCACAGGCGCTTACGCGAGCGCGAAAAGTACACGGCGCGGCCGCTCTCAGCAGTCTCGTTCAGGGCCTCTCGATTCATCCAGGCGACCATGAGCACGCGGCCAGAGGTCGCATCTTGGGCCACGGCAGTCACGAGGCCCTGCGCATCCCATTTGACCTGATCGATCCAGTCCGCCATCACGACACTCCACGCACGCAGACACCATGCTCGGCCATGTACCGCTTAGCTTCACCGATGGTGTGCTGTCCAAAATGAAAAATCGACGCTGCCAGCACCGCATCGGCCGCGCCTTGGGTGACACCGTCGACCAGGTGATCCAGCGTGCCAACACCGCCACTGGCAATGACAGGGATATTCACGGCCTGTGAGACGGCGCGGGTCAGCTCGAGGTCAAAGCCCTGGCCGGTGCCATCACGGTCCATGCTGGTCAGCAAAATCTCGCCTGCACCCAGCGCGGCGACCGTTTTGGCCCACTCCACAGCATCAAGGCCCGCAGGTTTACGGCCACCGTGGGTGAAGACCTCCCAGTGATCATCAACACGCTTGGCGTCAATAGCCACCACAATGCACTGGGCTCCGAATTTTTCGGAGCAGTCCCGCACCAGGCTGGGATTCTGAATTGCAGCGGTGTTGATGCTGATTTTGTCGGCGCCTGCATTGAGCAAACGACGTACATCGTCGACGGTACGCACACCACCGCCCACCGTCAGCGGTATGAAGACCTGATCGGCCACAGCCTCGATCATGGGAAGGATCAAATCGCGGGCGTCGCTTGATGCAGTGATATCAAGAAAAGTGACTTCGTCGGCGCCTTGCCGATCGTATTGGCGGGCGATCTCGACAGGATCTCCGGCATCACGAAGGTCCACAAAATTCACTCCCTTGACGACGCGACCAGCATTGACATCAAGGCAGGGAATGATGCGCTTGGCTAGCATCAGGTCTTGGCCGACAGAGTATCGGCGCGCTCTTGTGCCTTTTTGAAGTCAATGTGGCCCTCGTAGAGTGAGCGGCCGAGAATAGCCGCCGTGACCCCATCTTGTTCAAGGGTGCACAGCGTATCGATATCGTTCATGTTGGCGATGCCACCGCTTGCAATCACCGGAACACTCACACTTTGCGCAAGCTTCAATGTGGCTTCAGCATTCACGCCTGTGAGCATGCCGTCGCGCCCGATGTCGGTATACAGAATAGAGTCCACGCCATAGTCTTCAAATTTCATGGCCAAATCGATGACCTCGTGGCCAGAGAGCTTGCTCCAGCCATCGGTGGCAACTTTGCCATCTTTGGCATCGATCGACACGATGATGTGGCCCGGAAAGGCTACACATGCATCTTGCAGCAGGCCCGGATTTTTTACTGCTGCCGTACCAATCACCACGAAACTTGCTCCATCGTCGAGCATGCGTTCGATCGTATCGAGGTCGCGAATGCCGCCGCCAATCTGCACGGGCATCTCGGTGCCGGCAGCCTTGATGATGGATTTGATGGCCGATTCGTTTTTGACACGGCCTGCCACTGCGCCATTGAGATCAACCACATGAAGGCGACGGGCGCCCTGCGCCTTCCAGTGGCCTGCCATCTGGCCCGGGTTGTCTGAAAAAATTGTGGCGCGATCAAGATCGCCTTGTTTCAGGCGAACACACTGGCCATCTTTGAGATCAATTGCAGGAATTAACAGCATGGGCAGGCAAAACGATTAAGGGTTCCACGACACAAAATTGGACAGGAGTTTGAGTCCTGCCGACGCGCTTTTTTCCGGATGAAACTGGGTTGCGACGATGTTATCTCTGGCTACCGCACAGGTAAAGCGCAGCCCATAATCGCTTTCACCCAGAATCTGAGCGGGATCTCTCGGTTCGGCATGAAAACTGTGTACAAAATAAAACCAGCCGTCGTGATCAAGGCCTTCCGTAACCGGGTGCGGGGTGCGCCAGGAGACTTTGTTCCAACCCATATGCGGCACCTTTAGTGCGGCACCCTGCGGATCGACTGCACCACGCTCGGGCGTAAACCGGACCACATCGCCCGGCATAACCCCAAGACCAGAGGTGTCTCCCTCTTCGCTGCGATCAAACAACATCTGCTCGCCCACGCATATCCCAAAAAAGGGTTTGGTGTTGCAGGCTTCGAGAATGGCGTCACGAAGGCCGGAGCGCGCAAGACTTGCCATGCAGTCCGGCATGGCGCCCTGCCCTGGAAACACCACGCGGTCGGCCCGACGCACCTGATCGGGGTCGGAAACAATCTGCACATCGGCATCGGGTGCTACGGCGTGGAAGGCACGCAACACACTTCGAATGTTTCCCGAGCCGTAATCGACGATCGCGATCAGAGCGACCCCTTTGTGGAAGGGATGGCATCGGCAGACAGCCGGGGGTCACACTCCACCGCCATGCGCAACGCGCGGGCAAAGGCCTTGAAAATGGTCTCGCACTGATGGTGGGCATTCTCGCCCTTCAGGTTGTCGATGTGCAGCGTGACCTGGGCATGGTTGACAAAGCCTTGGAAGAATTCATGGATCAGATCCAGATCGAACTGGCCCACCATGCTTCGTTTCCAGACCACGCCAAACTCCAGCCCCGGTCGCCCCGAGAGATCGATCACCACACGGGAGAGTGCCTCATCCAGCGGAACATAGGCATGGCCGTAACGCCGCACGCCGCGTTTGTCCCCGATCGCCTTGGCAAATGCCTGGCCGAGCGTGATGCCAAGGTCTTCTACGGTGTGGTGGGCATCAATTTCGAGGTCGCCTTTGGCCTGAATCTGCAGGTCGATCAATCCATGCCGGGCAATCTGATCCAACATGTGATCAAGGAACGGCAGCCCGGACTCTAGGGTGCGCTCACCGGTGCCATCCAGATTGATGGCCACGCGGATCTGGGTTTCAGCGGTGTCGCGACGGACTTCAGCGGTTCTCATGACGGCTCCTTTGGCTCAATGATACATTCGCGCCATGAGTGCATTCTGGAGTTCTGTGGTCCGAAGGCTTACCCCTTACACCCCGGGGGAGCAGCCCAAAATCGAAGGGCTGATCAAACTCAACACCAACGAGAACCCTTACCCGCCAAGCCCAAAGGCCGTGTCGGCCATTGCCGAGGCCCTGGGTGATCGTGGTGAATCACTGCGCCTGTATCCCGATCCCGAGTCCGGCGATCTCACCCAGGCCATTGCGGCCGTTTACGGTGTGTCGACGGACCAGGTATTCGCGGGCAACGGCTCCGATGAAGTGTTGGCCTTCGTATTCCAGGGCTTGCTGGCTCCCCGTAGCGACGCAACACCTTCGGCAGGCTTAGTGTTCCCCGACATTACGTACAGCTTTTATCCAACCTACTGCAGCCTCTACGGAATTGATTACCAGCTGTTGCCGTTGGAGAGTGACTTCTCGCTTGATTTGAGCAAAGTAGCGCCCACCGCCCACTCCGTGATCTTCCCCAACCCCAACGCTCCAACGGGACGCGGCCTGCCACGCGACACCATCGAAGCATTCGTTGCCGCACGGCCGAATACCCTGGTGGTGGTCGATGAGGCCTATGTGGATTTCGGCGCCGAGTCGTGTGTGCCGCTGATCAGCCGCTATCCCAACCTGTTGGTGACCCAATCATTTTCAAAATCCCGGGCGCTTGCAGGACTGCGTGTGGGATTCGCCGTGGGGCAGCCGGCGCTATTGGATGCGCTTCATCGCATCAAAAACAGTTTCAATTCCTACCCGATTGATCGTCTCGCTGCCGCAGGGGCCGCAGCCTCCATCCTGGATCGGTCTTGGTTCGACGAGAATCGATCCAGGGTCATGGCCTCGCGGGAAACGCTGACGCAAGGCCTTGCACGCCGAGGGTTTGAGGTGGTGCCGTCGCAGGCGAATTTTGTGTTCGCCCGCCACCCGAGTCACGATGCCGCGGCACTCGCACTGCGTTTACGAGAAAACAAGATCTTGGTGCGTCATTTTGCAAAACCGCGTATCAATCAGCACTTGCGTATTACGGTAGGTACCGACACGCAGGTTGAAGCGCTGCTCGCGGCACTGGAGACGCTGACCGGCTGAGCACCGGTCAGCGGTGGCAGGACTTACGACTTAAGACGCAGCTCCGCCGCGCGGGCGTGGGCTGGAAGCTGCTCGCCACGGGCCAGCGTGGATGCAACGCGGCCGAGTGCCTGGGCACCTGACTCGCTGATTTCGATCATGCTGGTTCGCTTTTGAAAATCATAGACACCCAAGGGTGACGAAAAGCGCGCCGTGCGCATGGTCGGCAGAACATGGTTGGGCCCGGCACAGTAATCGCCTAACGATTCCGAGGCATACCGGCCCAAAAAGATCGCGCCTGCGTGTTTAATTTTGTCGGCCCACCGATGGGGATCATCGGTCGATATCTCTAAGTGCTCCGCTGCGATGGTGGATGCGATCGCGCAGGCTTCATCAAGGTCACGAACCTGAATCAAGGCCCCACGGTTTTCCATGGAAGTACGAATCACCTGCTGACGGGGCATATCGGCGATCAGTCGATCGATCGACTGCGCAACGGCCTCGATAAAGGCCGCATCGGGGGTGAGCAAAATGGCCTGGGCAAGCTCATCGTGTTCGGCCTGTGAAAACAGGTCCATGGCAATCCAATCGGGGTTGGTTTTGCCATCGCAGATCACCAGGATCTCGGATGGGCCTGCAATCATGTCGATGCCGACCTGGCCGAAGACCTGGCGCTTGGCTTCCGCCACGTAGGCGTTTCCGGGCCCCACAATTTTGTCGACACTGGGGATGGTCTGTGTGCCATACGCCAGCGCGGCAACGGCCTGCGCGCCCCCAATCGTGAACACTCGGTCAACCCCGCCGAGGTAGGCGGCAGCCAATACCAAAGGATTGCGAACACCCTGCGGTGTCGGTACGACCATGACGACCTCAGCCACGCCGGCGACTTTGGCCGGGATCGCATTCATCAGCACCGATGATGGATACGCTGCCTTGCCTCCTGGCACATAAAGGCCAGCACGGTCCAAGGCGGTCACCCGCTGACCCAAACGATTGCCTTGGGCATCGGTGTGCGTCCACGACGACTGCTGCTGAAGTTCATGAAACTCGCGCACGCGCTGCGCGGCCTCTGTAAGAGCGGTCCGCTGATCTATTGGCAATGCATCAAGCGCTTGTTTTAACTCAGCCTTTGAAATTTCAAGCTCGTTGACGGATCGTGCATCCACGTGATCAAAACGTCGGGTGTAATCGAGCAATGCCGCATCGCCTCGGGCACGCAGATCGGCAATGACCTGCTTCACGGTCTGACAGATGGCCTCGTCTTGGGCGGCATCGAAACGCAGCAGACGCGCCAACACTGACTGGAAATCAGGCTGCGATGACGACAAGCGATGAATGCGAACGGGTAAGGTCATGATGACTGTTAAGACGGGCGATGCCGTTGCGAAAACGTTTCCATCAATGGCCGCAGGAGTTCGGGGCGGGTCTTCAGCGCGGCCTGGTTGACGATCAGTCGGGCCGATACATCCGCTATTTTTTCCACCTCTTTTAAGCCATTGGCTTTCAGTGTGCCGCCGGTGGAGACGAGATCCACGATGACATCCGCAAGCCCTACCAAAGGGGCAAGCTCCATTGAGCCATAGAGTTTGATCAGATCGACGTGCATGCCTTTGGCTGCAAAGTGAGTGCGTGCGGTTTTCACGTATTTTGTGGCCACGCGAATCCGGGCGCCGCGCTGAATCAGTCGTTGGTAATCCAGGCCTTCGGCGACCGCAACACTCATTCGGCATTTTCCAATTCCAAGGTCGACCGGCTGGACCAGGCCTTCGCTGCCGTGCTCAGCCAATACATCTGCGCCGGCGATGCCCATATCCGCAGCACCGTATTGGACATAGGTGGGCACATCGCTTGCTCGCACGATCAGAAGACGCAGGTCGGGACGGTTGGTCTGAAGAATCAGCTTTCGGGATGACTCGGGGGACTCCAATGGCGTGATGCCCACCGCGTTTAACAGCGGCAGAGCCTCTTCAAATATGCGGCCCTTGGAGAGGGCAAACGTCATCATGGGGTGGTCTCAACGATTCGGGTCACACGGGCGCCCAGGGCGCGGAGTTTTTCTTCCATGCGGTCATAGCCGCGATCCAGATGATAAATGCGATCGATCTCGGTTTCGCCATCGGCCACCAGACCGGCAATCACCAGGCCGGCCGAAGCCCGGAGGTCTGTGGCCATGACGCGGGCCCCCGAGAGATTGGGCACACCCTTGACCACAGCAGTGTGGCCATCGACTTCAATGTTGGCGCCCAGGCGACGAAGCTCCTGGACATGCATGAAACGGTTCTCAAAAATGGTTTCGGTAATGATGCTGGTGCCCTCGGCAATCGCGCTCACCGCCATCAGCTGGGCCTGCATGTCTGTAGCAAGGCCCGGAAACGGCGCCGTACGAAAATTAAATGCTCTGGCACGGCGCTCGGCCCGAACCTGGATGCCCTCGGGTGATTCGGTCATCGACACACCTGCATCACGGAGTTTCTCAAGGGTCGCGCCCATCATGTCGGCAGTCGCACCTTTTACAAACACATTGCCCCCAGCCGCCGCCACCGCGCACAAAAATGTTCCCGCCTCGATGCGGTCGGCCATCACGGCATGCTCGGCGCCGTGCAGCTGATCCACACCATGGATCACGATGCGATCGGTGCCCGCTCCCTCGATGTGTGCCCCCATTTTGATCAGGCAGTTGGCAAGGTCTACAACCTCGGGCTCGCGCGCTGCGTTATCCAATACCGTAGTGCCCTCGGCCAGCACAGCCGCCATCATTAAGTTTTCGGTGCCGGTCACGGTGACCATGTCGGTCACGATGCGTGCACCACGCAGCCTTTTGGCCTGGGCCTTGATGTAGCCGTGATCGATCGTGAGTTCGGCGCCCATGGCAGTAAGCCCTTTGATGTGCTGGTCCACCGGCCGCTGGCCAATGGCACAACCGCCGGGCAGGCTCACCAAGGCCTCGCCAAATCTGGCCAGCATGGGCCCGAGCACCAAGACCGATGCCCGCATGGTTTTGACGAGCTCGTAAGGGGCCTGCAGATGCGTCATGGCATCGGACGTAAGCCGGAGCGTTTCTTGGCCATCCGGTTGCAGGTGGGCCAGCTCGCACCGCGTGCCCATCTGGGCCAGTAATTTTTTCATGGTGGCCACGTCGCGAAGACGCGGCACGTTGGACAACACCAATGGCTCGGCGGTGAGCAGCGATGCACAGAGAATCGGCAGGGCTGCATTCTTTGCGCCCGAGACCAGTACCTCGCCCTGCAGGGGGTTGCCCCCTAGGATTTTGAAGCGGTCCATTCCGAGGGCGTGAGCGTTTTCATGGAGAGGGCGTGGATTTCTGCCTTCATGCGGTCGCCCAAGACACGGTAGACCATTTGATGACGCGCAATCAGTCGCTGACCTTCAAAGGCCGGGCTCACGATCACCGCCTCGAAATGATGGCCATCGCCTTGCACCTCAAGATGATCACAGGCCAGGCCTTGGGCGATATGGGTTTGAATGCTCTCGGGAGTCACCATGGCATCTATTGTAACGGGCGGGGTTGCGCAGGCTCTCGCAGCATTCTTAAAAAGACCGTCTCAAGGCGCTCCTCGGAGTGCTGCAACAAATCACGGGTGGGGGCATCGGCCAATACCGCTCCCGCTTTGAGAAGAATGATGCGTTCGCATAGCGACTCGGCCTCTTCAAGGTAATGGGTGGTCAACATGACCGTATGGCCCTCATGGTTCAAGCGCCGAATAAACGCCCAGAGGCTCTGCCGCAACTCAACATCTACCCCTGCGGTCGGCTCATCCAACACGATGACTGGCGGACGGTGGACCAGGGCCTGGGCCACCAACACTCGCCGTTTCATGCCGCCGGAAAGCGCCCGCATGTTGGCATCGGCCTTATCAGCAAGGCCAAGGTTGTGCAGCAACTCGTCGATCCAGTCGTCGTTGCGCTTTAGACCGAAATATCCCGACTGAATACGCAGGGTCTCACGCACCGTAAAGAAGGGATCGAACACTAGCTCTTGGGGCACAACCCCAAGATTGCGTTTGGCACGGATCGGATCGCGGGTGACATCGCAGCCAAGAATTTCGACATGGCCGGATGTTGGACGCACAAGGCCAGCAAGAATCTGGATCAATGTGGTCTTACCTGCGCCATTTGGGCCCAGAAGGCCTACAAACTCCCCAGGGGCAATCTCAAAACTGACATCGGCCACGGCACGGACCTGACCCCGCTTACCCACATAGGTCTTGTGCACATGCTCAATCCGAACAGCCGCAGGGCGGCGCGGCGCATCACCCAACGATTACTCCCAGTTCAACGCCGATGACAACGAGCTAAGACGGGCGAGCGAGCGAAGACTCTCGGGTGCTCGACGAATGCGTAACGGCTTGGAGGTTCTTGCACGCACCGTGCGATCAAGTTCAAGCACCACGGCCAACGCAGACGTGTCCACTTCACGCAGGCCATCAAAATCGGCCACCACATCCACCGATGCATTTTCCGCCAGGGCCTGCTTGAGCCGCGACTGTTGCCCATGCAGCTCGCTCATTGCATTGGCCAGCACGACACGCTCTGAAAACTGCAGCACGATTTCTTGCATGATGCCCTGACGCAGGATTAGCTCGCAGCCCGCTTCCGGCTTGCAGATGATGAGAGGCTTTTGTTTTTCGCCTGCAGGTCACGGATCAATCCATCGATCCCGCCTGCGGTGACCACCTGGGTGAACTGATTGCGGTAGCTTTCGATCAGCCAAAGCCCAAGGACATTGAAATCATAGATACGCCAGCCGGCCGGCGTTTTTTCGAGTCGATAGTCCAGCTGAATGGCTTCTTTCCCGGGGCGTAAGACCTGGGTACGCACCACAACATCGTCGTCGGTCGGCTTGCCACGCATGGGCCGTATCTCAATTTTCGTGTCCGTAACCTGACGAACCGCATCGGCATAGGTCAACAGCAAAAGGCGACGAAATTCGGTCATCAGCACCTGTTGTTGCTCCGGTGTGGCCTGTCGCCAATTGCGGCCCACCGACAGTGCTGTCATGCGCTGAAAGTTGACGTA
>JACCDX011508299.1_pt1 | contig 42621 bp, 38 predicted proteins | sample 7449681 | NCBI WGS metagenome assembly JACCDX01 (sample SAMN15323450, study PRJNA562643) | freshwater metagenome | isolation source: river surface water | place: USA:Blue River Watershed | collected 2017-08-18
AGGGTGAACGATGATGGGGTCAGCAGGTGCAGCGGCGGCGCTCTCAGCCGACAAGCGGCGTCCCTGCTGACGCTCCCGCGCATACGCCAGCGCGTTCTGATACGCGACTTCGGTCAGGCCCAGCGACTGCATGCCCACGCCCAGACGCGCCGCATTCATCATCACGAACATCGCATTCAGGCCTTGATGCGGCTTGCCGATCAGCCAGCCGATCGCATCATCCAGATTGATCTGACAGGTCGCATTCCCGTGGATACCCATCTTGCGCTCAATGGCACCACAACTGATCGCATTGCGCACGCCGGGCTTGCCCGCAGCATCCGGCAAGCACTTCGGCACGACGAACAAGGATATACCGCGCGTGCCCGCCGGTGCATCTGGCAGGCGCGCCAGCACGAGGTGCACGATATTTTCTGCCAGATCGTGCTCACCAGCGGAAATGAAAATTTTGTTCCCACTCAGCCGATAGCTGCCGTCTTCCTGTGGCTCGGCCCGAGTGCGCAGCAGACCCAGATCGGTACCGCAATGCGGCTCGGTCAGACACATGGTGCCCGTCCATTCGCCGGACACCAATTTGGGTAGGTAGAGCTGCTTTTGCTCAGCGCTGCCATGCGCATGCAGACACTCATACGCGCCGTGCGACAAACCCGGGTACATGGTCCACGCCTGATTAGCCGAGTTCAGCATCTCGTACAGGGAATTGTTGAGTACGACAGGCAGGCCTTGTCCGCCGTACGCCGGATCGCAGGAGAGTGATGGCCAGGCAGCAGCGACATAGTGGTCATAGGCTTCCCGGAACCCACGCGGTGCCCTGACGCTGCGGGTGGCAGCATCGTAATGACAGCCCTCCTCGTCACCGCTCTGATTCAAGGGGAAAAGAATGTCGGACGCAAATTTGCCGCCTTCTTCCAGCACCTGGCGGATCGTGATGATGTCGAGTCCCGCGTGCACGGGCAGCTGCGCCAGTTCGTTAGTCAGGTCCAGCACTTCGTGCAGCACGAAGTGCATGTCGCGCAGCGGCGGCTGGTAGTGGGGCATGAGGTTCTCCTGCGTGTCGAAGGACGGCAAGTGAAGCCTGCTTGCTCGCCCCAATACAAGGCTCTATGTAAAAGGCTTCGTACAAAGCCTAACGCGTTTTCGGGGATAACGCGCGATAGGCAGCGACACGCAGTGCGCCGCCGGTGAGCTAACAACGAACGCTCGGCGTCAGCCGCTGCGCGCGCTGGCGATCAGACGCTGAAAGCCGGCATGCGCGCGGGCGATGGCGCCAGGGCTGCGAATGAAGCGCGCATCATGGTGCAGCGCGAGCACCAAACCATACATTTCGAACACCAGCTGCTTGGGATCCGTACCGCTGCGAAGATGCCCTTCATCGATCGCTTGCTGTGCGGCACGCTGTAGCGCGCGCTGCCAGGTATCGACCATGTCCAGCAACTGATCGCGAATCGGCCCAGGACGATCGTCATACTCGACCGCACCACTGATGTAAATACAGCCGGAGGCGATTTCGAGACTGACTCTGTCGACCCAGCGCCTGAACAGACTCTGCAGACGGGGCAAGCCACGGGGCTCCCGGATGCTTGGATAAAAAACGTCTTGCTCGAATTGATGGTTGTACAACCTGAGCACACCAAGCTGCAAGTCTTCGCGTGAGCCGAAATGTGCAAACACGCCTGATTTGCTCATGCCAATGCGGTCGGCCAGCACGCCTATTGTTAGTCCCTCCAGACCATCACGGCTGGACAGCTCCAGCGCAGTTTCCAGAATGGTCGCGCGGGTCTGCTCTCCCTTGCGCATCGGTCTCTGGATTGTCTCGGCCATCATGCTTCTCCCACGCGCCTGGCTTGGCGCCCAAAAAATAGAACGAACGTCCTATTATGCACCGATCTTGAAAACGATTACCGCCCAGGCGACCGACGAGGCGTCGGCGCATGAGCAGCCTTGTGCGTACCGATGCATCAAGATCGGTTCATCAGAAATTGAAATCTTTATTCGCGCGAACGATCAAGTTGTCTGCGATCACGCTTTGTCGGACGTCCGCGAATCGATTCACCGGGTTCGCTAAACAATTTGCGTCGCTCCGATTCTTCTTCTCGGCGACGAAGACTCTCTTCAGTCTCGCGATACAACTCGCGAGCAATCGTTGCAGATCCTCGTTTATCGGACAACGCGAGAACGCAGACTTGCCATTCCGTACTGCCGTTATCAATCTCCAGCACATCACCGCTGCGCACATTGCGTGCAGGTTTGCAGCGATCGCCGTTGATTTTCACCCTGCCGCGCTCAATCGCTTCCGTGGCCAGCGAGCGCGTCTTAAAAAAACGTGCCGCCCAAAGCCATTTATCAATGCGTACTGATTCGTTCATCGGCCAAATAGTTATTTGGTATAGCGTCCTGCGGAGATTGCTTGCAAGACCAGTTTGTATAACAGATAAGCGAGCCGGTTACCGACCCGCCGGCCCCAGGAAAATTTCGCTACCTGATCAGCGCTCACGACCACCCCCTCGCTTACGCCCTGCGCGATGTATTCGCGCAAGGCCTGCGAAAACGCCTGATCGCGGACGATGATATTCGCCTCATGGTTCACGAACAGCGAGAGCCCATCAAAATTGCTCGAACCGATGGTCGCCCATTGGTCGTCGATGATGGCTACCTTCGCATGTAGCTGCGTGCAACGATACTCGACGATCTTGACGCCCGCACGCAGCAATCGCGGGTAAAACGATTGCGCCACTGCGTCTTGCAGTCGGAACTGTCCGACACCAATCAGCAGCGTCACCTCCACACCGCGCTGCGCGGCATGCATCAGTGCCTTGCGCAGCTTGCGGCCCGGCGCAAAATAGGGCGTCACCATCCAGGCGGTCTGATGCGCATGCCCCAGCGCCTGCAGCAGAGCACGCTGTATCGTGTTCCGATTACGAAGATTGTCGCGCACAACGAGTGCGGCCTGTTCGACCTGACGCTGCGGCTGCAACCGCTCGGCATACAGACGGCGCAGTTGTTCGAAGCGCCGGCGCAATGTCTGCGGCTGCTGACGGGCCCATAGCGACACCGCCTCGGCATGAATGCCAGCGACCAGTGGGCCACTGACACTGACCGCAAAATCCCAGCGCGGCGCCGGCAGTGGCCGCCGGCTGCCATCATCCGAGAACATATCATCATTGATATTCAGGCCACCCAGAAATGCCAGCTGGCGATCGATCACTACCATCTTTCTATGAGTGCGTGCGATACCCCTTCTGAACCAAGGATTAAAGCTGGCGAAGCGCACACCCACAGCTTCGAGTTCTTCTTTAAGGGCTAACGTAGCCGCATGGCCGGTACCGATCCAATCCACCAGCACATGCACGTTGACCCCGCGCGCCGCGGCCCGACGCAGTGCCGCCTTCACGTGATGACCTGTCTCATCCAGCGCGAAAATATACGTTTCTAGATAGATTTCAACGTGCGCATGCTCACAGGCCCGCACCAGTGCCGGAAAAAACTCTGCGCCACGATGCAGCAACGCCAACTCATTGCTGTGGCTGTAGCTGATCATTCGTGTGTTCTGGACCGGCTGACCTTGCCAAATGGTCGGCCATTGTCGGGAGTAATGTCAGCTCAGCGACGATAGGCGCATGATCGGAAAGTCGCGCCCAGCTAGCGCCATGCAGCACGTTTGCATGACTGATCTCGAAGCCTCGCACATAGATGCGGTCCAGCTGTAGCACTGGCATCGCCGAGGGGAAGGTTCTCGCAGGTGATTTGCGCAGGCCGCGACCAGATAAACGCCGCAGGTAATCCCCAAAACTGCGGGCACTCAAGTGCCGGTCAAATACCTCGTAGACACCAAGACGTTCGCGCAGTGATTTACTGAGCGCATTCGTCCAATCATTGAAATCGCCTGCGATCAAGAGCGGCGCATTGGGCGGCGCGGTACTTTCGACCGCCGCAATCAATGACTGCGTCTGGCGCAAGCGACTGCCAGCAAACAATCCGAGATGGATCACATAGCAATGCACATCCTGCTCTGCGATCTTCACCACGCAATGCAGAATACCGCGCGACTCGAATGCGTGGTCCGACACATCATGATTGAATGCCGAGACAATCGGAAAATTGGACAGCAGCGCATTGCCGTGATGACCGTGGTCATACACTGCATTCATGCCATAGGCGCTGTGCTGATGATCTTCTGCCAGATATTCATGCTGCCCCTGTGAAGGCCAGCTACCCGAATGACGCAGCGCGAGCAGATCATGCCGGCCCTGCACTTCCTGCAAAAACACGATATCCGCCTGCAATCCGGTCAGTGCCTGCTTGAGCGCATGAATGCGCGGACGGCGGCCCAGCGTGCTCACGCCTTTGTGAATGTTGTAGGTGACGATACGAAGCTTCATTCGGGTGGCGTGACAAAGGCGTGCTGATGGCGTGGCAATTGAAGAATGGCCTCGGCATTAGAGGGCGAAAAACATTTGTCGGCGGCTTCGCGCCAGGGCAGCCAGCTGTGTTGTAGATGCTCGCGCTCGGCCAGCGTGATCGACAGGCCCGGCGGTACGATCAGACCGAACACATGCTCCGTATTGTGCGTGATACCCGGCGCATACCGATGACGCCAGACAGGATAAATCTCATAGACATTGGAGAGTTGCCAGTCGCGAAGGTTCTCGGCGGGCACGTCGGCGCTGCCTATCCGTATGCCCGTCTCTTCAAACACCTCGCGCACTGCCGTCTCTCGCAGATCCTCTTCAAGACTATCCTTGGAACCGGTGACCGATTGCCAGAAGCCAGGCTTGTCCGCACGCTCAATCAGCAGCACCTGCAGATCAGGCGTGTGGATGACGACGAGGACGGATTCGGGGATTTTGTAAGGCATCATGAAAAGCAGGCAATCTGTCGCTGGATTATGCCCTGTTTGTCAGGCGCCCGAAAATTGCCAACTGAGACCGCTTGCGTCCACTGCAACTCGGGTCCAGCCGATAAAAAACCGGCCCGGAACATGGTCCAACGGCCGGCTTGCGTGAAGCACAATGTACGTTAGCTCTTGACGGCGGGTTCTGTCGCTCGCAAACGAATATGCAATTCGCGCAATTGCTTCTCGTCGACTGCGCTCGGCGCTTGCGTCAACAAGCATTGTGCGCGCTGGGTCTTGGGGAAGGCGATCACGTCACGGATCGATTCTGCGCCGGTCATCATGGTGACCAGCCGATCCAGACCGAACGCGAGGCCGCCGTGCGGAGGCGCGCCGTACTGCAGCGCATCGAGCAGGAAGCCGAACTTCAGTCGCGCTTCTTCTTCACCGATGTTCAGTGCGCTGAAGACTTTGCTCTGCACATCCGCGCGGTGGATACGCACGGAACCACCACCGAGCTCCCAGCCATTGAGCACCATGTCATACGCCTGCGCGATCGCGCGGCCGGGGTCGGTGCTGATGAAGTCTTCATGGCCAGCCTTGGGGGCGGTGAATGGATGATGCAGCGCATTCCAGCGGTTCTCGCCCTCATCGAATTCGAACATCGGAAAGTCGACCACCCACAGCGGACGCCAGTCATCGTCAAACAGGCCGTTTTTACGACCAAAGTCGCTGTGACCGATCTTCACACGCAACGCGCCGATTGCATCGTTGACGATCTTGGCCTTGTCGGCACCAAAGAAAATCAGATAGCCATCTTGTGCACCGGTGCGCTCGATGATTGCATTCAGTGCCGCATCATGGATATTTTTGACGATCGGCGACTGCAAGCCATCACGGCCCTTGGATTTGTCGTTAACCTTGATGTACGCAAGACCCTTGGCGCCATAGATCGCGACAAACTGCGTGTACGCATCGATCTCGGAACGTGGCATGCCGCCATTTTCTTTGGCGCCACCGGGAATGCGCAGGCCCACTACACGCCCACCGTCCATGTTGGCTGCACCGGAAAACACTTTGAACTCGACATCCTTCATCACCTCGGTGAGTTCGGTAAATTCGAGCTTCACGCGCATGTCGGGCTTGTCTGAACCATAGTTCGCCATCGCGGTACCGTAATCCATCACGGGGAATGGATTGGGCAGATCGACGTCCAGTGCCTTCTTGAACACACCGCGAATCATGTCTTCGAACAGATCGCGGATTTCCTGTTCGTTCATGAACGAGGTTTCGCAGTCGATCTGCGTGAATTCGGGTTGACGATCGGCGCGCAGGTCTTCGTCGCGGAAGCACTTGGTGATCTGGTAGTAGCGATCGAAGTTCGCGACCATTAGCAATTGCTTGAATAATTGTGGCGATTGCGGCAGAGCGAAAAAGTGGCTGGCATTCACGCGCGAGGGCACCAGATAATCGCGCGCACCTTCGGGCGTGGACTTGGTGAGCATCGGCGTTTCAATATCGATGAAGCCGTTCTCATCGAGGAATTTGCGCACCTCCATTGATACCTTGTAGCGCAGGCGAAGGTTATGCTGCATCTGCGGGCGGCGCAGATCGAGCACGCGATGCGTCAGGCGCGTGGTCTCGGAGAGATTGTCATCGTCGAGCTGGAAAGGTGGCGTAACAGATGCATTGAGTACGTCGAGTTCATGACACAGCACTTCGATCTTGCCTGAGGTGAGGTTGGTGTTCTCAGTACCCTCAGGGCGCGAGCGCACTACGCCGGTGATGCGCAGGCAAAATTCATTACGCACGGCCTCGGCGGCCTTGAACATCTCGGCACGATCCGGATCACAGACAACCTGCACGAGGCCTTCACGGTCGCGAAGATCGATAAAGATCACGCCGCCGTGGTCTCGGCGACGGTGCACCCAGCCGCACAGGCTGACAGTCTGGCCCATCTGCGCCTCAGTCGTCAGGCCGCAGTAGTGTGTACGCATGGACATGTTATTCAGTCTCGGTTGTGGCCTTCCGGCCGGGTTAATCACAAGTATCAGTGCTCAATGCGCGGCGCGGGCTTCAGCGTGGCATCGGGTTTCTTTTGCGGCTGCGGAGCGACCACGCCCATGGAGACGATGTATTTCAGCGCCTCATCGACGCTCATCTGGAGCTCTATCGTGTCCTCGCGCTTGAGCATCAGGAAGAAACCAGACGTCGGATTGGGCGTGGTTGGTACATACACGCTGACGTAATCGCCGTCGAGGTGATTACGGACATCGCCGCCTGGCACACCGGTCTGAAAAGCGATCGTCCAGATGCCCTCGCGCGGGTACTGCACCAGCAAGGCTTTGCGGAACGCATTGCCCGAGGATGACAGCAAGGTGTCGGACACTTGCTTGACGCTGGAATAGATGGAATTCACCACCGGTATGCGCTGCAGCAGCAATTCCCATAGCCGCAGCAGACGATTACCGATGAAATTCTGCGTGATCAGGCCCGTGACGAAGATGATCACTAGCGTGAGGATAGTGCCGAAGCCGGGCAGGTTGAAACCGAACAGCGACTCGGGCCGCAGCGACGGCGGCAACAGCAGTAGCGACTGATCCAGAGTACCGATGATAAGGTTGAGCACCCACAGGGTGATCGCCAGCGGCACGAGAACCAGCAGGCCGGTGATGAAGTATTTGCGCATGAGGTCGGTCAGACGAGAGCGATCAGGTGGCAGCTGGAGTCGCTGACTGGGTGTCCGCGGCAGGAGCTGATCCCGCGTTCGACGGCGCCGCAGGGGCGGTGGCAGACGCGGTATCACCGGCACCCGTGGAATCTCCGGTGTCGGTCTTGGGTTTGGCTGCGCCGCCGTTGTTACCGTTATTGCGGAAATCAGTCACATACCAGCCGCTGCCCTTGAGCTGAAAGCCGGCTGCGGTCAGCTGTTTTTTCATTGCTGATTTGCCGCAGGCTTCGCAGTCGGTCAGCGGTGCATCAGAGATTTTTTGCAGAATATCTTTGGCAAAGCCGCAAGCTTCGCAACGGTATGCGTAGATAGGCATGGTGCTCCCTCCCTGCAAAATTTCGAAAACCTTGCATTATAGAGGTTTTTCGGGGCTGGTTCGGCTACACCGGGCTGGTCGCAGCCCCGAGAGCACGGCGCTGGTTCAGGCCCAGTGTGAGAGGCGTCTTGCTTGCGGCATCAGCGAGCCCATGATCATGCCCACGAAGGCCGCCAGCAGGCCGGCAAACTGGGGGGGCCAGATCGAGTCGCCACCATACACCTCCATCAGCACCCAGCAACCAAGCCCGCCGATCACGGAAAGCAGCGCGCCTTGGGTGGTAGCGCGCTTCCAGTAGAGACCCATCACCAGCGGCACGAAGGCGCCGACCAGCGGTACTTTGTAGGAGTTACCCACCATTTCGTAAATGGGCATACCCTGCGAGTACAGGGCGAAGGTAGTGACGGCGATCGTGAACAGCACGACCACAATGCGGGTGGTCCGCAGCAGCTGCTGGTCATTCATCGGGATCATCTCGCGCAAGATGTTTTCAGTGAGCGTGATGCTAGGCGCGAGCAGCGTGCCACTGGCGGTGGACATGATCGCCGACAACAACGCGCCGAAGAACAGCACCTGAGCGAACAAAGGCGTGTGGTCAAGGACCAGGCGTGGCAGGATCATCTGCGCATCTTCACCGATCAGCGAGGTGAACATCTGGGGATCGATCAGCTGGGCCGCATAGACCAGGAACATCGGAATGAAGGCCAGAAAAAAATACATCGTACCGCCGACCACAGCGCCTGCGACCGCCACATTTTCCGAGCGCGCTGACATCACGCGCTGGAACACGTCCTGTTGGGGTATCGAACCCAGCATGATGGTCACGCCCATGCCGACAAAACCCAGCCACGCTGCCATCGTCGGCTCGGGGAAGAACCGCAGCTTGCCCGCCTCGGAGGCGTGCTGAATCACTTTGTGCGCACCGCCCGCATCACCGGCGACCGTCCAGGCAATGTAGAGCATGCCGATGATGATCAGCGACATCTGGAAAGCATCCGTCAATGCCACTGACCACATACCGCCGAAGAGCGTGTAGACCAGCACGATAGTCGCGCCGAGGATCATACCGGCCGGCATGGAGATCGCGCCACCGGTCAGCACGCTGAACACGAGACCTAGCGCGGTGATTTGCGCCGACACCCAGCCAAGATAAGAGACCACAATGCACAAGGAGACGATGACCTCGACCGGCCGGTTGTAGCGCTGCTTGAAATAGTCGCCGATAGTCAGCAGGTTGAGCCGGTATAGCTTGCGCGCAAAGAAAACACCGACGAAGATCAGGCACAAGGAGGCGCCGAACGGATCTTCGACGGTACCGCCGAGCCCGTGCTCGGCAAAGCGCGCCGGAATGCCCAGCACGGTCTCGGAACCGAACCAGGTAGCGAACACGGTCGCAATGACCACGGGCAGCGGCAACGACCGGCCTGCGTTTGCGTAGTCGCTGGAATTTTTCACCCGCGTGGCCGCATACAGGCCGAGACTCACCGATATCATCAGGTACAGCACGACAAAGACCAGCAGGGTATTCATGGCGGCTCCGCTCGGCGTCAGCAGGGGACCGAACAGCACATCCCCAAAAAAAGTGCGGGGATTATAACGGCAGGATTTATTTCGGGCAGATGAAAGATTTCTGGCGAATTTCTGAACTATTTAGTAACCCATGTGCCAGCGCAGGAACAGCTGCACCACTAAAATGCCCGTGACCAGGCCGCCGCCGAAATACACTGCAATACCCAGCATCATATTGGTGCGCTGCTGCTCACGGATAAGGCGCCGCATCAGCGCCTCGTGATGATCGCTCTCAGCCGACTTGATCTGCGCCTGCAGCGCCTGATGCAGGAGCCGGGGGAGCTGCGGCAAGAGCTGCGCGTAGTGCGGTGCTTCAAGCTTGAGCCGGTCGAGCAAACCACGCCAGCCGAGCTGCTGCTTCATCCATTTTTCCAGTGCGGGCTTGGCGGTCGACCACAGATCAAGATCGGGATCGAGCTGCCGGCCGAGGCCCTCGATATTCAACAGGGTCTTTTGCAGCAGCACCAGCTGCGGCTGGACTTCAATATTGAAACGGCGCGACGTCTGAAATAGTCTTAGCAGCACCTGACCGAAAGAGATTTGCGCGAGCGGCCGGTCGAAGATGGGTTCGCAGCAGGCGCGCACCGGGGCTTCGAGCTCATCCACGCGCGGGTCTTTGGGTGCCCAGCCCGATTCAATATGCGCCTGCGCGACCCGCTTGTAATCGCGCCGGAAAAACGCCAGAAAATTCTGCGCGAGATAATCCTTGTCAAAATCAGTCAACGTACCAACGATGCCGAAGTCCAGTGCGATATAGCGCCCAAAGGTCTTGGGATCCGTAGAGACGAGGATATTCCCGGGATGCATATCAGCATGGAAGAAGCCATCGCGAAACACCTGGGTGAAGAAAATTTCGACGCCGTCGCGAGAGAGCTTCTTCAAGTCGATACCCGCCTCGATCAGACGCTGCGTCTGCGAGATCGGTATGCCGTGCATGCGCTCCATGACGATGACGGACATGGTGCAGTAATCCCAGTGCATCTCGGGTACCAGCAGCAAATCGGAATTCGCGAAATTCCGGCGCAGCTGGCTTGCATTGGCCGCTTCGCGCATCAAGTCGAGCTCGTCATGAAGATACTTGTCGAACTCGGCGACCACCTCGCGCGGACGAAGGCGGCGACCATCCTGCGACCAACGGCCGATCCAGCTGGCGAGCACATGCATGAGCGCGAGATCATCATCAATTGCCTTGTGCACGCCGGGTCGCAGCACCTTGACGGCGACCTCGGTACCATCTTTCAGGGTCGCAAAATGTACCTGAGCGACCGATGCCGACGCGACCGGCTCGCGCGTGAAGCTGGCGAATAGCTGATCGGGATGCCGACCCAGCGCACGGGTGATTTCGGCGATCGCCAGCTCGGGGGCGAAGGGCGGCACACGATCCTGCAGCAGCGCAAGCTGATCGGCAATATCGGTTGGCATCAGGTCGCGACGCGTGGACAGCACCTGGCCGAATTTCACAAAGATTGGGCCCAGCTCTTCTAGTGCGCGGCGCAGGCGCTCGCCGCGTGGCGCACGGATATCACGAAACGCATGCCGCCAGAAAAACAGCGCCGACACTGCGCGCAAGGACGCTGGCATGCGCGTCCCCGACAACAGGAGGTCGTCCAGCCCGTAACGCAATGCGACACGCGCAATTTTGATGGCTCTCAGCAGGCGCAGAATCATGCCGCACCTCCGCGCTTTTCCAACAACGCAATGCGCTTTGCAAGGCGCTCCACGTCGTCTCTGAGCACGGCGACGTCTGACGCAAAATCCTCGCCTGCCCGACGGTAGAGCAGCATAGGATTTTCTTCGAGCAGATATTCAGCAGCATTCTCGGCCAGACGCTGGCCACCGGTTTTGACCTGAGCGGCCAAAGCGCGCGCCGCTTGCACGATACGCACCGCTGCGATATCGCCGACGATCGGCGCCAGATCAGACTCGGCATCCCAGCGCAAGCTGCTCACCACCTCGGACACCGTACGCGCGAACTCTGCGTCACCGCTGAGCTTGGCAAAAGAAGCGGCACGCTCAGGATTGGCCAGCACCAGCGGCAAATCAGCGGGCTCGATGCTGATCGTGACACTCATCTCGTCGGTGGTCTCATCTACCCCGAGCGACTCAAGCAAGCCATCGGCACCAACCCGCAGACGCACACTGATACCGGCATCAATGCGCGCCGATTTGCCAGCATGCTCGGACAGTGCGGATGCCAGCCGCGGCTGACGGACCAGCAGGTGATTCAGCACGGCGAGCAAGGGAGATACAGGACTCATTCTTGTTATGGTGGGTCGCTCGCAGCGAGCTAACATGCTCTGGCTATAACTTCACACCGACATGCAGTGCGGTGATGCCGCCAGTGAGATTGAAATACTCGACTCGCTCCAAGCCGGCATCCTGCATCATCGCCTTGAGCGTCTCTTGGTCAGGGTGCATGCGTATCGACTCGGCGAGATAGCGATAGCTGTCAGCATCATTCGCGATCTTGTCGCCCAGCCAGGGCAAGACTTTAAACGAGTAGATATCGTAAGGTTTTTGCAGCAGCGGCGTCACCTTGGAGAACTCCAGCACCAGCAGCTTGCCGCCGGGCTTGAGCACCCGGCGCATCTCGACCAGTGCAGCATCTTTGTGGGTCATGTTGCGCAGGCCGAAAGCGACCGACACACGATCAAAATAATTGTTGGGGAAAGGTAGCCGCTCGGCATCGCAGATCAGCGTCGGCAGTACGAGGCCGTCATTGATCAGCCGGTCGCGGCCGGCACGCAACATGGATTCATTAATGTCGGTATGCCAGACCTCGCCGGTCGGTCCGGCCTTCTTGGCGAAGGCTTTGGTCAGATCGCCTGTGCCGGCGGCAATATCGAGCACCCGGAAACCGGGGCGTATGCCAGCCTGCGCGACCGTGAACGCCTTCCACAGCCGGTGCATCCCGGCAGACATCAGGTCGTTCATCACATCGTAGTTGGCAGCGACGGAATGAAAGACACCGGCCACTTTGTGGACTTTCTCGTGCTCGGGGACTTGCTCATAGCCGAAATGGGTCTGGGTCATGGCGAGGCTCAGTGTAGTCAGCCTGCATTATACAAGTGGGGCTTTGATCCACAGGCCCCCTACCGTACGGGACCCAGGCCACCCGGTCGGATCAACTCAGACGAGCGTTGCATCGCTCATGCACTAAAAACAATGAATACAAGAACATCGCTTGATATTCAACCACCGAAGTCATGACCATCAGGCACGAATTGTCCTGGGAAGCGCCGATTCAACAGTATGAGCAAGGTTCGGTCAGCCGAATACCACCCAGCGCTTGAATTTGCCAGACTCTGCGTTTCACAACCGCGCTGTCTCACTCAAAAACCGGGAATGATTCAGCGTCTCGCTCACGGTATCTGTTGCTATTCATCATGCCAGAAAAAAAAATTCTTCTTAATGACCAGACCCAATTCACCAAGGTGGAGGCATTTTTTTCCACGCTCGACGATAAAGATCGGGTGAGAGCAAGAAGTTGCGAGGGCGGCGTCGAGCTGTATGTCAGAGGAAGTTCAAAATGGCATATATTTACCGATATGCTTAGATTGGCCAGCGATGTACAAAAGGACTACAAAAAAGCCAGCGATAAACTTTTCTCGATTTTTAGCGGCAGTGCGAATGGAACCCTAAGTAATATCCGACATGATCTGCCAGGACTGAAAAAGCACACCGAGAAACACAAGCATGATTTTCGCGCCGTTCAATTAAAAAGTTTTTTTAACAGTTCAGCCGATTCCGAAAGATCAGTCCACCACGCGGGTGTAGCAGCCAGGCGGAAAGACCGGTCGCAAAGGGAGGCAAGCGAGCGTCTCAACTCGGCGTGGGACAACGTGAATTTAAATCTTTCGAACCAGCAATCAATTCAGCGATATGTCAAAGAAGTTGTCGGAGACAAAAATAGATCTGACACACCAGAAAATGCCGTGATACAGAGACAAGCTAGCGAATTTTCCAAATACCTAGATATAAAAATTAATAAAGTTGACGATTCACCAGAGCCTGACTACGTCGCTGCAGAATTGTTTGCGTTTTCATTGAAACAGCGTCTGGAGGGAAACTCCTTAACAGCATCAGATGAGGCAGCAAAAACACAAGAACAACTTGTCATGTCGCTGCTATCAACAATAACTGAGCAAAGCGTACCGAGCCAAGTAAACCTGAATGCAGGAGATGTAGGCTTCTCTGAAGCGGATCTTATTATTGTGGATCCACATTCCAGCTACCGGGGGCAGATAGCAATGACAATGTCCTCAACCAGTAGGTCGGAGAGTCATACGGCCACCTTTAGAAACGGCGATGAGCAGATTAATTTTTCTATTACAGATCACCAGGAGATCCGCAATACCAACTCGGCCAAGATTGATAACGCATTAGAGATAAGCTACGACGAGGGCTTTCCAACTAAAAGAGATCCTCTAAAGGCACTCTATGACCAAGTGGGACAGACTATCTCCACCAAGATATCGTCGAGTGGGAAGCAGAGCGGCGATCCCTACACCATTCACATGACGATTCTCAACCCAAATGAGGCTGGACTTGCACGCCAAGACACGACCGTCGCACTGGAAGCTTTTGCGACAGCCACACTTCAATGGCTGAAAGTTCATCCGAATTTACGCATCAAGGTTCAGCTGCCACCGGGGATCAGCGAGCAAAAGATGCTCAGCATCTACCGCGACTGCAAAGATCGGCTACCGGCTTCAGCCATCATTTCCGATGATTGAGGGTCGGTCAGGGCTCTGTCGTACTTGTCAACCGGCACACCCGCCACCCGCTTTGATCATCGCCGCATCCCGACCGCTCTCACGCGTATACCCCGCCGCTTCCAGCTTGCGCAAATAGTCTTCCCACATCCCTTGCTGATTCAGACAAAAAGAATGCAGCAAATCCCACGAGTAAATGCCGCTGTCATGCCCATCGGAGAATAGCGGACGGATCGCATAATGACCCACCGGCTCAATCGCCTTGATCTCGACGTTGCGCTTGCCGGTCTGCAGTACTTCCTGTCCCGGACCATGGCCGCGCACTTCAGCAGATGGAGAATACACGCGCAGAAATTCGAACGGTAGCTGATAACTCTGCTCGGCATAGGCGAGCTCCAGCGTACGCGAGGCTTTGTGGACGGTAATGGCGGTGGGTACGTAATCTGCGTTCATATCGCTGGCTTCGGAGAAGCTAAACTAAAAGAGGCTATGGGTAAGTGGAGAGACGTTGCTTCATCTTCGCACGAAGCGCAGGCAAGCGTTCAACTCGAACCTTCAGCGAAACCGCGGAAGGCTGGCGCTTGGCTTCGGCCCAGACAGGTGCAGGGAAATGAGCGTCATCGGTGTAACGCGGTATCAGATGCCAGTGCAGATGAGGAACGACATTGCCGAGGCTGGCGAGGTTGATCTTCTCGGGCTGCATCACTTCGCGCAGCACCTGCTCGACCTGCCACAACACATCCATCAGCAGCATGCGATCCAGCTCATTCAGATCGGTGACTTCCTTTACATGATCATGCCAGATCACCCGGCAAAAGCCGGGGTACAGCGCGTCATCGATCAGGACCACACGACACTGTGCGCCCTGATGGAGCACCTCGCCGCCTGGCGATTCGCACAACTCGCAGCCTTGCACCAGCGCGCTCATGCTTATACCAGCACGCGCTCGATACCGCCATTGTTCGCGCGCGCGACGTAATCGGGCATCCAATTTTCGCCAAGCAGATGGCGGGCGATCTCGACGACGATGTAATCGGCATCGGTGCTCGCATCCTCGCCATAGCGCGACAGGCCCTGCAGGCAGGACGGGCAGGAGGTGAGAATTTTGACATCACCCTTGAAACCATCAGCGCGCAGCTTATCGGCGCCCTTCACCATCTCGGCTTCCTTGCGGAAGCGGATCTGGGTCGAGATATCGGGACGGGCAACGGCCAGCGTGCCGGACTCACCGCAGCAGCGATCGTTCTTTTCGATTTTTTGCGCATCGACCGTGGTGATCAGGCTGTTCACGGTTTTCAGCGGATCCTGCTGCTTCATCGGGCTATGGCAGGGGTCGTGATACATGTAGCGCGTGCCGCTCACACCCTCGAGCTTCACGCCCTTCTCCAGAAGATATTCATGAATATCGACGATGCGGCAGCCGGGGAAGATCTTCTCGAATTCATAGCCTTGCAACTGGTCATAGCAGGTGCCGCAAGAGACCACTACGGTCTTGATGTCGAGGTAGTTCAGCGTGTTGGCCACGCGATGAAACAGTACGCGGTTATCGGTGATGATCTTTTCGGCTTTGTCAAAATCACCCGAGCCGCGCTGCGGATAGCCGCAGCACAGATAACCCGGCGGCAGTACGGTCTGCACACCGACATGCCAGAGCATCGCCTGCGTCGCAAGGCCCACTTGCGAAAACAGCCGCTCGGAGCCGCATCCCGGAAAATAAAACACAGCCTCGGTGTCCGCGCTAGTGGCTTTGGGGTCGCGGATGATGGGCACGAAGTTATCGTCTTCGATATCCAGCAGCGCGCGTGCTGCCTTCTTCGGCAGATTGCCTGGCATCTTTTTGTTCACGAAATGGATCACCTGCTCGCGTACGGGCGGCTTGCCATGCGAGGAAGGTGGTGCCTTGGTCTGCTTTTTCGCGAACTTTTTCAGCAGATCGTTCGCCAAACGCTGCGCCTTGTAACCCCAGCCTATCATGAGCTGACGGGTCGCATTGATGGTGGCAGGGTCGGTCGCATTCAAGAAGAACATCGATGCGGCTGTACCGGGGTTAAAAGACTTCTTGTCCATCTTGCGCAGCAGATTGCGCATGTTCATCGAGACATCGCCAAAGTCGATATCAACGGGGCACGGTGTCACGCACTTGTGGCAGACGGTGCAGTGGTCGGCGACATCTTCGAATTCTTCCCAGTGGCGTATCGAGACGCCGCGACGGGTCTGCTCCTCGTAAAGGAAGGCTTCGATCAGCAGCGAGGTCGCGAGGATCTTGTTGCGTGGTGAGTACAGCAGGTTCGCGCGCGGCACATGCGTTGCGCAAACAGGCTTGCATTTGCCGCAGCGTAGACAATCCTTGACGCTGTTGGCGATCGCACCGATATCGCTTTGCTGCATGATCAGCGACTCATGCCCCATCAAGCCAAAGGATGGTGTGTAGGCATTGCGGAGATCAGCATGCAGCTCAGGCGAGTTGAGCAGCTTGCCCTTGTTGAAGCGGCCCTCGGGATCGATGCGCTGCTTGTAGTCGCGGAATTCGCCGATCTCGGCGTCGGTGAGAAATTCAAGCTTGGTGATGCCGATGCCATGCTCACCGGAGATCACACCGTCGAGAGAACGCGCCAAGGCCATGATGCGCTCCACCGCCGCATGGGCGGTCTGCAGCATCGTGTAGTTATCGGAATTGACCGGGATGTTGGTGTGCACATTGCCATCGCCGGCGTGCATGTGCAGCGCGATGAACACGCGACCGCGCAGTACGCGCTTGTGAATGGCGCTGCACTCATCGAGTATGGGGCGGAATGCGGCACCACTAAACAACTGGCGCAACACCGCGCGTAATTCGGATTTCCAGGAGATACGTATCGTGCGGTCTTGCAGGAGATCGAATAGGGTAACGGCGGGCTGCGTTGGGATTCGTGCGTCGATCTCGGGCAGCAGCTTATCCATCCCGTGCTCGCTCAACGACTCCCGCGCATCCGACAGGCGTAAGTTGAAATTTGCCAGCAACCATGACCACCGGCCGCGTACCTTGCCGATCAGCGCAAGCGCCTCAGCGACACGATCTTCCAGCAGCTCGGCAGGAGGTATCTCGAAGCCTTCGGTATCTTCGCTCTTGCCCAGTTTCAGATGGCCACGCTCGAAATAGGCAGAAAGCTCAGACAACAATTCCAGCTTGTTGTTGATCGATAGTTCGATATTGATACGCTCGATCCCATCGGTGTACTCACCCATCCGATCGAGTGGTATCACCACATCTTCATTGATTTTGAATGCATTGGTATGACGGGCAATGGCCGCCGTGCGCGCGCGATCAAGCCAGAATTTCTTGCGCGCCTCTGGGCTGACGGCCACAAAACCCTCGCCTACCCGAGTATTGGCGATGCGTATGACTTCAGAAGTCGCGCGCGCGACTGCCTCTTCATCATCGCCGACGATGTCACCGAACAGTGCCATCTTGGGCAGCACGCCGCGCTTGGACTTGGTCGCGTAGCCGACGGCTTTCAGGTAGCGTTCATCCAGATGCTCGAGACCGGCAAGTATCGCGCCGCCTTTTTTGGTTTCGGCATCCAGATACGCCTTGATCTCGACGATCGAGGGGATGGCTTCGCGCGCCTGCCCGAAGAATTCGAGACACACGGTGCGCGTGTGCTTCGGCATCTTGTGCAGTATCCAGCGCGCCGAGGTGATCAGACCGTCACAGCCTTCTTTCTGCACGCCGGGAAGACCGGCGAGGAATTTGTCGGTCACATCCTTGCCGAGGCCGGCCTTGCGGAAGCGTCGGCCTTCGATGGACAGGATATCGGTCTTGAACGGCGCATTGGGTCGCCCGCGTCCGCGCTCGACGGGATGGGTCCATTCGAGCTTGAAGCGCGCGACATCGACCTCGTGAATCTTGCCGAGATTGTGATCGAGGCGCGTGACCTCAAGCCAGTCGCCGTTGGGATCGACCATCCGCCAGCTCGCCAGATTGTCGAGCGCGGTGCCCCACAGCACCGCTTTTTTACCGCCAGCATTCATCGCGATATTGCCGCCGATGCAGGAGGCCTCTGCCGAGGTGGGGTCAACCGCAAATACAAAACCGGCTCGCTCGGCCGCATCGGCCACGCGCTTGGTGACGACACCGGCGCCCGAATAAATCGTTGCACATTCGCGTTCAGCACCGGGCAACAGGCGCATCTCGACCTCGCCTAGCGACTCAAGCTTTTCGGTGTTGATCACCGCAGAGAGCGGTGTCAGCGGTATCGCGCCGCCGGTATAACCGGTGCCGCCGCCACGCGGAATGATGGTCAGCCCGAGTTCGATGCAAGCCTTGACCAGACCGGCGATCTCTTCTTCGGTGTCCGGTGTAATGACAACGAAAGGATATTCGACGCGCCAGTCGGTGGCGTCCGTGACGTGAGAGACACGTGACAAGCCATCAAATTTGACATTGTCACGCTCGGTATAACGCCCAAGCACGCGGAGCGCGCGGCGCCGCAACTCTTGCATCTGCACGAATTCTTCGGCGAAGGCTTCAACGGCTTTGCGCGCGGCCGCGAGCAGCGTGCCGACATTCGCGTTGCGTTCTTGGGTGATCGCATCGGCGCGCTGATCTTCTTCGCCCCTCTGTCGCCGGCGCTCGACCTCGCCCAAACGGTGATACAGCGCGTCGATGAGCGCATCGCGACGGCCGGGATTATCAAGCAGGTCATCTTGCAGATAGGGATTACGACGAACAACCCAAATATCCCCAAGCACTTCGTACAGCATGCGCGCGGAACGACCGGTCTGCCGTGCGGCGCGCAAGCTGGACAACAAGTCCCACGCGCGATCACCAAGCAGCCGGATGACGATCTCGCGGTCGGAGAAGGATGTGTAGTTGTAGGGGATCTCGCGCAAGCGCGGAGGCTGGGTGCCTTCCGGCGCGTCAGTCAGCAAGGAGGGAAGGTGCGCTGGGGCGTTCATTCAGGGAAATCAGGTGCCTGAGTTACATAAACAACCATTCTAACGTAGTGCACTGCACAATGCGCGATGAATGCGACCTGAATCTCACTCAACGGAACACATGCCGCTACACCCAATGCAGGATCCGATGCCAGAAGCTGTCGGGCACCGCGATCAGCAGCGTTGTCATGGTCAGGTAGCGCAGCAGTTTGCCCAGTGCCATGTAGAACGCGCTCTGCAGCACAGGCATCCCCAGCCAGCCAGCCAGCGCACACAGGGGATCACCGATCACCGGCAGCCAGGACAGCAGCAAGGTTTTGGGACCAAAGCGTTGCAGCCAACCGAACCATCGTGTCTGCCGCTCGCGATGAAGTGCGTGTCTTGCGCCATACCCCATCGCATAAGTGATCAACCCCCCGGTCGTGTTGCCGGCGGTGGCGACCATTACCGCGGGCCAGAACAAGGATTCATTCATCTTCACGATGGCAAATACGGCAGGCTCGGATCCCATGGGCAGCAGCGTGGCAGACAACAGGCTGATGACGAACAGCGCCGAGAGGCTGACCTCGGGAAGCGCGAGCAGGGTGAGCAAGTGAACGACGGCAGCATCAAGCATGGAAGAGGAGTAATGATGAGCGCGACGCGCAGATAGTAGGCCGCAGAAGCCCTACACGCTCAATTATAATGTTCGCATCATGAGCACCGACTACCTGAAGAAAATCCTCACCTCGCGTGTCTATGACATTGCTGAAGAGACGCCGCTGGAGCTGGCGACCCTGCTCTCGCAGCGGATGGGCCATCGCATGTATTTGAAGCGCGAGGACATGCAGAGCGTGTTCAGCTTCAAGCTACGCGGCGCGTACAACAAAATGGCGCATCTGCCCGCCGCGCAACTCAAGCGCGGCGTGATCTGCGCATCGGCCGGCAATCACGCGCAAGGCGTCGCTCTGTCGGCCAGCCGACTGGGCTGTCGCGCGGTGATTGTGATGCCAACGACTACGCCAGCGGTAAAAATCGATGCAGTGCGCGCGCGCGGTGGCGAGGTGGTGCTGAGCGGCGAATCCTATTCGGATGCTTACCAGCATGCGCTGGCACTGGAGAAAAAACACAAACTGTCTTTTGTACACCCCTTCGATGATCCGGATGTGATCGCCGGTCAGGGCACGATAGGCATGGAAATCCTGCGCCAGCACCCGGGTCCGATTCACGCGGTGTTTGTTGCCGTTGGCGGTGGCGGACTGATCAGCGGCGTGGGCGCCTACATCAAGGCAGTGCGTCCCGACATCAAAGTCATAGGCGTGCAGACCACGGACTCAGATGCAATGGCGCGTTCGCTGCACAGCGGGCGACGAGTGATGCTCAATGACGTGGGTCTGTTTTCAGATGGCACAGCGGTCAAACAAGTCGGCGAAGAGACCTTCCGACTGGCCAAGCAAGTGGTTGACGACATGATCCTGGTCGATACTGATGCGGTGTGCGCTGCGATCAAGGATGTGTTCACCGACACGCGCAGCATTCTGGAACCTGCGGGTGCGCTCGCTGTGGCAGGCGCAAAAGCTTACGCAGAACGCGGAGCAAAACAGAAAAAACCGCTACGCGACGAAACACTGGTCGCGATTGCCTGCGGCGCGAACATGAACTTTGACCGCTTGCGTTTTGTTGCCGAGCGCGCTGAAGTCGGCGAGGCGCACGAGGCCGTGTTTGCGGTGACGATTCCTGAAGAGCGCGGCAGCTTCCGCCGTTTCTGTCATCTGGTGGGTTCGCGTTCGGTAACGGAATTCAACTACCGGATCAGTGATGAGAAGCAGGCGCATGTGTTCGTCGGGCTGCAAGTCGCCAACCGCGATGAACCTAGCAAGATCAGCAAGGCTTTTCAGAAGCAGGGTTTTCCGACCATCGATCTGACCCACGACGAACTGGCCAAGCTGCACATCCGCCACCTTGTCGGGGGCAAGAGCCCGCTGGCACGCGGAGAGCTACTGTATCGCTTCGAGTTTCCCGAGCGACCGGGTGCGCTGATGCGTTTCCTCGACAGCCTCGCGCCCGGTTGGAACATTAGCTTGTTCCACTACCGCAGTCAGGGGGGCGATGTGGGCCGTGTGCTGGTGGGCTTGCAGGTGCCAAAAACCGAGATGAGGGCTTTTCGGGATTTCCTCTCTCGCATCGGCTATCGCAGCTGGGACGAGAGCAATAACCCGGCTTACCAGCTGTTCCTGTAAGCTGAACGGTCTGCTACTTTTTTGCCCGGCAAGATTGTGATGAACACCGCCGCACCACCATCGGACTCGCCGCTCGGCAAAATCACTGGCTACGTCAACCACTACGACCCTGGTCTACTCTACCCAATGGCGCGCGCCGACAAGCGCGCCGAGTTGGGCATCGCGGGCTCGCTGCCTTTTTTCGGAGTGGATGTCTGGAATGCCTACGAAGTGTCGTGGCTGAATCTGCGCGGCAAGCCGCAAGTGGCGATCGCCACTGTGCAGGTACCCGCAGACTCTCCAAATATCGTGGAGTCGAAATCACTGAAGCTGTACCTGAACTCGCTAAACCAGACCCGGCTGGCCAGCAGGGAGGTGCTGACTGATCTGCTGCGCGACGACCTCTCGGCCGCCGTGGGCGCCAGCATACAGCTGCGGCTGGTCGGCCCGGAGGAATTCGGCACGCTAGGCATGGGCGAGCTGGAAGGCTTGTTGCTGGACCGGCTGGATATTGAGGTCGACAGCTACCATCCTGACCCTGCGCTATTGACGGCCAGTCGGGACGAAGCAGCGGTCGAAGAAAAACTGGTGTCGCATCTACTGAAATCGAATTGTCTGGTCACCAACCAGCCAGACTGGGCCAGTGTGCAAATTCACTACGTGGGCCCGGCCATCCACCAGGAAGGCCTGCTCCGTTACCTGATCGGCTTTCGCGACCATCAGGAATTCCATGAGCAATGCGTGGAACGGATTTTCATGGATCTGCTGCGCCAGTGCGCCCCGACCAAACTGATGGTCATGGCACGTTACACACGTCGCGGCGGTATCGATATCAACCCCTGGCGTAGCAATTTTTCGCTGTCAAAAATGCCATCCAATGCACGAAATGCAAGGCAATGAAGCGTGACAGCGAATTTTTCCGACATCGATTGCCAGATGCCCGAGTCGGGGTTAGATTGAGCGCCTGTACGAGGTTTACCGACCCTGGCCTTTTCTGATTGCCCGAGCGTGCCGATCGCCGCAGGCTCTCGCAGGCAGAAGCACAGGGGCTCCGGAAGAACTCACCTATAATCGCGGCCTGACGCTTTTCATGCGCATAGCACCATGACCCACCTGAGCCAGATCCTTCCGCAGAAAAATATCGTGCTGGACCTTGAATGTTCGAGCAAAAAACGCGCTTTCGAGCAGGCCGGCCTGATCTTCGAAAATAACTGCGGGATTGCCCGATCCACGGTTTCTGACAATCTCTTTGCCCGAGAGCGGCTGGGGTCCACGGGACTGGGGCACGGTGTCGCGGTCCCGCATGGCCGCATTCGCGGGCTCAAGTCGCCGCTGGCCGCTTTTGTTCGACTGTCCGAGGCCATTCCCTTTGAGTCCCCGGACGGCGAACCCGTCAAGCTGCTGATCTTTCTGCTGATTCCGGACAACGTCACCCAGCAACATCTGGAAATCCTGTCAGAGATTGCCGAAATGTTCTCGGACAAAAGCTTCAGGGCGGAACTGACCGAAGATGCCGACGCCAACTCGCTCTACGCCAAACTGGTGAACTGGCACCCCACCGAGCGCAACATGGCCTGAGGGCCGCGCCGGTATCCTTGTCCCATGCCACTCACCACGCCGCTGTCGATACGGGAACTGTTTGATGACAACCTGGACGCGCTCAGCCTAGCCTGGCTGGCCGGACAAACCGGCACGGAACAATTGATCGTCGGGGACGCCGTCTCCGCCGCCGACCAGATAGGTCACCTGAACCTGATCCATCCCGGACGCATTCAAGTCTTCGGTCCGCAGGAAATGGCGTATCTGGCACGCATTTCCGAGCACTCGCGCATTGCCCAGACACGCGAACTGGTGGCTGGCAAGCCGCCGGCATTCATCATCGCTCACTCGCTGACGCCGCCGCCGTTTATTGTCGACGTCTGCAACGACCACGGCATACCATTGATCTCCACGCCGCAGCCCTCGGCTCGCGTGATCGATTATCTGCGGGTGTATCTGTCGAAAAAGCTTGCCACGCGAGTCACCATGCACGGGGTATTCATGGATGTGCTGGGTGTAGGCGTACTGATTACAGGTGAATCTGGTCTGGGCAAGAGCGAGCTGGGACTGGAACTGATCTCCCGCAATCACGGACTGGTCGCCGATGATGCGGTGGAATTCTCGCGCATCGCCCCCAACATGATCGAAGGACGTTGCCCGCCTCTGCTGCAAAACCTGCTCGAGGTGCGCGGCCTGGGGTTGCTGGATATTCGCGCCATCTTCGGCGAGACTGCGGTGCGCCGAAAGATGCGGCTCAAGCTGATTGTGCATCTGGTGCGACGCAAGACACTCGAAGAAAATTACGAGCGCCTGCCGCTGAACCAACAGCACGAAGAAGTCCTGGGTCTGCCAATACGAAAGGTCGTGATACCGGTGGAAGCCGGTCGCAACATCGCGGTGCTGCTGGAAGCTGCGGTACGCAACACGATTCTGCAATTACGCGGCATCGACACACTGGCAGATTTCATGGAACGCCAGCAGCGCGCAATGGGTGAGGAATAAGGCGCAGGCCGGCACTTGCTATCATTCCGTCCATGCGCATCATTCTCCTCACCGGCATCTCCGGCTCGGGCAAATCTGTCGGGCTGAACGCGCTTGAAGACGCGGGCTACTTCTGCGTCGACAATCTTCCCCCTTCCCTCCTGCGTGCGCTAGTCGATACACGGCGCTCAGAGGGACAGCAAACGCTGGCGGTCGCGGTCGACGCGCGCAGCGCCTCGTCGCTGGCCGAACTCCCGGCCGATATCAACTGGCTGCGTGAGCAGGGACATCATGTGGAGGTAGTGTTCCTGACCGCCAAGACCGAATCCCTGATCAATCGATTTTCGGAGACGCGGCGCAGCCATCCGTTGTCGCATCGCATTGCGCCGGATGCGCAGCCCTCGGATATTCCCACGCTGGTCGAGTGCATCTGGCAAGAACGTGAAATGCTCTCGGCCATCGAGGGTCTGGGCCACCTGATCGATACCTCCGGGCTGTCGGCAAATCAGTTGCGCGCCTGGATCAAGGAGCTGGTGCAAAAGGAAAGTGGTCAGCTGTCGCTGCTGTTCGAATCGTTTGCCTTCAAGTTTGGTGTACCGTTGGACGCCGATCTAGTGTTCGATGTGCGTGTCGTGCCCAACCCCTTTTATGACAAGACGCTGCGACCACTCACCGGCAGAGATCAGCCCGTGATCGATTTTCTGAACGCTCAGCCCGATGCGATGCATCTTTTGTCCGATATCCGTGGCTTCATCGAGCGCTGGCTGCCTGCGTATCAGCGCGACAATCGCAGCTATCTGACCGTGGCAATCGGCTGCACGGGGGGCCAGCATCGCTCGGTGTTCATGGTCGAACAACTCGCACAGCATTTCAAAGATCAGGCGCGCGTGCTGATACGTCACCGCGAGCTGGATTGAGCACCGTGATGAATAACGCTGACTGGATACCGCTGTTCCCGCTGCGAACGGTTCTATTTCCGGCAGGGGTGCTGCCGCTACGCGTCTTCGAGACCCGCTATGTGGACATGGTGCGCGAGCGAATGAAGCGCGATGCACCCTTCGGCGTGGTGGCGATCCGCTCTGGAACAGAGGTCGGCTCGGCGGCCGAACCCCATGCCGTCGGTACGCTCGCGCATATCGTCGAGTGGGACATGCCCGAGCTCGGCGTGCTGCAGTTGGAGACGCGCGGCGGCGAGCGATTCCGGGTGCTGGAGACGCGCATACAGCCGAGCCAGCTCCTCGAAGGACGCATCGAGCCGCTGCCGACCTCCCCGGGCGACGCTGATCCCGACACGCTGCAAGTCTGCGCTCAAGTGCTTGAGTTGGTGATCGGCGAACTGCTCGAACAGGCTCGCGAAGAGGCTGGCGATCATTTCATCAATCCTTTTCCCGAGCCTCACCCACTCGATTCAGCAGGCTGGGTCGCCAATCGCTGGAGTGAAATGCTGCCGATTTCGCTTGAACAAAAACAAGCGCTGCTGGAGATCAACCATGATGGCGAGCGACTGCTGAAAGTCGAGCAGTATCTGCGAGAGAACCGCGTGATCTGATCCGGTCGGCGCGACGATGCGCGGCGTCACAGCGTATCAAGCAATTTCCTGACAGGCGCTGGCAAGCCTGACGATGACAGTTTTTTTTTCGGAACCCACTGGTAAGACGACTGGGACGCCAGCATGAAGCTGCGCGACAGACTCACTCGAACGGGATTCACCGTCAGTTTGTAATGCGTGAATGCGTGCACGAACGGCGGAAGCGCCTCGAAAGACTCGACCTCGCCGAATTCTGCAAGCGCGCTGACCACCGCCTGGCTGCCGATCTTTGCCGGTGCCGTCGCCAAGAGCCTGTCCAGCTCGGGCAGCGACAACAGTCCCCCCCAGATGCCCGAAGGTGGCCGCTGTTCGAGAAGCACCGCGCCACGGTGCTCGACCACCAGCATGACCGTTGATTTTTCCGGCACCACTTTTTTCGGTTTGCGCTCGGGCAGCTCGGCCGTGCGTCCGCTGGCATGAGCGACACAGCGCACTTGCAAAGGACAGGCGTTGCAGTCAGGACGGCTGCGGGTGCACAGCGTCGCCCCCAGATCCATCAGGCCCTGGGTATAACTCTCGATATCCGACTCCGGCAGCAGTGCGATCGCTCGTTCCCACAATTGCTTCTCGACCGACGCGGCGCCAGGAAAGCCTGCGATGCCGAACGCACGGCAGAACACACGCTTGACATTCCCATCGAGGATGGCGGCGCGCGTTCCATAGGCAAATGCAGAAATTGCTGCGGCAGTCGATCGGCCAATACCGGGCAGACTCGCCAGCGCCTCGACATCTTTCGGGAAGCGGCCACCATAGTCGATCACGACCTGCTGGGCGCAGCGATGCAGATTGCGCGCACGGGTGTAATACCCCAACCCGCTCCAGAGCGCCATGACTTCCTCGGGCGGCGCCGCGGCCAGCGCGGCGACATCTGGGAAGCGCTCGAGAAAACGCGCGTAATAGGGAATGACGGTCGCCACCTGTGTCTGTTGCAGCATGATTTCCGAGAGCCAGATGCGATAGGCGTCTCGTGTGCGCTGCCAGGGCAAGGCGTGACGGCCATGCTGCTTTTGCCAGCGAATGACGGCCTTTGAAAAGCTGCTGTCCACTGCAGCCGCGCCCACTTGTTCGACGACACGCTTCATCGCTGGCACCGACCACAGTAGAAAGTCGAGCGCTGTCCCTGCACGATGCGCTTCACTGCCGCGCCGCAGCGCCGACAAGTCTCGCCCTCGCGATCATAGACAAAGTAAGTCTGCTGAAAATAGCCCGACTGACCGTCCGCGCCGATGAAGTCTCGCAGACTGCTGCCCCCCTGCTCGATCGCCGCTGCCAGCACACGCTGAATCTGCACCGCCAGCTTGTCGTAGCGGGCGAGCGAGATGCGTCGGGCGGCGGTGGCGGGATGTATCGCCGCATGAAAAAGACTCTCGCATGCGTAGATATTGCCAACACCAACAACGATATCGCCCGCCAGAAGCACCTGCTTGATCGGGGCGCTGCGTGTGCGCGTGGCACGATGTAGGCGCATCGCCAGATCGGTGCAGTTGAGCGGTTCTACACCTAGCGCACGCAGCAGCGGATGCGACTCGATGTCACCGTCTTGTGTTGCATGCCAAAGCACAGCGCCAAAGCGACGCGGATCGGTGAACCGCAGCCGCGACTGCCCGAGCACGATATCGATATGATCATGTTTGCCCGGTGGCGGATCGTCGGACAGGATTCGCAGGTGACCCGACATCCCGAGGTGGATGATCAGCGAGCCATGCTCAAAATGCAGCAGCAGATATTTGCCGCGCCGCCCGGTCGCCAACACCCGCTGCTGGCGAAGTATCTGCGCCAGTCCCGCTGGAAATGGCCAGCGCAAGCCCTCGCGGCGCAAGATCACCTCCGTGACGACTCGCCCCTCCAGGTGGGGAGCAATACCGCGGCGGGTGACTTCTACTTCTGGCAGTTCTGGCATGCTGGGAATCGAAAAAGGCGATCTCGCTGGCGGCACGCGCCCGTCCCGGCTTTCGTCGTAAAATCGTCTTCCGCTTGGTCGACAAAGCGAAACCGGATCGCCTGCACAGGACAACTCTTGAAAAATTTTCCAGCCATTCTAACGCTCTCTGCATTACTTGCTCTTGCCAGCCCGCTGCATGCGGCTGAGAGCACCGCAGATCACGAGCCCATTGACGTCCTGCCCGCAGTCGGTCTGTCAGAAGAGTTGATGTTCAGATATCTGTCGGCCGAGATTGCCATGCAGCGCGGTAACGCATTTGCCGCCTACGCGACCATGCTGTCGATCGCGCGCAGCACCAGCGACCCAAGATTGGCCAGGCGCGCGACTGAAATGGCGATGAGCGGCTCGCTGCCTGCCGAGGCCTTGAAGGCAGCGCGAGTCTGGCATGAGATTGCTCCGCACTCTGAAGAAGCGTCGCAAGTGCTGCTGAGTCTGCAGCTGCAATCGAACCGCGCCGATGAGGCAAAGCAGTCGCTGGCAACCCTGCTCTCCAGTAGTTCGCCAACGACGCTGCCACTTGCAATCGGCAATGTGCAGCGGCTGCTATCTCGCCTTCCCGATCGCGCCCGTGCGGCTTCGCTGCTGAAGGAATTGCTGGAGCCTTACCGCGATGCGCTCGACGCACGACTGGCGTTGGCACAAATGGCGATGGTGAGCGGCGACCGCGCCGCCGCCATCAAAGAGCTGCAAAACACGCTGACGAAATTTCCTGCCTCGGAGATCGCGGCGCTGATGCTCGCGCAGATCACTGAAGACAAGGCCGAGGCGACGAAAACGCTGGTCGATTTTTTGAAAAAAAATCCGAAAGCGCGCGAGGTACGACTGGCCTATTCGCGCATGCTGTTCGAGCAAGGCAAGATTGCCGACGCAAAAAAAGAGTTCAAGACACTGCTGCAGCAGACGCCAAATGACCAGACGGCGCTCTACGCGCTGGGCCTGCTGTCTGCCCAGGCCAATGAGATGGCCGACGCAGAAAAATATTTATCCACTTACATCGGCAACCTGAAAGATCAGCCGGATCGCGAACGGGATGCGACGCAGGCGCTGATGGTGCTGGCGCAAATTGCTGAAGACCGTAATGACGAAGCCGGCGTGATGAAGTGGCTGCAAATGGTTCCCGTGCTCGGCCAGAGCGGCGCGGTGAACGCCACGATCAAGCGCGCGCAGCTCCAGGCCAAAGCAGGCAAACTGGATGAGGCCCGCAAGCTGCTGAACGAGGCGGATGTGAACAACGATGATGAGCGCGTGAAGCTCATCATCGGAGAGGCACAGCTGCTCAAGGAATCGGGCAAGTTCGGTGATGCCATGCGGCTGCTTGAAGACGCGCTTGAGCTGTACAAAAACAATATCGACCTGCTGTACGAGCTGGCGATGCTGGCGGAAAAAAACCAGCAGTTCGATCTGATGGAAAGCACGCTGCGCAAAGTGATTCAGCTGGCCCCCGACAGCCAGCATGCATACAACGCACTGGGTTACTCGCTGGCCGACCGCAACCTGCGTCTGCAAGAAGCCTATGACCTGATCAAGAAAGCCCTGTCCTTGGCACCTGAGGATCCCTTCATCATGGACAGCATGGGCTGGGTCGAATTCCGTCTGGGCCGGCTGGAAAAGGCCGAAGAATTGCTCAAACGCGCGTTTGCGATCAAGGCTGACCCGGAAATCGCCGCGCACCTGGGTGAAGTGCTGTGGGTGCTGGGTCGTGAGGATGAGGCGAAAAAACTCTGGCGCAATGCCGGTGGCAAGGACTCAAAGAACGACACGCTCAAGAGTACTCTGAAGCGTCTTCAGGTAAAACTCTGACTTCTCCATGCGCGCGCTGATGCGGCTGACCATCATGTCGCTCGCGGCGCTTGTCAGCGTCTGTGCTCTCGACGCATGTAGCACCTTGCCATCGTCAACCACAACGGCATCTCTGCGGCAGCCCTATCACGAGCGCATTGCGATCGGTGGCCGATTCTCCGTCAGCTATCAGCAAGAGGGCAAGCCGCAAAGCGCGCAGGGTCGTTTTCAGTGGCGTCAGCGAGGCGAGGAGGTGGATATCGAGCTTCTGTCGCCACTGGGGCAGACTCTGGCCAGGATTCGCGTCAGAGCCTTCATCGCCACACTAGAGCGTCCCGGGCAAGCGGCGCGGTCGGCCAACAACGCCAGCGAACTCACCGAGGAACTGCTGGGCTGGGCCATGCCGGCAGATGGGCTGCGTTACTGGCTGCAAGGCTACTCGCAAGCGGCAACCCGCGCCGGAACGCCGTCTGACACCGCATCACCGCCGGCGACGGGCGACGCTATTGAGGCCGGGGAATGGCAGCTGCGCTATGTCAGCTGGCAGACCGCAGAGGGCGGTAGCCATCCGAAACGCATTGATCTTTCGCGTCGATCGGCGGCCGCTGGCGAGCTCGGGCTGCGCCTCGTGATCGATGGCTGGGAGCCGAACTGATGGCCACCCCGGAATTCCTGCACGACTGCGCAGCGCCTGCGAAGCTGAATCTTTTCCTGCATGTGGTGGGCCGGCGGGTTGATGGCTATCACTTGCTGCAATCGGTCTTTCAGCTAATTAGTCTGAGCGACAGGCTGCACTTTGATCTGCGCGATGATGAGCGTATCGTGCGGGTGACGGATGTCCCGGGCGTGCCGCAGGAAGACGACTTGATCATCCGCGCAGCACGACGCCTGCAAGAGACCGCTACGGCGCGGGGCCTGTCGGTGCGCGGCGTCGATATTCGCATCGACAAGCGCATACCGATGGGCGGTGGCCTGGGTGGCGGCTCATCGGATGCGGCCACGACTCTGATGGCACTCAATGCCTTGTGGAAGCTGGAGCTGCCCCGTACCGAACTGATGGCGCTGGGCGTGACACTCGGCGCCGATGTGCCTTTCTTCCTGCTCGGACAGAATGCCTTCGTCGAGGGGATTGGTGAACAGCTGACACCGGTTGAAACGCCGGACGGCTGGTTCGTGGTGATACACCCTGGCGTGTCCGTGCCGACGCCGGCGATCTTCAGGGCAGCCGAATTGACACGCGACACCAAAGTCGTCAGAATAGCGGACTTTTCCGCGAGCCCATTGGGCTTCGGAAGAAACGACTTGCAAGCGGTCGCAGCGCATGAATTTCCCGCTGTCGCAGACGCCCTGAGATGGCTGTCCCGGCACGGCGAAGCGCGAATGACCGGCTCCGGCGCCTGTGTGTTCTGCCGCTTCGGCTCGGAACTCGAAGCAGATACGGTGCTCCAGGCTCTGCCGCCGACCTGGCGCGGCTGGCTGGTCAAGAGCCTGTCGGCACACCCGCTGCAGTTGTCGTCTTGATCGAATTCGTCCCTGCGGAGACCTCCGCCGGACAAACGGTTGTGTAGGGGAATCGCCAAGTTGGTTAAGGCACTGGATTTTGATTCCAGCATTCCAAGGTTCGAATCCTTGTTCCCCTGCCATTTGAATCCGCGATCATGGGCCTTCGCCGGATCGTGATGATAGAAAAAATGTAACGTTACCCATGAAGCCGCCAACGCGGGGAATCCCCGGCCTTGGCGGCTTTTAAAACTTTTAACGCTCTGTAGTCAGGGAATCCATGGTCCACGAGAACCTGATGGTTTTTACCGGTAACGCCAACCCGGAACTTGCTGCAGGCGTTGCCACACAGCTGGGCATCCCGGTCGGTAAAGCGGTCGTCACTCGCTTTTCCGATGGCGAGATCATGGTCGAGATCAACGAGAACGTGCGCGGCAAGGATGTGTTCGTCCTGCAGTCGACCTGCGCACCGACCAATGATCACCTGATGGAAGTGATGCTGATGGTCGATGCGCTCAAACGCGCTTCCGCCGGACGGATCACCGCGGTGGTGCCGTACTTCGGATACTCGCGCCAGGATCGCCGGCCGCGCTCGGCGCGCGTCGCGATCTCGGCCAAGGTCGTCGCCAACATGCTGCAAGAGGCTGGCGTAGAGCGTGTGCTGATCATGGATCTGCACGCCGATCAGATTCAGGGATTCTTCGATATCCCGGTCGATAACATCTACGCATCGCCAATCCTGCTGTCGGACCTGGTGAGCAAGACCTATGATGATTTGCTGGTGGTGTCCCCAGACGTAGGCGGAGTGGTTCGCGCCCGTGCGCTGGCCAAGCGCCTGAACTGCGACCTCGCCATCATCGACAAACGCCGCCCAAAGGCGAATGTCTCGGAAGTGATGAATGTGATCGGCGAAGTCGATGGCCGCAACTGCGTGATCATGGATGACATGGTCGATACCGCGGGCACCCTGACCAAGGCAGCGGAAGTGCTGAAAGAGCGCGGCGCGAAAAAAGTCATCGCGTACTGCACGCATCCGGTGCTGTCCGGTGCGGCGGTAGAGCGGATTGCAAAATCGCCGCTGGACGAGCTGGTGGTCACTGACACGATTCCGCTCTCGGCCGAGGCGAAAAAAACAGCAAAAATCCGGCAGCTGTCGTGCGCGCCGCTGCTGGCAGAAACCATACGCCGTATCAGCAAGGGCGATTCAGTGATGTCGCTGTTTGTCGAGGATGAGGCGGGCAGTCAGCAGGAGCAGTAAAGCTTTATCGAATGCGAAGTCTTGTGACGATGTTGACGGTTGCAAGGCTTCATTCAAGGGCCTCTGGTCGCGGAGGACCCCAACCCAAGGGCGCAAGCCCAATCAGGAGTAAGACATGAAAGTTGTTGCATTCCCACGCAATGAGCAGGGGTCCGGAGCGAGCCGCCGCCTGCGCAGAGCTGGCCAAACCCCCGGCATTATTTATGGCGGTACGGCGGCACCGGTGAATATCGCGCTGGATCACAATGCGCTGTTCCATGCATTGAAAAAAGAAGCCTTCCATTCGTCGATTCTGGACATGGAACTCGACGGCAAAGCAGAGAAAGTGCTGCTGCGTGACTTCCAGATGCATGCGTTCAAGCCGCTGGTTCTGCACGCTGATTTCCAGCGTGTCGATGCGAACCAAAAGATTCACATGAAGGTACCGCTGCACTTCGTGAACAGCGAAGTGTCACCCGCTGTGAAGCTTTCCGGTGGCATCATCAGCCATGTGCTCAATGAACTTGATATCAGCTGTCTGCCCAAAGATCTGCCCGAGTTCATCGAGGTGGATCTCTCGACAATGCAAGCCGGTACCTCGCTGCATGTTTCCGACCTGAAGCTGCCCGCCGGCGTGGTCGCCATACAGGCAAAAGAAAATCCCACCATTGCCACCGCGACCGTACCAGGCGGCGCCAAAGGTGATGGCGCGAGCGCAGACGAAGCGAAGTAATTCGTTCGCTCAGTTCAGATCAAAGCCCGTCGGTCGACGGGCTTTTTTCTGGGCAAGCGGCGCGCAGACGTTGCCGTCCTGTGCATAATCACGCAAGCCATTCACGCCACTCATCATGTCCGTACGCCTGATCGCCGGTCTCGGCAACCCGGGAGCCGAATACGAACAAACCCGCCATAACGCAGGTTTCTGGCTGGTCGACGAACTCGCCCGTGGACAGTTGCGCCGCGAGTCCAGATTCTCTGGTCTCGCCTGCAAGTGCAAGATCGCTGGTGAAGATATCTGGCTGCTGGAACCTCAGACCTACATGAATCGCTCAGGACTGTCTGTCGCCGCGCTGGCGCGGTTTTTCAAGATCGAACCCGAGCAGATTTTGGTGGTTCATGATGAACTCGACCTCGATCCTGGCACCGCGAAGCTGAAAAAAGGCGGTTCGCCGGGTGGGCACAACGGGCTCAAGGATATCGATAGCGCGCTCGGCAGTCGCGACTATTGGCGGCTCCGCATCGGCATTGGTCATCCTCGCACCCTGGGGTTGCAGCAAGCGGTCGTGGATTTTGTGCTGCACCGCCCTCGCGCCGAAGAGCAGACGCTGATCGATCGGGCGCTGGAGCGAAGTCTCACCATCATTCCTTTGTTATGCGAAGGGCGTTTCGAGCAAGCGATGAAGGAATTGCACACCGAGCCCACACCATAAAATCTCAGAACGCTGCGCTCAGCCTCACAGATTAATTCCTCACAGCAATATGCGACTCTGTGTGACGCCGAACGAGAAACTCGGCACGCTCACCTCTCGCTGGCACCTGCCTAAACGACGTTTATTCCTCCTCCTTCTAAGAAAAATCAAATTCCACCAGCGCCCAAAATGAAAAAATTGGGTAATTGCTGGTTTGAATTTTCCTCGTTATCCGAGCATCCGCGGAAAACGTATTCCGGCAAAAGACAAGCACTGCGGTTTGTTTATTTCCGCAGAAAAATCGCTAAATCAGGAACCAAGAATCAGATCAGCAATGCCCATTATCTGCCTGGAAATTTGTAAAAATGTGATTCTATTTCGATAACTCTTGATTTATACTGCCCAACCTGACTAACGCGTTTCAGTGCGCGGATGTTGAGATAAGGAAACCATCAATGGGGATTACCATGAACTCTTACAAGGAAATTCAAAACCAGATTGAAAGACTGCAAAAAGAAGCCGAACAGGTGCGCAAAACCGAGGTGTCAAACGCCATTGCAGATATTCAATCGAAAATGCGCGAATTCGGCATTTCGCCCGAGGATCTAGGTTTTGCCGTACGCAGCAAGCGCTTGCAAAAAGCCGTTCGAAAACCTGTTGCACCAAAATATAGAAATGACGGTACCGGTGAAACTTGGAGCGGCAGAGGTAAGCCACCGAAATGGATGGCTGGGCGCGACAAGGCACAGTTTCTCATTCGTGCCTGACCCATCTTTCAATCGGTCTGTTTACTGAAAAACTCATGACTCATGGCAAATGATTGAAAAATCACGATGAACGATGGCCGGAAATCGGCAATCGCGGGATTTTCCAGCAACCACCTGGCCGCCCTCGGGCGGCTTATTTTTTCATTTCTCAGCAGAGCAGATCCGGGTGGGAAGCTCTTCAAAAAAACCATCCGCAATTATCGATACCGGATTCTGGTGAGCGATAAAAACAAAATGCGCAAATCCATCCACAAATTCGCCAGCGCCAGATACTGCTGCGCATACTCCAGCCGTCGGGGCAGAACCTTCTCGACATACGCCTGCTCCAATTCATCACCAGTCAAATCAGCCAATAATTGCGTTTCCTCAGCAAACTGTATCGTCGCCAAATCGAACAAGCCCGGCTTTACCGATAACACCTGTTTTCTGATATCGCCGGGATAACAGCCCACATAGCGCGGCAATTCCACCCTGGGTCCCACCAGAGAAAAATCGCCGCGTAGCACATTGATCAGCAGCGGCCATTGCGCAATACCCGTACGACGCAGAAACCGGCCTGCGCGCGTCAGCTCCTCCCCCTGGCATCCGCCAACGGTCTCCATCGCGTCAGGGTCGGCAATCGCGGTGCGAAATTCCCATACCTTGACCATGCGACCATTGCGACCAACGCGATGGGATTTCCTGAGCACCGGCGCTGAGGACTCGACGCGAAGCAAAAGCAAAATGATCAGCGCAAGGGGTGCAAGCAGCACCAGCGCCAGCAGGCTGAGGCTGATATCAATCAATCGTTTCATGTGTCAATCAAAGGATTCCGTGAACAAAAAAGGGACGCCATGCATGCTGGCCTCCAACAGCCCGCACCTTAACATTTCCTCACGCAAGGTGAGTCAGCGCTTGGGGATGGGCGCTTCGGGTCCCGATACAATAGCGTCTTTGCGAGGCGTATCATGCGGCCGAGCGCCTTACATGACCGAGGTGAGAATTGAAAATAGCGATAGCGGGTTGCGGATATGTCGGCCTGTCCATGGCCGTGCTGCTCGCGCAGCGGCATGAGGTGGTCGCCTGCGACCTGAGTGAGGCGAGGGTCGAGCAGATCAACCGCAAGCACTCGCCGATCAAGGATCCCGATATCGAGCATTATCTGGCGACCCAGGCGCTGAATCTGCGTGCCACGACGGATCCGCGAGACGCCTTTGCCAGTGCCAGCTTCGTTGTGGTCGGCACACCGACGGATTACGATCCGAAAACCAATTATTTCGATACCAGCTCGGTCGAGTCCGTGATCGAGCAGGTCAGATCGATCAACCCGGATGCGCACATCGTCATCAAATCGACGATCCCCGTGGGTTTCACGGCGCGCATGCTGGACAAGCACCGCCCACTGAACCTCCTCTTCTCGCCGGAATTCCTGCGCGAAGGTCGCGCACTGTATGACAATCTGCATCCGTCGCGTATCGTGATCGGAAGCCAGACGGAAGCCGGCAAAATCTTCGCCGGCCTGCTCAAAGAAGCCGCACTGAAAAAAGACGTCCCCGTGCTGTTCATGGGCCCGACCGAAGCCGAGGCCGTCAAGTTGTTTGCCAATACCTTTCTGGCGATGCGCGTAGCGTTCTTCAATGAGCTGGATACTTACGCCGCCAGTCATGGGCTGGACACGCGCCCGATCATCGAAGGCGTCAGTCTCGATCCGCGTATCGGCAATTACTACAACAATCCCTCGTTCGGCTATGGTGGCTACTGCCTGCCCAAAGACACCCGGCAGATGCTGGCCAATTATCAGGATGTACCGCAAAACCTGATCCGCGCGATCGTGGATTCCAACAGTACACGCAAGGATTTTGTCGCCGAGAGCATTTTGGCTCGCAACCCTCAAACGGTCGGCATTTACCGGCTGACGATGAAGGCCGGCTCAGACAACTTCCGGTCTTCCAGCATTCAAGGGATCATGAAACGGATCAAGGCCAAGGGGGTCGAGGTCATCGTTTACGAACCGGCGATTTCCGAACCCGAGTTTTACCGCTCCCGGGTCACCCATGACCTCAAGTCCTTCAAGCAGCAAGCCGATGTGATTGTGGCCAACCGCATCACGGAAGACCTGAGCGATGTGCTCGACAAAGTCTATAGCCGGGATTTGTTTGGCGGGGATTGAGGCGGCTTGGCGCGAGACCAGGCCGGGGGACAACTACTCGCACACCCTAGGTTAGTGGGCGCACACACCCATTACTTCCTATTCTCCTCCACGCAATCTGCGAATACGACCAACATCTTTCTATTACTGTAAGTAAACGGTGTAAAGAAAGCTCCGCCCGAGTCGATTAACCGATGGAGCAATGGCGAGGTCTTTTTGTGGCCTTGGCCCTGCGCGCATATCAACTGACCCAACTGGCGGATCCCATGAGCGTCTTTGCGGATTTAACGGACAAACAGGTAGAGGCATTCACCACGGCCCAGATCGCCGCGCTATCAACGGCGCAGATCGCGGACCTGGGTGCTGACCTCGGCCGCCTGACGTCACTGCAAACATCGGCGCTGACACCCACGCAAATCCGGGCGATCGATGATCCGTCGCAATTCAGTTCCAAGAACGTCGCCGGTCTGTCGGCGCGGCATCTCTCGGCATTCACCGATGCGCAACTGGCCAAGCTGATTGGGATCCAGCTGAACGCGCTGACCTCGACCCAGCTCAGCGGCTTTACGACGGCTCAGATCGCCAAGCTCAGCCCGTCCCAGATTTCGATGTTCAAGGATGCCGAAGTCGTCGGCCTGACATCGGCGCAAATTGCGGCACTGTCTCCGGAGCAGGCGGCAGCATTCACGACTGGGCAGCTGACGAAACTGACGACCGCCCAGATTCCGGCCTTCAAGCCTGCTGCTATCGCGCAATTGACGGCCACCGGTCAGGTCCCCGCGCTCAAGTCCGAGCAACTGGCTGCGCTGAAGCTGGCTCAGCTCGCCGCGATGACGACCGAGCAGATGGCGGCGCTGGCAACTGGCGCCATTCCCGGCTTGACCAATCAGCAGATCGCCGCGCTGTCGGTTGGCGACACAGGGCAGCTTCGTGCGCTGACGCCAACGCAGATCGCGAAGATGGCATCGGGCCAGATCGGGGCGCTGACAGCCAACCAGATCAAATCGCTGACGGCTGAGCAGGCAGGCGCCATTGAAGCCGCCGACCTGCCAGCGATGAACAGGGAAGCCGTCGCAGCGCTCTCTGCCGAGCAGCTCACGGGCATGAAGGCATTGCTGAGCAAATTCACCACGGTGCAGGTACCGGCACTTAAACCGGCTGCGCTGGAGACGCTCGACAGTTCACTGTTTGCCGAGCTCAAATCCGAGCAGCTCGCAGCGCTGACACCCGCTCAGCTGGCAAAGATCTCCTCCGGGCAACTGGCAGGTATTACGGCCGATGCCATCAAGGGCCTGACGGGATCGCAACTCAAGCTGCTGACGACTGGCGAGAATGGCCAGCTGAATGGTCTGACCCCAGAGCAGATCGCGAAAATGACGTCGACGCAGTTGCCTGCGCTGACGACCACACAGATCGCGAGAATGACCGTCGACCAGATCAAGGGTATCGACCCTGCGGTGCTGGCGAAAATGACCAACGGCCAGATCGCTGCGCTGACGCGCGACGAGATCGCCGGCCTGACGAGCAATCAGATTGCCGCGATCACCACCGCACAAATGAAGGTGCTCAGTGGCGATCAACTGCGCGCGTTCACGGTCGAACAATTGAAAAGCATCCCTCCCGGGAACTTGGCCGTGCTGTCCAATAGCCAGATCAGGGCACTCTCAGAACTGAGCGCGGACGAGATCAAACAGCTGAGCGGCGAAGAGTTGGCAACGTATCTGAACACCAATCCGATTGCCGGTGTACCCCCTGCCACGATTGGCGGTTTGACGGCAGACCAGCTCTCTAGTCTCACCACCTCGCAAATCGCCGCGATGAGCAATGCTCAGGTTGCAGCGATCAGCACGGCAGCGCTGGCGGCGCTCGACAGCGATGCGCTGACTCAAGCGCTCAAGCCCGATCAGGTCAAGGCGCTCGTCACCGAGCAGATTACTGCGCTGACTGCCAACGCAATACGCGGCCTGGACGGGAAAATACTCTCACTCACCGATGCTGATTTTGCGGCGCTGAGTGCCGACCAGTTGAATGCACTCACTGATAGTCAGATGACGATGCTCACGCCGCGTCAGATGACCTTGATCACCAATGACGAACTGAACGCCATCGCGCTAGACAAGCTCGGCGCGAGACAGATTGGCGCACTGCGCTCGGGTCAGATTCAGGCCTTGTCTGCAGAAGCCCTGGCGAAAATAACACCTGCTGCCATTCAGGGCTGGACAGCTGACCAGATCCGATTACTGCTGCCAGAGCAAATAGAGAAACTGAGCCCTGAGCAGATCGGCGGTATCCGCGCTACGAGTCTGGGCGGGCTGACGCCTGCGGCCATTGCGCAATTCGATGCTGCGCAATTGGCGGGTTTGACGATCTCGCAGATACCGAGGCTGAGCGCAGCACAAGTGCAGGCAATGGGTCTAGACGTGACTGGCTTTGGCACCGCTCAAATCGGCGCAATGAATCTTCAGCAACTGGCCGGCATGACCTCGCCTCAGCTAGAGAGCCTGTCGCCAGAGCAGATTGCTGCCATCAAGCCTGCAGCACTTGCGGGGCTCACCGCAGATCGGATTGGCAGCCTCAGCGCAACGCAAGTGGCTGGATTGACCGGCCCCCAACTCAGCAGGCTGACAAAAGCACAGATACAGGCGATGGATCCCAGTGATATCGCCGCGATTTCCGAGACCAGCATACCCGGACTGGAGCAGCGCCAGATCAGTTCACTGACGCCCGAACAGCTCGCGCAATTGACCGCTGAACAAATCGCGGCCATGAAACCCGTGCAGTTGGCTTCTTTTACCGGGGCACAGCTGAAACTGATACCGAACGATCAGATCGCCGCCATGACCACGGCTCAGATCAAAGGTATCGCGCCTGCGGCGATTCCCAGTCTGACGGAAAGCCAGATTGCCGCGCTGGATGTGGACAAGCTCAACGCACTGACCCAGGCACAGATACAGGCGCTCACGCCGTCACAGTTATCTTGGCTGCCAAAAGAAAGTTTTCAACAAATGTCTGGCAGCGTAATCGCGCTGCTGACACCCAAGCAACTGGGATCGCTGACTGCTGATCAGCTGACGGTGATGAATTACCAGCAGCTGGATTCGCTCGCGTATGCGCAAAAGCTGGGGCTATTGTCCAAGGCGCAGATTGCTGCGATCGATCCGATCACTTTCGGTAGCGTGGATAAATCCACGATCACCAAACTCAGCGCAGCACAGATGAGCGCCCTCACGCCGGAGCAAGTGGCTGCGCTGACACCGACGCAGATTGTCGCGATCGATGCGACGGATATTCGCGCGATGACCGGCGAACAAATCGCCGCCATGACGCCGGCGCAGGCTGCCGTGCTCACCACGGCACAGATTTTCAATCTGGGCACCCGGCTGATTCGTGCACTGAGCGTGGACGCACTGGCCAACATGTCAGTCAATCAGATTGCCAGCCTCAGCGGTACTCAGGTCGCCAACCTCACCATGGAACAGGCAGATTCTTTGTCGGATGAGAAAGTGATCGCGCTGGGTAGCAAAGCCGATAACCTGTTCTACAGCCCCATGGTGCTGGACTTGAACAAGAGTGGAACAGTCAGTGTCTCGGTAGACAACGGTGCCCGTTTCGACCTGAAAGCCTCCGGTGCCTTGCTCAAAACCGGCTGGGTGGAATCCGGCGACGGTCTGCTGGCGATGGACCCCAACGGTGATGGCATTATCAACGATGGCTCAGAACTGTTTGGTGACAGCACCCGGCTACCGAACGGCAAGTCTGCCGCGAACGGTTATGTCGCACTGGCAGCGCTGGATAGCCATCGCGATGGCTCGATCAACGCCAAAGACGCCGCCTGGGACAAGCTCAAAGTCTGGTTGGACAAGAATGGCGATGGTCGTACCGATGCCGGCGAACTGTTGTCGCTGGCCGACGTCGGTGTCACGTCGATGCGGCTCAACCCCAAGGCTTCTTCAGCGGTAGAGAACGGCAACAAGGTCGCGCTGGTGAGCAGCTACACCAGTGCCGATGGCAGCACGGCATTGATGGCCGATGTATGGTTCCGCACCAAGAGCATTAATGCGCCTGAAGTCAAGGTCGTCGGTACTGCCGACAACAGCTCACATCCCGATCTCGGACCAAATAGCTGAGTCCACCCCGACGCGAGAGCGGCCTGCTGCCGTCTCTCTGACATCCCGCCACCAACTCTCTCCGGCCGACGTCACGGCCCCTCTCATCGCCAATTTCTTGGCACGTGTTACGCACTTATTCAAGGACGGCACAATCTTTTCGATGCGCTATGCACTGCAACAGCAAGCGGCAGCCGGCTCAGGCCCGGGCGCTATAATCTCGGGTTTACAGTGCAAGGATTATCATGAGCCTTAAGTGCGGCATCGTCGGCCTGCCGAATGTCGGCAAGTCGACTCTGTTCAACGCCCTGACCAAGGCCGGCATACCGGCTGAAAACTACCCTTTTTGCACTATCGAGCCGAATGTCGGCGTGGTCGAGGTGCCTGATTCCAGGCTTGCGCAGCTGGCAGACATCGTCAAGCCGGAACGCATACTCGCCGCTACGGTCGAGTTCGTCGATATTGCCGGCCTGGTCGCTGGCGCTTCCAAGGGCGAAGGCCTGGGTAATCAGTTCCTTGCACATATTCGCGAGACCGATGCGATCGTCAATGTTGTGCGCTGCTTCGAAGATCCGAACGTCGTGCACGTGGCCGGCAAGGTGAGCCCGCTGGACGATATCGCGGTGATACAGACTGAGCTTGCGCTAGCTGATCTGAGCACTGTCGAAAAAACCATTCAGCGTGAGGTCAAGAAAGCCCGCTCCGGTGATAAGGATGCGGCCGCGCTGGTCGCGTTGCTGGAAAAAGTACAGCTGCATCTGAATGATGCCAAGCCAGTGCGAGCGATGGGCCTCGACAAAGAGCAACTGACACTCTTGAAGCCGCTGTGCCTGATCACCGCCAAGCCGGCGATGTATGTGGCAAACGTTTCTGACACCGGTTTCACCAACAATCCGCTGCTGGATCAGCTATCCGAGTACGCGCAAGCGCAGCATGCGCCCATCGTGGCGATCTGCGCCGCCATCGAGGCGGAGATCGCCGACATGGAAGAAGCGGACAAGCAAGCCTTCCTGACCGACATGGGCATGGAAGAGCCCGGGCTGAACCGCCTGATTCGCGCCGCGTTCAGCCTGCTGGGTCTGCAGACCTACTTCACTGCCGGTGTCAAAGAAGTCCGTGCATGGACCATCCACCAGGGCGACACCGCACCGCAGGCGGCAGGCGTGATCCACACCGATTTTGAGCGCGGCTTCATCCGCGCGCAAACGATTAGCTTCGATGACTACATCACCCACAAAGGTGAACAAGGCGCAAAAGAGGCTGGCAAGATGCGCGCTGAGGGTAAGGAATATGTCGTCAAGGACGGAGACGTACTGAACTTCCTGTTCAACGTCTGAGTACGAACTTGGCAGACTAGCTTTTGAAAGACTTTATCCGCGCGCTCTGATGGCTGCCTGCGTAACGGTCGCCTCTTGCAGCTTCTCGAATTTGCGCTGTAACTGCTCTTGCGTTTCCTGCTGGTCAGGATCGAGGGGAATACAGGCTACCGGGCAGACCTGCTGGCATTGCGGCTCATTGAAATGACCCACGCACTCAGTACATTTGTCGGGGTCGATCTGATAAATCAACGGCCCCATGAAGATGGCGCCGTTCGGACATTCGGGTTCACAGACATCGCAATTGATGCAATCGTCAGTGATCATCAGTGCCATCTGCAATGCTCCGAATCAGGACTGATTAGCGGCCATTTTTTTCTGCAGCCATTGTTCGACCGAGGGAAAAACGAATTTCGATACGTCACCGCCGAGCAGCGCAATCTCTCGGACAATGGTACCTGAGATGAACTGATACTGATCCGAGGGGGTAAGGAATAGGGTCTCGACATCGGGCAACAGATAGCGATTCATGCCAGCCATCTGAAATTCATATTCGAAATCCGACACCGCACGCAGACCGCGAACGATCACGCGCGCATCATGTCGCCGCACAAAATCTTTCAGCAGACCGGAAAAACCTTCCACCTCGACATTCGGATAGTGACCCAATACCTCGCGAGCGATATCGAGTCGTTCTTCCAGCGAGAAAAACGGGCGCTTGGCTTTGCTGTCCGCAACGCCCACGATGAGGCGATCAAACAAGCCAGATGCCCGCCGCACGAGATCTTCGTGACCACGGGTGAGAGGATCAAAAGTTCCGGGGTAGACGGCAGCGACCATCACGTTTCCTCTTTGTTATCTCTGCGGGCAAAGTTATTGCCATTCAGAACATAAAGAACGCGAATTATGCCCTAAAAGAAAGCGGCTACACCGTCGCCAGCAGCGCAAAATGCACGGCACCCGCCTTGCCCTCTCTGACTGGCCGCCATCCTGCCAGCCAAGGCTCGCTGGACGTTGACAGAGGCCGATCGGATTCAGCATAGACGAGTCCG
>JACCDX011428475.1_pt1 | contig 42598 bp, 71 predicted proteins | sample 7449681 | NCBI WGS metagenome assembly JACCDX01 (sample SAMN15323450, study PRJNA562643) | freshwater metagenome | isolation source: river surface water | place: USA:Blue River Watershed | collected 2017-08-18
GATCTCTTCGTCAGGATCAATCTCACTTAATAACTTGATTGCTTGACTTACTTTCATGGTGCCTCCTCAGGCTTTGTTTACTTGTAGTGAACGGATGTTCACAGTCCCTAGTTGCGATTGAACGCCACGCCTGAAGCGCTAGGGGAACTCTCTAGAAGCCGTTCTCGTCACAGATCTTGCTGAGAGCGCCAATTACTTTGCTCTCTAAAGCGAGATATTGATCAAGAGAACCCCACGGATAGACGCCAGCGTCACCGAGTCGGTTGTACATGGATTCCATGCCTTCTGCAATTAATGCGTAGAGCATGTCCAGTTCGGATCCACGGCGATCTATGCCTCCGTTGAGAGTGATATTTAAGTTGTACATGGTGCCCTCCTTAGGCGTTTACTTTGTTGTCACGCTTGCGCAGGAATACTGCTCGGTTGATGTCTGCAAGCATCTCAACAAGATCGCCGTACTGGCTCTCGTTGATGATGTTGACTTCAACTCCCATCACAATCGTGTAAACACGACCGCTATAGGAGTGTGTGACTCCGTCAGCATTTAAAGTAACAGTCTGCTCAACGAACAGGTTGTCACGCTCCCTGACATGTGTGAATGTGCTGTCTTGCATGGTTGACCTCCTCAGGTCGCTTACTTGAACATCGGATGATGTCCTGACGGTACACCAGCGGTGTGCCAATGTACCGTCAGAACACCACGGGCTTGCGCCCGTGATGAACTGTGGTGTGCTCCCGTGAGGACAAGAGTGCACCGACTGTCGCTCGTAACGCTGACCATGAAGCGCTACAGCGCCCACGATTATCCGTTACCAACGATCCCGTCAATGAGGGCTTGCGTAATGCTTCCGCCCTCTGCACCCATGTCTTCGCCGTAGCCCGTCAAGACAGCCGATACCGTCTCGTGCTTGGCGTTGAGTAGTGCCCACATGCGATCATCCAGTGTTGGAATCTCGCTTGTCTCATCTACAGCCAACAGCCACCACGCAACGACTGCGTTGTCTTGACCGATACGGTGCGCACGGTCTTCTGATTGCACTGCCTCAGCAGGTGTGTAAGGAATCTCAGCGAACACCACATGCGATGATGCAGTCAATGTGAGACCGACACCAGCACTTGTGAATTGTCCGATGAATACCTTCGCATCACCAGTTTGGAATGCGTCAACGGCTTCCTGCTTGCTTTCGTCATTCATACCGCCGACCACCTTGACTACGCCGTGCTTGTTAAGAGCACTGCTGAGTCCTGCGATGACATCCTTGTGATGTGCGAACACGATGACCTTCTCGCCTTGAGCGACAAGTTCTTCAACATGCTCTACGACATACGGGATCTTGGCGATACCGAGCAACTTGCGCAGTGCATTGAGGCGTGTGATCGTCTCGGCTTTGGATGCCTTCTGCCATGCTTCGGCACCACCATTGGCGATGACGAAGTCACGGAAGTCATCTTCAGCGTGACGGTACACAGCGAGATCGGTATTGCTGATCTCGGTTGCCACTTGCGCACGGCGCTTGGCAGGAAGTTCCTTCAACACATCTGACTTGTCACGGCGTACATAGCAGATGCCACGCAACTTCTCGTTCAACTCAGTTGTGTTACTTGCTCCGTTGTATGTGTAACCCCAGCCGTTGTGGACTGGATCACAATAACGAAACAGGAATGCTGACTTACCGCCGAAGCCTCGGTCAAGCCTGTCAATGATTGACAACGGCGAGACCAATTCGTTCGGACGATTCACAATGATGGTGCCACTGAGCAATACGACATAACCCTCGTCAGGAATTGACTTGGCGATGTGCTTGATGCCCTTGGTACGACCAGCGGTTGCGTTCTTCGCACGGTGTGCCTCATCAACGATGAGAGCGCCAAACTTGCCAGCCAACTTCACTGACCACAGGTCAACACTGCTGTCACCTATGATCACGACATCAGCCTTGGGAATGGCACCGACCTTACTGCCCTTGATCACGGCTACTGAGAGCCATGGTGCGAACAGTGCGAATGAGCGAACCCAGTTGGTGCGCAGTGACGGTGGCACGATCACGAGAACCTTGCGATTCTCATTGTGAGCATGCACAGCGACTGCGATGCCTTGTGGAGTCTTACCAAGCCCCATCTCGTCACCGATGATGACACGGCGTTGCTTGATCGCATACGCCACGCCAGCACGCTGGAACGGGAAGAGAGGCTGGGCGAGGTCTACAGCGACTTCACCATCGTGAGCGCTACTTAATGCTTGGAGTGCTGGGTCAGCATTGATTGCTGGCGCAACACGCTCAAGCCCTGATAGCAATGCACTCAGTCCTTCTAGTTGTGTATTCATGGTCTGTTTACCTCCTCAGGTAATTGTTAGTGGACTTGCGTCCTCACAACACACCAGTTGCCCGATGTGCTGTGAGGGCGCCACACCTTGCGGTGTGACATCCTCGGGCTAGAAGCCCATCCTGCTTGCGCAGTCATTGCCGATACCTCGCTTGCGTGTGTGCTCATCAGTGAGATGACGCCCGCACACACCACACCGTCCGATCTCTTGACCGTACAGCGCTTGTGCCTGCATGCGTTCATCATCAGTGAGCGCTACGAGACGCTTGACAGCGTTTACCGCACGCTCACCAGTGAGTCGCTCATCACGATGACCACCCACGATCATGTACACCGAACGCTGTCCCTTGTAACTCGGGTTATGGAAACCCTTGTTTGTCTTGACGGCGTAGAACACAAGATCGTTGGTGCCTGTTGACTTCAGCGCATAGAACCCATCGGCAAGTGTGCCGAATAGTTCGTTGGTCACCTGCTGTGGCTGTGCCACAACTTCGGACGAGCACTGACCAACAGCGTGGTATGTCTGCCACTTGCCACCGATGAGCAATGCGTGACCAGCACCAACAGGTACAGGATGCCCGCACAATGCGCACGGGTTCGCATACTTGTTGACGATGGTGCGCTCTGCCTTCGGCAAGTGATCAGTGCCCACTCGCTTGACCTCAATTTTCTTGATTGCATCAATGGCGAGCGATGCTGACTTACTAGACAACTCATTCACCTTCTGATCAATGATGTACTGATCAACGCCAGCCTCATCAAGACCGAGTGTTGAAGCACGCTCTAAGAGCATCGTGCGAATAAATGCCTGTTGCTTTGGTGTTATTGCACCCATGGTGAGAACCTCCTCAGATTCTGTTTTGAATTACTAAATGGACTTGCGTCCTCGGAATGCACCGATGGGGGTCAGTGCACTCCGAGCACGCCATGGCTTGCGCCATGACTGCCCACTGCTTGATACTCACGCTTTGGCAAGTTGTGAAGTGACATCTGCAATTGCTTGCCACAACACCGTGTCCATGTTCACCTCATCACTGATGAAGAGAGTGATCGTGGACTCCAACTTTGCGTAACCGAATGACTCCTTGTCCTGCTCCCACTGGGGACGGACAAATGACAAGTCCTCGTACTGAATCACGAGATCAATTGTGTTGATTCGTGAGTCATCGGATCGCTCAATGCGAAACCCAGTTACTTTGTGAATACTTGCATCCATGGTGTGACCTCCTCGGGTCTGTTAGTTGAACGGGCAATTGTATGCCCTCACAATGCACCGACACAACGCCGATGCACTGTGAGGGCACCACGGGCGAACCCGTGATGCTCCCGATCACGCACTGTGATCAACTGAATGGTCGTACCCCTCGGGATACCACTCATCACCGCAGGTCGCACAGGTGTATCCATCGGGATATCCGATGTCGTACGCCTGAGCGAACTCCAGTGCTTCTCCTTCGCTTAGTGCTTCGGCTTGGTAGTAGTCGGCGCACTCAAAGCACACCAACGCACCATCGTCCAGCACTTTGCCGATTACGACTGGACTAGTCATTGTCTTCGTCCTCCTCCACATAGCCTGCTGGCATTGTGATGGATGGGAAGTAGACAACGACCTCGTCACGACCCATACTGTCGTGGCACACCTTGGAGCGAAGTAACGCCCTCACCAAGTCTCGTCCTGCATTGCCCGCTTCGGTCAATGCTGATCCGAGAATCAAGAATGCTGACGCTTCGTCATCGGTCACAATGCCGAGACATTGCTTGCCGTACATCGCACGACCCGAGTACTTCATTACGGAACCCGCTTCATGCATGTCCAATTGGTCAGAGATCTGTTCTAGATCCCAGTCTGTCAGTTGATAACTCATGGTTATACCTCCTCAGGTATTTTGTAGTGAGCGGTTGCTCACAGTCCCGTGTTGCGATTGAACGCCACACCCAAGGTGCACGGGGGAATGATCACTCACGCTGATCGTACGAAACCGATCTGCGGGTTGATCTTCGCATTAATTGTTTTCAATGTCTCAAGGCTGAGTCGGCTGAGTTCATCACTCATGTCGTCCCACTCCTTGTCACTGACTGCTGGGCTAGTGATCTTGCGAACAATTGCCTTCACTTGATCCTGCTTCGCAGTTGCTTCATCTTTGCTGGCTTGCCAGTCACTCTTCATTTGACGGTCTTCATTGGCGATCCACTGTTGAAGTGTCTCACCAGTGCCGAAGTCGTATTGACTCTGAATGTCTCGTGGCTTGATCCAGTGACTCTTCTCCAAGGTGTACGAAGGCACACGCTCTTCTCGGTACTTGTCGGCTTGTATGCCGTGCTTGTACACCGAGCCGAGCACATTGAAGTACACCGAAGTGCGTGTACCCGTCTGCCTGTAGTTGTCATACACGGGCACCTCACGCTCCACCACTTCAACAATTGTGGCGTAGTAGGTGCGATGCCGTTGCTTGACAATAAACACTGCATTCGGATCCTTGGCAAGAATCTTCTTGATGTCTGATGTATTCATGGTTGACCTCCTCAGGTCTATTTGAGTGAGCGGACGCTCACAGTCCCCAGTGCTCATTGAAGAGCCACGGCTGAACCGCTGGGGGGAAGAACTCACTCACACTGCGTGACTGAGAACCTCAACGCTTGCCTCGTACTCCAGTTTGAATCCGTCCAGTGCAGTGTTGATGCACTTGGTTGGCGTCATTGACTTGCCGAAGTACAACTCCTTCGCACGCTTGGTGTACGAATCACGCTGAATGTACGCAACCATTCGCTTGACCCACTCAGTGCGTGAGTAGGTGGAATTGTTGGTGCTCAGATGAAGTGCCTGTGCCACATGCTCAGGAGTGAGCGTGTAGTCCTCCCAGTTGACGGCGAGTGAGTAGTCGGCATCGGCACCTTCGGAACCGATGTACCGCTGACCCCACACACCATTGTTGAGGGCAACTTCATAGAACTTCAGACGGGCGTACACTTCCGAGATGTTCTTCTCGGTGATCGTGCCAATGCCGATGCTCAAGAGCACCCACATAATGGAGTTCACAGGCTCCTTCGGATAACCGTTGGCGTTGGTGAACCCGTCACCGCTTCCGTGGGCTTCCACATGAGCCTTGTAGGCAGGGGTATTACCCCAATCTGCGTTGTATGTCATGGCTTGACCTCCTCAGGTCTATTTGAGTGAGCGGACGCTCACAGTCCCCAGTCCCGATTGAACGGGCACGACCTAGTCGCTGGGGGAATGATCACTTAGAAGTCAAAGCCACAAGCCCTGAGAAACTTCGCCTCATTGAAGTTGGCATTGTCTGCCTTCATGTATGAGGAGAATCGCTCAATGATGTTGTGCACCGTGGTCGCAACCATGTATGCCTGCGGAACGGTGTAATCATCGGGCACGCCTTGCTCGTAGAACTTACGAGTCTCGGACATTGCCTTGGCAAGTGCTTCGTAATCTTTGCGTGTCATGGTGTTGACCTCCTCGGGTCTGTTGTTAGGGCGGGAATGCCCTCAGAAGCCACCAGCAGGGCGCTGGTGACCTCTGAGAGCACCACGGGCTGGGGGAGTGCCCGTGATGCCTGCTCACTCACACAGTTTCTGATCGGTAACGCTCAATGCTTGAGATGTGCTTCAAGACTTCACGCTTGGCTTTGCGCAATGCGTAAAGTTCCGTGAACTCCTTGGCGAAGTCATTCATCTTCTGCTGAGCGAACGGAAGACTCCAATTGATTCTGAAATCGGCGTCATCGTTGCTGGCGTCAATCGTGACTGGCTCCAGTTGGGTGAGCAGTTCGGCAAAGAACTTGGCGTAATCGGAAACAATTCCGATGTAGTTGAGTGCCCGAAGTCTGTCCTCCGTCTGTTTGATCTGCCAGTCAAGAAACTCAAGTGCTACTTGATCAGGTGTTGATGTGGTGTCCATGGTGATACCTCCTCAGGTATTGGTAACTGGCGTGTGCCAGTAGTCCCGCATCGGCATTGAAGCCCACGACCGAGTCGTGCGGGGAGGCTGTGTCAGCCCTTGAGCAGGTACGCAGGCACCGAAGTGTCAATCTGCGCACCCTTGATGAATTGCAACTTCCGCCTCCGTGGGTAATCACGGTTGGTGTGGTTGTAGAACACAATCTCAACCTCCACCGCCGTACGACCGTCACGCTTGCGGATCTCCCGCACTTCCGTGACAATGCCAACCTGACCGCCAAGATCGGCGTCATTGTGCCAGCCGATGTCGTGACCTCGGATGCTGAAGTCCTTGACGATGTCCATGCGCTGGGCATCGGCGCCGATCTGCGGAACTGAAGCCCACAGTGCGATGTCAGCCGATGAAGCCTTGCGCTTGGTGATGTCAGCCAAGATTCCAGCGAAGTACTTTGCGACCTTTGCAGGATCAAAGTGCGGGCGGGAATTGTCCGTGTAGTTGATGAAGTTCTTGAATTGTTCATCTTTGATGTTCATGGTGTGTCCTCCTCAGGACTGCGAAGGCTGAATGCCATCGGAGCGCTCTGCGCTCAATCAGGGCTGGAGCAGGGGGAATGTCCCCAGCCCTCATTGAGCGCCACGAGCCAGCCGAAGCCAGCCCGTGACGCTGAGGAATTTTGAACCATGTTTTGATTCTGATGGCAGGAACGCAAAAAGCGCAGGGCGGAGCCTGCGTGCCGTGCCTGCCTGTTGTCAAGGAACCTGCGGAGGGGGCTAGCGCCTCCACCCCCAGCATAGGCATACGGGGTGTACATCTGTCAAGTGAAAATCAAACAATTCTTGAGAATCTTTGGGAGCCTTGCCCAGCGGTGCATCGGCGGAGACAGGGCTGGAAAAGGGCGCCCCCAACGACCAGCCATCCATCGGATGGAGGGAGATACAGGAGGAGAGAGGGTGGAATTGCAGTTTCTCAATGAATACGCAGAATGCCCTGAGAGGTGCCTAGGAGCCTCTGTGGTGCGTGCAATGGCGATATGGGGCGAGTATGCGGTGGATAGCAATTGGGGCGCTTGTAGAGGGTCTTATACACCTACCCATACCCCGCAAACCCTTACGCCACAAGGGTTATAGCCCCATTCCTAGGTGTATAAGATCGTTTCTAAGGGTACTTTATACCCATGCCCGCCTTGACCCCTTAGATACCCCTCTGCTCCTCTTAGAACGCATCCTGAAGCGAGGGCATATGAGGTGGGGGCTTGTCAAGGCTTTGTGACGAATGTCACACAATTGGAACAATAGGTGTGACGATCGTCACATGGAGAGTGTTAGGCGCCCCTAACCCAATGTTCCACAGCAATGTTCCACAGTATCCACAGGATATACACAGGGGTGCCTGTGGATAACTCAGCAAAGCCTTATGGGGTATGGAGTACCCTGTGGATAACCCCCCATGGTTAAGCGAGGGGCGAACAAGTGTTCGGGGGTAGGCTAGAGGCCCCACCCAACTGCTCCACCCCAAATAGCCCCATTCAAAAATCCGACCGACCACCTAACTCGCCCAAATAGCCCTATACTTGAAATATGCCTGAGTACACCTTTCAGTACGGCCCGTCTGACGGAGATGTGCCACATGAAGTCATTGCGAAAGAGGATAACAAAGTTGTAGGTCGTTTATCGTGGCACCCACAGATTGAAAATGTCTTTGTTGAAGAAAACCACCGTAGGAAAGGTATTGCTACAGGAATGTACCGTCATGCCCAGCACATTTCTACCCAATTTGACGATGTAGCACCGCCCCAACATAATCCAATTCGCACTGTAGAAGGCGACGCTTGGGCTAAATCTACGGGTGACACACTTCCTCCACGTATTGCCCCACGTAAGTAACCACCTATACTTGACTTATGCCAGCACATGAGAAACTCAGCGGTCAATTTGACAGTCTTAAAAAAGTAGGTATAGACACAACAACGCCTAAAAACTGGCCTATGAAAGGTCGTCCTATCTTTAAAGAGGACTTTTCTGAGGCTGTGGATCGTGGCACCACTCAATTAGACCTGCAAAACACTAAGTTTTTTAGTAACAAACAGACAGATTTAAACCCTCATACAGTGGATTCCTATAGAAAAGCCCAGTCAGAGCGTAAATCAGACGTATGGGGCGAAGAGGAAGACCCAGAATACGAGCATTTGGAGTACCCACAGGTGTATATGCACAAAGGTACCGCTGAAATTCTAGACGGACATCATAGAATTGCTGCCGCTCTAGCCGACAAGCGACCAAGTATTGAGGCATACGTGTTTACACCACCTACAAAGAAGAGAAAATAACCCTCTATACTTGTTTTATGCCCGTCAATCCAAACCAGTTTGCAGAAGCGTTAGATATTGTTAAACGCAGTAAGGGGATGATTGAGGGTGAAGACGCTCGCAAAGTATTCAAAGCAACAGGCATTCGTTCATGGCCTTTAGAAGAAATGCCTACTGGTGGTAGTCGTGATTATGGGTTAGAAAGGGAAGGATCAGTTTCTTCCAGAGAAACACTCAATACAGCCCAAGATTACCTTGATGGTCCTACAGTACAACAGTACCTATCAGAGGGTGCTCCTGAAATGGACCGCCATTACCCTGAAAGAAGATACATCCCAGAAGTCTATGAGACTACAAGAGGGTCAAAATGGATTAATGAAGGTCACCACCGTATTGTGGCATCTCGTCTCCGTGGAGACTCCCACACCGACGTCTACGAAGGTTACCTTAAGTAACCCTCTATACTTGATAAATGGCGGCTAACGAGCACCTCAACCAAGCACAGTTGCGTATGTTCATACCTGCACATGAACTGATGAGTTTTATCCCAGCAGATGGTGCTCCCCAGGTTAAACCATTAGAATTTGGTAAAAATAAGGGTTTATTAGAGCAAAAACGTGAAGAAAATGCTGTCTCAATTAGACAAGGAACTGAACCTTTAATTGAAAGTGTCGCCAAAGAAGGGGTGCATAACCCTGTACATGTCACAGACAAGAAGGAAAGTGCCCAAGGGATCATCTGGAATGGTCACCACCGCATTGTCGCCGCCTATGACACAAACCCAAACATGGAAATACCTGTAGTAAACAACGTTTTATAAACAGTTTAATTAGCATCTATACTTGTTTTATGGCACGAGGCAAAAACGAAGCACATAATCCTAACCGCAAGGTTGGTCGGGGTCACCCACTTCTTGCAGAGTTAGCAGAACAACGTAAAGAATCAGGTTATGTACCTGCTTATACGGGATTGTACGACAGAAATCTAGAAGATAGGTTGCGACAGCGCCCTCGTGCGTCTGATAACGACTGATGTCGCTAAATCCTGAACAATTTTCGGTGAAGTACCCCTACCCACGGCTCAGAGAGTCGTATGCACGGGACTGGGCAACTACGTTTGCAGGAATGTTGACAGGCGAAGGCACTCCTACACACCCTGTAGGAATGTTAGAAGCAGGTCGTGATCAAGCCATAGGCATGGTGGAGATGCATATGTCTTTAGATGACGATGATTTTGCTAAAAGGCAACTCATCAGTGGTGGCTTTAAAAACCGCAGGGATACCCAAAAAACGTATTCCTCATGGTTTAATTAACATCTATACTAGGTAAATGGCTGCACACGAAGGTATTAACTGGGACCAGTTTTCTGAAAGTTATGAAAAAGGTCATGCTTTATATCTTGCAGGTACGGATGCAGAGGCTGCCGTTGAAGAATGGTCACATCCAAACCCTGGTGCTAAACAATGGCCTACTGAATACATTAATGCAGTAAAGAATAGGCGTGATGAGCCTTACCAAAACATGCAACAACATCTACGAGATGAGGTTAAATTACCTGATCAGGTGCAGGTAATACACAGAGGTGAAGTGCCTAAAGGTGCAAAAGTACGAAGTGGCTCAATTTTCCCTGAATGGACGGGCAGAAACCCCGAAGGTGTGCATCATTTTGGTCAAGGTAAGAAACTGCACATCTATTTAGTCCCACGTGAGCACATTATCGGTGTTGGGCATGAAGGAGAAGGCGAAGTATTTTTTGACGAAGGAAGTAGAAAAGTTGCTCCACCTGCTCCAGGTCTTGGTGATAAAGGCAGAAGAAGGGTAAGAAGAAACTTAAAAGGACTTAAGTAGTGACTCAGTATTACCGCACAACTAACAAATTAGGGTTAGATGAAGACCATTACCCTGAAACAAAGACATACAGGGCAGTTAGTGATAACTATGCACCCGATGCGGAAAAATGGTCTGGTGGCTATCCATATGCCACTATTGACCTCACCCACATGCGTCATGAAACGCACACACCTAACGATTTTAGGGGAACTGTCTCTGAACCAGAAACAGAATTGTTTACAAGTAAGCGAGCACAAGCCAAAATATCAGGTGCATACGCAAACCCAGCAATGCGACACCATATTCCCCATTTGTTGGCTATTGCTAAACAAGATCACCCTGATGTTGATTTTGTGTCAGACGCTGCTTTAACGCAAGATTCTTCTAAATTAGCCAAACATGGTATTGCTAAAGGATTAGTTCAACCACATCATTACAATTTAGAAGCAGATAGTTCAGATACCCACCCTTTGTATTCAACAGACCCTGATGCATACAAAATGGGACGAACCCCTTTTCCAGGTGAAACAGTTATTCCTAAAAGTGAAGTCATGAAAGGCAAGCAGTTTCTACGACAGGTGCTTGGTCGTGGACGCACACCTCAAGCCGCACCTGCACCTAAGTTTGCCCAACCTCAACTCCCTGGTATGGAAGATAAGTAATGGCTTTAAGTCCAGACCAATTTCCATCAACCTTTTATCATGGCTCAAAAGCCCCAGATATGGCAGTTGGTTCGTTTATTGTACCTTCACCTCCAACAAGAGGGCGCATACATGAAACATGGGCAACTGATCATCCTGATGCGGCACGTGAAGAAGCATCAATAAACAGTATAAATAGACATTTGGATAGTCCTGTAAGAATATGGGAAGTCAAACCTATGAGAGGTGGTCAGGATCTGTACGGTCCAACTTCTAGTGAACGCCACCCTACTGCAAGAAACTATGCATCTCGTCATGGTTGGCGTGTTGTTAGAGAATACCAACCACCAACAGAAACTTAGTTTAACTACCTAAGAACGCCATTTTGCATGTGTGTACGAAGTAGCATTCTCTAATTTTTCTTTAAAAAAGTCTTGACAGGTGAGGTACTCATATGCCTATTATGGTTATGAGGGCATGCTGTACAATAAGTAAATGCTTGTACCTAAAAGAGAACCTGCTCATCCTCGTTCAGTCAACCCACAAGAAACTGTAGCCAAGAGAGGCTATCTTTCTAATCAGGGTCAAGACTTTCCTTCAAGTCGCCTTAACCATATTTCCACCTTTTTTAAGGCTGTAGCGCAGGACTGCCCATGTGAGCGTTGCTGTGGTTTGCGTGACACTGCAAACATGCTGGATAACCCAGGACAAGACTACTAAAATAAACAAGTAATGTCAGCGCCACTTAATAACTATCTATTTGGCGAGCATTTTAAAAGAATGCATGGAATGAGCGTTGAAGACGCATTATCTGGCAACGTAGCCAAAATCAATGACTCTTTAATGACTCCAGAAGAATATGACGATGCATGGGCTGGTTCTCGTATTGGTAAAGGTATGCGCCCTTTTGCTGAATCTCACGCTGAGTTAATCAAGCCAACTGATGTCAGTGCAACTATTCATCAGTTTCAGAGGGAGCGTGGCGAACATCTAGTTGGTAACCCATACCGTGTTGCCGCTGGTTTGCGTGACCTTACACAGGCTGTGCGTGGTGCTAGTCGTGAAAACGATGTCACCTTATACCGTGGGGCACGTCGCTTACCTTCATTAGATGTTGGTGAACATAAGGACACAGCACTGTCCTTTACTCCTGACTTGAATGTTGCTCGCTCTTTCGCCGCACCTCGTGGTCGTTCCCGTGGTTCTATTTTTAAAGCCGCTCCAGGTTTAGTACGTGGTGTACCTTTGGCTGAGTTAGGCGGTATGCCTAGAACTGTTGGCAACAACCGTCGCCCTGAAGCAGAGTGGCTAGTTGACCCAACATCGGTTCCTACTGAATGGCCTAAGCGCTAATGGGTAGAAAGAAGCACGTCCTCAACGAAGCCCAACTGGCTATGTTCATTCCTGCTCATAAGTTGATGGACATGGTTCCATTAGATCAGCCAGAGACGGATAAGCCACAGAAGTACAAAGACCTTCCTTCAGTGTCTTCTCGTAAAGTACAAGAAGCAAAAACTGAAGGTTTGTACAATGAAATTAAAAGTGAAGGTGTGCAGTCCCCAATCACAATAGGTCAACATCCTTTCCGTGTTGCTTCAGGAAGGGTATACGACTACTTCCCTGGAGCCGACTATAAAGGTCCTGTCATTGAAGATGGGCACCATCGCATTGCGGTTGCCAATGACATCAACCCCAACGCAGAAATCCCTGTTCAGTACGACTAGACTTTTGTTATGCCAACATATGCCTACAAATGCGGTAATGACCACCGTCATGAAGAAACCCGCAGTATCTATGACGAACAAAAAGTAATCAATTGTCCAGACTGCGGTGAGCAGTTACGCCCTGTCTACTTCTCTCCAGCAGTCAATCTGGTCGGTCGTGGCTTCTACTCCAACGGAGGGTAATTTATGACTAAATCAGTTATACTTAAACCCCTTATGACTACCTTTATTATCGCCGCCATTGTTATTTTTGTTGTCCGTGCTTGCCATCGCTTTTTGATGCGCTCTGTAGAATCCTACGAATACATGACAACCAAGCCCCAAGAGTATGAATACCGCAATGATTACCGTGGGTACATTGGACACCACGACTTCAAAAGGCGCTCAAAGGTCTAATCATCTATAATCGGTAGATGAAGAAACTACTTTTCATCTCCGCCATCTTGCTTGCGGGTTGTGGTTATGACGGGCATTACCGTTATGAGTGCCAAGATCCAGAAAACTGGGAAACTCCTGCATGTCAACGACCAGCGTGTGAAGTAGATGGAGCATGCCCAGACGTATTGCTCGGATTTGATCCACTTTCAGGATCTTTATTTATTGACACCGTTCCTACCGAGGAGACAACTGCCCCATGAAACAGCGCCTTACCCCAGCAGAACTAGATGCACGCCTTAAGTTTGTTGTTGGTTGCGTATTAGCCACAGTACTAACACTCACCACTGTTGGTGTTATTTACGCACTCGTATTCGTTACACAGCCAATTGGTGCTCAGGCTGAGAACGACAAGATGTTCTTCAGTGTTCTTTCTTCTATTGCAACCTTTATTACGGGTACGTTGGCAGGTCTAATGATCTCCACAGGACGTAACACCGAAGATAAAGACGGCAACGGAATCCCTGACGACGAAGAATAATATGAAACCATCCCCAGACGCTGTTGCGTGGGTTGGGTTTGTATCTAATGAAGACTTATGGGTCTTTGATAAGTTAATTGTTGCAAGATACTCTGGTCATGTTTGTGGACCTGCGGGTGTAACCGTTCCAAACCCTGGTAACTACTTTGTTAAGCCTGTCATGAACATTAATGGCATGGGCACCAAAGCACGTGTTGAATATCTTGAACACAGCACAAAACATCTGCACCCAGGTGAGTTTTGGTGCGAGGTGTTTACAGGTGAGCACCTAAGTATTGATTATGAGTTTGGTAAGCCAGTGTTGTCTGTAGTCGGTGTTAAACACGCAGAGCGTCCATACAGCAGGTTTATTTATTGGGAAAAAACCAGTAAAACTTACCCATTACCTACATTCTTAAAACACTTAACCACTAAATACAAAACTATAAATTGTGAGTTTATTAATGGCAAACTCATAGAAGTTCATTTAAGAGGTAATCCTGATTTTGCCCACGGCAACACTTGTGCAGTGCCAGTGTGGTTTGATGAAGCAGACCCTATGCCAAAAGGTTACACATTCATCAGTGACGAAGGTGCGGAAGAAGAACGACTTGGTATTTGGGTTAACTAAGGTTTTTACAACTAAAGGCTAATTGCCAGAAGTATTTACCTACAACAGGCCATGTGATGTTTGTTGTACTATCAAACCATGACGAACCGTTGGGATCATTCGGAATATCCTCATAGACATTGCGAATGTCTAAAAACCCACATTTGTCCAACAACTTCTCTACACGTTGTTCATGACAGTTCCAATGATGATGCGCCCCGTCCCACCACTCGTGAGTACGCTCAGGTTGCCAGTTCATGTCCATATGCTCTAAAACAGACTCAATCATCCAGAACGGTTCCTGCCCGTCCTTCCATCTCTTTATTGTTTTATAAACGTCTGGACCGACTACAAGTATTGGTGCGTTCGGTTTTACAACTCTTGAAATATCTGTAAGAAACTTAGGCACATCATTCCAAGGAATATGCTCAATAACATGTCCTAGATAGGCGGCATCAAATGTGTTGTCATCAAATGGGTATGGTTGACCTGGTTTTACAACAACATCTGGTTTTGTTGTGTCTGATTCCCAAACATCAACGTTTACCCATCCTTGTGCGTAGTGTGTCCCACAACCTGCGTTAAGTAGTTTCATTCTGTGTTACCACCTTCAATTGGAAAATACCAACCAGCACCATGCTGTACTGCTGTTGGCATATCTTCACGATGATTAATACCTGAATAATGAGCAATCAATGATTTGCGTGGCATACCAGCAACATTAGGTTCTGAACCACGATGTAGTAAGCGACCATGCCAGAACAAAACATCGCCACGTTCTGGTAGATATGTGATTACTTCAGCATTACGTTTCTCAATCTCTGCTTCAAACAATGGTGTGAGTAGACGTTCGCTGTATTTAGGCCAACGATGGTCACGCTCTTCTGGTTCTAATGCTTCAAGTATCTTTTCTCGTGTAACAACAGGCCAACGATGTGAGCCACGTACAAATTGAAAAGGTCCAGAATCTGGATGGATGGTTTCAAGTGCAATCCAAATTGCTACATAGTAGTCACCAACGTGTGCAGGGTTCAAGTAAGTGTCTTGATGCCAGTTGCGGCGAGTAGTGACCCAACCAGTGAGGTTCAAGTGAACAGCGGCAGGTTCGCCAATCAATTGTTCCATCGTGTCATTAATACTGTGGTGGGTAAGTATGTTCATCACTTCTGGGTGGCGGCGGTACGGAGTACAATCAGGCCATCCACCAGGTCTATCTGTGTTGTGTTCAATCCAGCATTGCTCGTACTGTTGCATTAACTCTTCTGGCAACAGCCCTTTTTTAATTACAAAACCGTCGTCATTCCAATCGGCGGGTCCTGGTGCTGGTGCTGGGATTGTGAGATTTTCTAAAAGCATGCTGTAGACTATACATGTGATTGTTACCTACCCTATTCATACCCCTGGAATGCAGGACGCTATTGATCAGGCAGTACGCATGGCTAAGGCACATGGTTACAAATCTGCTGTTTTGCTGAACATTAAGTCCGTAGGTACGGGTGCGTGGGAAGTCAAACTTCAAGTATTGAAGTAACCTGAGGTGTGAAGGAACATTAATGGCTGCACATCAACATCTTTCCCAATTCATTAAAGACGCTGGTTTTTATGATCTACATTCAAAAACCTATCAAAAATTAAATAGTCTTCATGGTTCTAATGACATCCACGCATTGTTCGGAAACCTCGGGGAAGATCCAACATTTCATGCGGTTAATGAACACATTAGAAAGAGAACAGGATCAATCCCACCAGAGCGTGAGGCATACAGATACGCCACACAGGCTAAAACCACGGTTCCTTGGGATCGCTTTGCTAAATCTAAAGAGGGCGATAGTTACGACAAAGAACTGGTAGACAGAACAATTAATCGTCCTAGAAATGAAAATGTAGAAGAGTTTGACCCAAGGTTGTTAACAGCAAACCAACCACATATCCTTTCTGCTGGAGTTCGCCATTACATGTCAAATCAACCAGCACTATATGCCGACAAAGAACAAGTCGGAAATCAGTTGCCGTTTGTTTATGTAAAAAAGGACACTGGTCAAGGAATCATTCTTGCTGGTCACCACCGAGCAACGGCGGCTCTATTGAAAGGAAAGCCTTTAAGGGCACGAACAGTAATAGGAGAATAAAATGACCGCACCGTACCAGATCACCCATTTATTGAGTTACAGCCCAAACCATAAAGATGCTTTAGATGTCAATAAAGCAGTTGAGTCTATTAAAAACTGGGATAGCGCTCTTGTAGGGTCGGTTGATACAGCGATCAGCGTTTTGGTTAAATTGGGGTATACCCCAGAAGACATCGCCACAACTATTCATTTTGCCTTCTTGAATTCACCCATCAACCTCACAGCGGTATAACTTGTACTAAAATATGTGGGTGGTAAAGAAACGCACCCAACAAGAACAATTGCCGTTAGAGTACGGTCCAGGTGGGGATACTCTTCGGTATGGTGAGCCTGTTTCTGAACTTGCTGATGTTGCCAGCCACTTTGCTTCCCGTGTAGGTAGAACCCACAGCCCTGAGCAATTTGCCAATATTCGGGCAGGCGAATCACATTACACAGCGGCATTGGCTGTACGTCCGTCATATGCATCACCAAAGCCTTTAACTCGCTCAATGCGTAGAAGTTATGACGCATTAACACGTGCTGTTGATGAGCAATACGCCCATTTGACTACCCCTAAAGAACAGGGTGGAGCAGGTCTTACGGTTGAAGTAACCTCTGACAATCCTTACGAGCACCCACGTGAGATGCATGAAGACATTGCTAAAAACCGCAGACTACGTGTCCTGTCTACCGAAGCAACGGGTGGTCATAGTATGTGGACAAACGAACAAAACGATAGGTTCCGTGCTGTACATGATGCTCTAGGTCACCTTGCTATCGGTCGTGACTTTTCCCGACATGGTGAAGAAGCCGCATTTGAAAGCCACAAGGCAACCATGCCACGTGAAGCACACCGTGCACTTGCGGCTGAGACTCGTGCTCAGAATGCATACATGATTTACGATCCAAACAAAGACTTCCCGCCCAATGCTGCGATCAATGTCCCTTCGTGGATGACGAGCACAAGAAATATCCCTAAGCCTAAAAAGCGTACACAAGAACGTAGCGAACAACCAGAACTACCTTTCTAGTACATCGTTAAATATGGTGTACAATGTATTACCGAGACTCAACGAGGGCGGGTTGCCTGCGGGCGGCCCGTCTTTCGTGTTTAAGGAGGGGCATGAAGTTTCGTAAAGGCTTTTGGATCTATTTCCCTGTAGCCCTTTTTGCTTGGATTTCTCCAGTAGGTGTATCTAGCGCTAACGCCGAATCCTTTACTACTACAAGTGCTGAAGATTATTTCTTTACTCTAGATGCTCCTCAGTTGTTTACTGTGCGTACTTATGCCCAACAATACGGCATTGACTCCATGCTTTGGTTGTACGACTCAAACAACATGATTTTAATTGCAAACGATGACTGGTTTGGGCTTGATTCTTATATGTCAATGAACCTCAGTCCTGGAACATACCGCTTAAGAACAGGTGTTTGTTGTGGTGACCCCAACCGTTGGTACGGGACTTCTTATGTCATTGATGTGAACATTGCTCCATCAAATGCACCTTCCACAACAACTACTAGTTCAACCACAACTACATCTAGTACCACAACTACAACTGAGCCTGAGACAACTACAACAACTGAATCTGAAACTACAACGACAACTGAGCCTCAGACTACGACTACTTCTTCCGTACCCCAAACAACATCAACAGAATCAACGACGACCACGACACAACCACCAGAAACGTCAACATCTACGACTGAACCTCAGACGACAACGACTTCTTCCACTTCCACAACAGTGCCAGAAACAAGTACCACGTTAGAGGTGACCCCAACAAGCACCACCACAACAACTTCATCTACGACCACCTCCGTGCCTCAAATTGTCGTGGAAGTACCAACAGGAACCACAACGACAGTAGTAGAGGTAACCACCACAACGGTGATGCCCCCTGAAGAAACAACCACGACAACTGAACCAGAGCCAGAAACGACTGTGCCAGAAACAACAACAACTGAAACATACCCTGAGACTACCGTGGAAGAAACCACAACCACAACAATCGCACCAAATTTAGAGCCAAATTTAGAGCCATTAACGGAAGAAGAAATAACGGCTGTAGTTGAAGAGTTGACCACCATTGAAGAGATCACGCCAGAGGTCTTGTCTGAAGTTGTGAATGCTTTGAACTCAGACAGCATCACGGAAGAACAAGTACAAGCCATCGTGGACGCCGTGGTAGAAAACTTGGACACTCTTACTGATATAACCCCAAAAGTTTTGGAAGAAGTGTTAAACGTTTTAGAATCAGACAGCGTTACTGAGGAACAGGTACAAGAGATTGTGGACACTATTTTGGCTACCGATGTAACTAGCGATCAAGCAACCCAACTTGCTACCAGCGCCGCAGTTTTGGAAAGCATTACAGGTGACCAAGCAAGTGAAGTGTTTGCTTCTATTGATACTGGAGAACTCACAGGGGCAGAAGCCGCCGCCATTGTTGAAGCACTTTTGGAAGCACCAACCGAAGTAAAGGAAGCCTTTGAAGAAGAGATTAACGTCTTTGAAGGTGGTTTTGACGAGTACGTGCCGACGGACTCAACGATTTCCGTGGGTGCTCGTCGTGTTGTGGTAGCCGCCACTACGGTATCATTTATATTGCCTGCACCAGTCGTCTCTAGACGTCAATCAATAGTTTAAATCTTACGCTTTAGGAGCAACGTGAAGAAACTTATTGATGAATTGCATGGTCTAGCCTGGACTCTGGGGGGTACTGGTATGGTCTTGATTACCCTTAGCGGACAGACGCTGAAATGGGGTATCTGGATTACCATAGCATCCCTCTTTGTGCACCTTGCTGGAGCCTTGCTAAAAAGCGACGATTCTGTAGAGTAAACTTAGAGCATGGCACATGCAGCCCACACCGTCAACTACTCTATTACTCGTGGGCTTCCATGGGAACGTTTGATCATTGTTAAGGATCGCCGTACCCACCGAATGCTAAAACCCACTGAGGCTAGGTCTTTTATCCAGACCACAGGGCTTGCTAAAAAAGAAATAACTGTTGAGATCACTTCTGAGCAAGGCATCATGCTGTCATTGTCAGGTGAGGAAACCCAGGACCTCCCATTAGGTGAACTGGAATACGACGTTTTTGCAACAATCAATGACATTCAGCGACCTGTTGCAAAAGGTACAATCGTAGTATCGGCTCTTGACAACATCACACCCCTGGAGGACTCGCAGGCAATGGAAATCCGCTTCAAGCAACGTGTGGACTTCCGTCGCACATTCACATGGAAAGACGCCGATGGCGACGTCCTCACTATTCAAAACGCTTACATGCAGGCAAAAGACACCGCAGGTGCGACTGTCTTGGATCTACGCTGGTACGCCACCGTTCCATCAGAATCCACAATTGCTGCATTGGATGCAAACCGCCGTGGTTACCTTGCCCCAGCATCTGGTGCCACGCTAGAAATGCACGTTTCAGACAAAAACACAGTGTCCTCAGGCAGTTACAACTTTGATTTGTTTGTTCAGGACTCGGCTGGTGATTGGGATTGTTTGGCATCTGGAACTGTTGTTGTAGAAGCCGCTATCTCAGCACCGCCCGCATGACCACCAAAACCGTTGAGGTAACCAAGCAACCGAACAAGTATGTTACGGTAACGCAGAAGAAGACGGTCTCTACTGTCACAGACCCTGCTGACCAGACTATTGAAATACATGATCCAGGTGTCGCTGGTCCTGCAAACAACCTGACTATTGGAACAGTTACTGTTGCCAGCGAAGCAAGTGCCAGTATTACTGGTATTTCCCCGAATCAGGTACTAAACCTTGTTTACCCCGCATCTGTTCGGCATGTACATACCCAAGGAACAGCCTCCACAGCATGGACTATTACACATGCTTTAGGTGGTTATCCATCTGTCACGATTGTTGACAGTGCCAAAACGGTGGTTTATGGGGAGATTAACTACCTATCTACCACACAAGTTGTAGTAAACTTTTCATCAGCGTTCTCAGGCTATGCCTATCTCACGTAAGGAATCTTAATGGCTCAGAAGTTTCTAACTAACATTGACCTTAATCAGAATCAACTGCTTAATGGTACGTTTGAAGTAGTAGGCACCGACCCTAACACAGGCAACTTTGATGGTCGGATGATTTTTAATAGCACTGAAGGTGTAATTAAAGTTTATGATGCCACCGCCTCTGCATGGCGAAAGATGATCACTGGGGTTACCTCCGCTGGTTCCCAGTCAACCGCCCTTACTATTAGCGAATCTAATGGCGCCATTACGATTACGCCAAATCTTGCTACCTCAGCAAGTGCTGGTCTCCTTTCGGCCTCAGACTTCTCAAAGTTGGCAGATGCCACTTCAGAAGCAACCGCCAACAAACTCGTTATCCGTGATGCTAACGGTCAAGCCAAGTTTGGCACCCCTACCGATGATGCCCACGCTGCAACTAAAGGTTATGTAGACGCTGCTCGTTCAGGGCTTGATGTTAAGCAATCAGTTCGTGCCGCAACTACTGGTCCTGTAAACATCGCTAACCAACTTGAGGCTGGCGATACTCTTGATACCAACGTAACACTTGTTGCTGGTGACCGTGTCCTTGTTAAGGACCAAAGCACTGCATCTGAAAACGGTATCTACGTCGTCCAGGCTTCAGGTGCCGCAGTTCGTGCAACCGACTTTGACTCTAACGCAGAAGTAACCCCAGGTGCGTTTACCTTTGTTGAAGAAGGTACCACCAACGCAGACAGCGGTTGGGTTCTCACCACCAACGGAACTATCAACGTAGGTGTAACTGGCTTGACATGGGCTTTGTTCTCTGTTGCTGGAACCATTCTTGCTGGTGACGGTCTTACCAAGACAGGAAATGTTCTTAACGTAAACGGAACAACCGACCGTATTTCGGTTAGTTCAGACGCTGTAGACATCGCTTCAACTTATGTTGGTCAATCCAGCATTACCACTGTAGGAACTATTACAAGTGGTGAGTGGACTGCAACAAAGGTTGGTGTTCTATACGGTGGAACTGGTGCATCAGACCCAGCAACTGCTCGCACAAACCTCGGCACTAAAACAACTGCTGGTGCTGTCACAACATCAACTTCAACACTTGCCCGCATTGCCAAGCAAGGTTGTGCCGCAAGTAGCACAGGTGTATCAACCACTACAGTTACCCACAACTTTGGTACAACTGATGTAAGTGTGCAGATTTACGAAGTAGCAACTGGCGCAACCGTAATTGGAGATGTAACCCGTTCAAACGGAGATACGCTGTCTGTAGTACTTTACGGTACTATCTCTGCTAACGATTACACTATCGTTGTAGTAGGTTAATCATTAAATAGACCTTGAGGGGTCACAACATAGGAAGCGATTGAGGTCGTGGCACAGAAATTTACAGTACCTATTACTGTTAAGCAACTTGCGTCTGCTGGTTCTGATGCTGTCACCGTTTATGTTGACCAAGACACCTTCTCTCGCTTAAAAGTTGAAGCGGGTGGTCGTCTTACTTGGGGTTCTGGTGCATCTGCTGGTGACGTAAACCTTTATCGTGCTTCTGCTGATGTATTACAAACAGATGATACTTTCAAAACCCCTGTTCTATATGTAGACAACATTGAAATTGACCCAACAGGTGCAACCACAGATCAAGTTTTAAAGTTTGATGGTACTAAATTTATTGCAAGCACTGTTAGCAGTGGTGGTGCTACAAACCTTGATGGTCTTTCTGATGTTGTAATTACCAGCCCTGAAGAATTCCAAACACTTGAATATGATGGGGTTAACTGGACTAATTCGTATGCGTCAGTTGTCTCTCTTGTACGAAACGCTGAAGCAACCACCCTCACCACAGGAACCTGCGTATACCTATTTGGTTCCACTGGTGACCATGCAACGGTAAAACGTGCAGATAATAACTCTGACGCAACATCATCTAAAACAGTTGGTCTTGTTGGAGCACCCATCCTTGCATCAGAAAATGGTCCAGTCATTACTCGTGGGTATGTTGACGGTATTGACCTTAGCGTTGGTTATGCCGCTGGCGACGTTCTGTGGTTGGGTGAGAACGGTGCATTTACTAAAACAAAACCAGTAGCCCCAGACCATCTGGTATTTATTGGTGTTGTTGTCCGTGCAACCAATAACGGAATTATCTATGTAGCCACTCAAAACGGCTATGAACTAGACGAACTGCACGACGTATCCATTGTTGATAAGACATCAGGTGATTTCCTTAAGTACAACGGGTCATTGTGGGTAAACGATCAAATCAATCTAGGCACTGACACTGTTGGTAACTATGTTTCCTCAGTTACTGCTGGTACTGGTATCTCTGTTGATTTTACCCCTAGTGAGGGTGCAGGAGCATCTGTTTCGCTTAATGCAACTCTTGACAACTTAAGTGATGTTTCAGCATCAGCACCCGTAGATTATAGTCCTCTTGTTTGGAGCAGTTCTGCAAGTGCATGGATTGCTAATAGCCAAGACCTCATCCTAGGTGTATCTGGCACTACTGATTACTTAACAATAAACGCTACTTCTGGTCTGCAAAATGTTACGTCAACTGGTGAGGTGTTTTCCGTTGGACCTGGTGGCCTTGTTGCTACCGATGGTACGGGTGGACCATTTGTCAATTTAAATGCTAACAGTGTTACGTTTAGTAACGGTACTGACCAGTTCATGATTGACCCATACTGGGCTACATCTGGTCAAGTTCTGGCATTTACCCCTGGTTTTGGTTCTGGTGGTTCATACGTTCCAACCACTCCTACCCTTGACTTTTTATCCGATGTTTCTGCGGCAAGTCCTAGCGCTGGAAACGTTTTAACTTACAACGGTTCTGCATGGACAGCCGCATCAGCGGCTAGTGGCGGTGGTGGAGCAAGTGTTACTGTTTCTGAAACACCTCCAGCGTCACCAACACAAGGAGACCTGTGGTTTGAGTCAGACACAACCAGAACATATGTTTACTATGACTCATTCTGGATTGAAGTTGGTGGACTAGCCCCAACCGCAATTGTTTCAGATACCGCCCCAAGTAGTCCTGTAACTGGACAAGTTTGGTTTAATTCTTTAAATGGTGGTACATACATCTACTACAGCAGTGCATGGACAGAAGTTGGTGCTGTACCTGTAAACAACTTACTTAACTTGTTAGATGCTAAAGGTGACATGTTTGTTGGTAGCGCAGATAACACTGCCGCCAAGTTGTCAGTTGGTACAACAGGACAAGTTCTTACCGTTGATCCAACCGCAACCTATGGAGTAAAATGGGAAACAATTGCGGCAGGTGGCGGTGGTTTAAATACTTCATCTGAAGGAGCACTAGTAACTATGGCTATAGGAGCGTAAATGGCAATTGGAGATAGAAACGAAGCACGGCTTGGTGGCCCAGTTCAACTAGGAACTACGACTACAACCATTGTTACTGCCGCTACAGGATACGCCGACATCATTAAACAAATTATTATTTGTAACACTGACACCATTGACCGCACCGTGACGTTGGCTATTGGTTCAGCAGCAACTGCCGCTAACCGATTAATGTCGGCTCTCCCAATTGGTGCAAACGACATTATGGTGTTTGACACTGCCATTGTATTAGCCGCTGGTGAGACACTGCAAGGTTTGTCAGATACAGCCGCCAAAGTAACTGTTACAGCCGTTGGCTGGGAGAAGCAAACAGCCTAATGGCTTTTAGTTCTGCCTACGGTCTTGGTTCTATTAGAACGGGTGTATGCACTAGTACTTCTCGTCCTGCTTCACCTTTTGTAGGTCAAACTATCTTTGAAACTGATACCAACTTGGTACGCACGTGGTTAGGAACTGGCTGGTCTTCAGGCTTTAAACATTCAATTACGCTTGCTATTGAGTATTTAGTAATTGGCGGTGGCGGTGGTACTAACAGTTTTGGTGGCGGTGGTGCTGGCGGATACCGTTCATCGGTTACAGGAGAGGCCACGGGTGGTGGTGGCACAATAGAATCCCCATTATCGCTTGGCATTGGTACTTATTCTGTTGTTATCGGTGGTGGTGGTACTGCTGGAGCATCTAATACCAATGGTGTCAACACTACTTTTCATACAATAACTTCACTTGGTGGTGGTAGAGGCGGTAGTTCAGGTACACCTTCTGGTGGTAATGGTGGTTCTGGTGGTGGTCGTTGGGGTGCAAACCTAGGTGGGACTGCTGGCACTGGTGCTACTGGGCAGGGTTTTGCAGGTGGTACTGGTGGAGACGGAACTGTTAACTACACGTCAGGTGGTGGTGGCGGTGGTGCTGGTGCCGTAGGTCAATCGGTTACAAACCAAATTGCTACAGGTGGTATTGGTGTAATTTCATCAATAAACGGTACGGCTACCTATCGTGCTGGTGGTGGTGGTGGTTATTGTAATAGTCCTGCGGGTTCTGGTGCTGGTGGTCTTGGTGGTGGTGGAACAGGGGCCGCTGGAACAGAGAATACTGGTGGTGGAGCAGGGACAGGAAATACTGGAGCAGGTTATGCTGGTGGTTCAGGTATTGTGATCTGTCGCTATATAACAACTGATGCAACTGGCTACACGATTACAGGTGGAACTAAAACAACATCAGGCACATATACAGTCCACACGTTTACAGCCTCTGGTAGTTTGGTAATCGCATGAGTATTTCAGTATCAGACAAGGGCATGCGCCCAGGAGTTTGTACTTCTACTAGTCGCCCTGCCAATCCTTATATCGGAATGATGATTTATGAAACTGATACTTTCCTACAAAAAGTTTGGTTAGGTAGTTCTTGGTCTAATGGAATAAAGCACAGCACACAACTTGCTATTGACTATATGGTCATTGCAGGTGGAGGTGGTGGTGGCTACGACGTAGGAGGTGGCGGTGGTGCTGGAGGTTTCAGAACTTCTGCTGGTACCTCTGGTGGTAATACAACTGCTGAATCACAACTTTCTTTAGGTATTGGTACTTACACCATAACTATTGGCGCTGGAGGCGCTGGAGGCGCTGGTAGTGGTGGCGCTAGTGGCACTGGTAGTAACTCGGTATTCCACACAATAACTTCACTTGGTGGCGGTGGTGGTGGAAACTACAACGGTGGTTCAGGCGCTAATGGTGGCTCTGGTGGTGGTGGTTCTGGTTATGGCCCTGCAACAAGTGGGGGTTCTGGGACATCTGCACAGGGTTTTGCTGGTGGAGCAGGGTTGTCAGCGTTTGGTGCTGCCGCAACTGGAGGAGGTGGCGGTGGTGCTGGAGGTGCAGGGGCTTCTTCAACAAATAACATTTCTGGCTTTGCGTCTGGTGGTGTTGGTTTGGTTAATGCAATTACTGGAAGCAGTATTACATATGCAACTGGTGGTAGGGGTGCTGGCGACAGTACAACGGGATCCCTTGCTGGAGCAGCAAATAGTGGTAACGGCGGCGATGGTGTTGGAAACCCAAATACTGGTAAAGACGGTGGATCTGGTATTGTTGTTGTCCGCTATTTAACGGCTGAACTTGGTTCATTTACAACTACTGGTGGAACTAAAACCACAGCAGGTGCTTACACAGTTCATACATTCACTAGTTCAGGAAGTTTGGTGATTGCATAATGCCCCTCTCATCTGTTATTGGTTCATCATCAATCATGCAACCTGGTGTGTGTACGTCTACGACTCGTCCTGCGTCACCTTATGACGGTCAAATGATCTATGAAACTGATACGGATAAGACTTTGGTGTGGAATGGGTCTGCTTGGTATGCAAACTGGAACACCGCATGGGGACATATTGGGAGGGCAACAGCGACAACATCGCAAACGTTTAACTCTGCATCGTTAACAGATTTTACTGGCTTATCAGTAACCTTCACGGCAATAGCAAACAGGTTGTATAAGATAGGCTTTTCTCTTTCTCAAGCATATGGTAACTCTGGCGATAGGTTTACCGTTCATATTGTTGGCTCAACAACTTTGTATGAAACATACAACAGCGTATCAACATATGGATGGTCCATGAGCGGGTTTGTTATATCAACATTTTCTTCTGGGTCACAAACAATTAAACTTCGTGCTGCAAGAGATGTTGGTTCTAGTAACGCAATTGTTTATGCGTCTAGCACAGCACCAATGACTTTACTTGTTGAAGATATTGGACCCGCATAATGGCTTTCTCTTTTCCTTCCTCTCCTGCTGTTAATGACCAGTACACGGTAAACAACCGTACCTATACATGGACTGGTTCTGTATGGGAAATGACTGGCGGTAGGATTGTTACTGCCCAAATACAGGACTTGGGAGTTACTACAGCCAAAATCGCCGCAGGTGCTGTAACTGCTGAAAAACTTGCAAATACTGCTGTTACAGCGGGCACTTACACAACAGCAAACATTACTGTTGATGCACAAGGCAGAGTAACTGCGGCTTCTACAGGAAGCGGTTTTGATGCGTTTAACGATCAAGTTTTTTTAGCAACACAGATATGGTCTTAATAAGGAGTGACTCATGCCATCATTAAGTAAATTAGCGTTACAGCCAGCGGGAACCACGGGTGACGGTCTTGGTATTTTGGTTACGGCTACCGCCACAGCAGGTACGGCAATCCATACAGCGTCATCTACCGCTACAACAATTGATGAAGTTTGGTTGTATGCTTACAATAATCATTCTTCTTCTGTACTTTTAACTATTGAGTACGGTGGTGTGACTGCACCTAAAGATGTTATTAAACAAACCTTAACGGCTCAAAATGGTTTAGTTCTTGTAGTTGCTGGCCTTTTAGTTCAAGGCAACGCAACGCCTAAAGTAATTAGGGCGTTTGCGGCGACAGGAAGTCAAATCTCAATCTTTGGGTACGTCAATCGTATAACAGCGTAGTTTTATGACTGCCTTTGGTGTCCGCAGTAGGTTAAACACAAGTGTTGGTGCTTGGTTAAATCCTTCTTTTGGTGGTTTAGGTACAACTACGTTTCCTACGTCAACTGTTGAATACTTAGTTATTGCAGGTGGAGGTGGTGGTGCAAATGCCGTATATGGAGGTGGCGCAGCACCTGGAGGTGGTGCAGGGGGTTATAGAACTGGTACGGCTCTTTCCGTTACTGGTGGCACTACTTACACGGTTACCGTTGGTGCTGGTGGAGGTTCTGCAACAAAAGGTAGTAACTCTGTATTTTCAACAATCACATCAACTGGTGGTGGTAACGGTGGCGCTACGGGTGGTTCAGGTGGCGGTGGTGGAGTAAACAGTGCAGGAGCCGCAGGAAACCAAGGTGGGTACACACCAGTAGAAGGTTACGCAGGTGGGGCTGGAGGCGGTGCTCCAGCGTTTAACCTAGGTGGGGGTGGTGGCGCTGGTGGTGTAGGTACACATGACGGTGGTCCTGGTGCATCTTCGTCTATAACTGGAACTGCTGTAACTCGTGCTGGCGGTGGCGGTGGCGGGGGTGACGGAGGCAGCGGAGGTACTGGGGGCGCAGGAGGTTCAGGAGGCGGTGGTGCTGGACGCAATGACTCAGGAACAGGCATACCACCAGGCTCTGGAACAGTAAATACTGGTTCTGGTGGAGGTGCCGCTGGAGGTTTGTATGCACAAGCAGGAGGTAGTGGTGGTTCTGGTGTTGTAATTATTCGTTATCCTGACAATTTTCCTTTAGCATCCGCAACTACTGGTTCACCAACAGTTACAAATCCAACTGGGTACAGGGTCTATACTTTTACTGCGTCTGGCAGTATTACTTTCTAGGAGAAACTTAAATGCCTGCTATAGATTTTCCTAATAGTCCAACAACTAACCAGATATTTAATTCTGGTGGTAAGACATGGCGCTATGATGGTTCTGCTTGGCTTTTAGTTACATCCACAACGGAAATTACTATTGAGCCAAGTACTACCGCATTAGATGGCGGTAGACCTAATACACTTCAATTCTTTGTTATGGGGCCTGTAGACGCAGGGACGGTTTCTTAATGTATTACCAAATTCAAATCCGTAGAGGAACAGCCTCTGAATGGACTGCCGCTAACTCTATTCTTGCCGCAGGTGAAATAGCCTTTGAATCTGACACAAATAAAATGAAAGTTGGAAATGGTTCTACGGCATGGAACTCTTTGGCTTATTTTCCTAATATTGACAGTAGTTCAGTTACTACTGCATTAGGCTATACCCCTTCGTCAACTGGCAAATCTATTGCCATGGCTATCGTCTTTGGAGGATGATTTATGGCAGCACCAAACATTGTTAACGTCACAACTATTACAGGTAAAACTGCTGTTCAGGCGGTAACTACTTCTGCAACCGCAATTGTTACCAACTCAGCAGGTTCTAATAAAGTGTTTAAAATTAATGCTTTGTATGTAGCCAACGTTGATGGTACTGCGGCGGCAGATATTACTGTTTCCTTAGTCCGTGGTTTAGTAACAACAAAGATTGCCCATACTATTTCAGTTCCTGCCGACTCAACTCTAGACATTATTAGTAAATCTATATACCTAGAAGAAGGCGATGAAATACGTCTTACCGCATCCGCAAACTCTGACCTTGAAGCCGTATGTAGTTATGAGGAAATTAGTTAATGGGTCATAGAGGTGGGGCTATTGGGCCAAAAAGAAATGCTGGTGCTGGTGGTGGTATTTGGTCATTAACTGACCAACAGCAAGAAAAAGGTCAAAATAGTTGGGGTGCAATAAGCCTAGATATTGAATATTTGGTTATCGCAGGCGGCGGTGGAGGTGGTAACGGACACGCTTCTGGTGGCGGTGGTGCTGGAGGATACCGTTCAAACGTAGTTGGTTCTTTGTCTGGAGGAAATCTAGCGGCAGAAAGCGCTCTTACGATAAACACTGGTCTAACTTATACGGTTGTTGTAGGTGCTGGTGGTGCCGCACAAAATAATGGAAGCAACTCATCTTTATCCACTATTACATCACTTGGTGGTGGCGCTGGGGGTAGCGAAATTGGTGGTGGTGCTACTGGTGGTTCAGGCGGTGGTGCACAGGGTTATCAAGGACAGGTTGGTGGTGCAGGCACGTCAGGACAAGGATTTGCTGGTGGTACAGCCACACCTGGAGGTACTGGGTATGTATCAGGTGGTGGAGGCGGTGGCGCTGGTGCTGTAGGTGCTAATGCCCCTTCAGCGTCTACGGGTGGTAATGGTGGTAGCGGTATTTCTTCACCAATAAATGGCACTGCTACAACTCGTGCAGGTGGAGGTGGTGGTGGTGGGTACCCTGGAACAAGTTCTGGTGGCGCTGGTGGCGGTGGCGCTGGAGCGGGAACAGGAGTAGGTGGTGCTGGAACAGCCAATACTGGCGGTGGCGGTGGCGGTTGTGGAAGTACTGCTGGCGGTACGGGGCGAATTGGTGGAGCAGGTGGTTCAGGAATCGTTATATTTAGATACCTTACAGCAGCGGCAACCCCTTACACAATCACTGGTGGAACTAAAACAACTTCTGGTTCATACACCGTTCATACCTTTACAACCACTGGTACATACACCATCTCAGCCGCATAGTAGATATAATAATTACAAACACTTTCTAGGAGAAACTTAAATGGCACATTTTGCAGAACTTGGCGAAGACAACATCGTATTGCGAGTAATCGTAGTATCTAATGATGACTGTAAAGACTCAGAAGGTAATGAATCAGAGACCGTAGGTGCTGAATTCTGTCGCAACCTTTTGGGTGGTACGTGGAAGCAGACCTCATACAACGGGAATATGCGTGCCCGTTATGCAGGTATTGGTTACACATACCGATCAGACTTGGACGCATTTATTGCTCCAAAGCCATTCCCATCGTGGACGCTTGATGATGATACGACTGAATGGGAAGCCCCAGTTGCTTACCCAACAGATGATAAGCACTACACTTGGAACGAAGACGCACAAACTTGGGATGAAATAGAACTTCCTGCCTAATGGACCCACTTGACTTTGAATTAAAGTTTGTAGAGAACAAGGATAAATATAACCTTGGTGCTGTAACAGACGGTTCAATCACCACGGCAAAACTAGCCGATGGTGCGGTGACTACTGCAAAACTAACAAATAGTGCAGTTACTTCTGAAAAGATTGCATCTGGTGCTGGTGGTATGACCATTTGCACTTCTACAACTAAACCAATATCCCCAACAGTTGGTCAAATGATCTTTGAAACTGACACAAACTATGTGCGTGTGTATACGTCTACTGGTTGGTCTGTTGGTATGCGTCAACAAATTGCGTTTTCCGCAGAATACATGGTTATCGCAGGTGGAGGTGGAGGTGGCGCTGACATGGGAGGCGGTGGCGGTGGCGGTGGTTACTTAGCAGGTACTTCAACTTTTATATCAGGTACTTCGTATACCGTTACAGTTGGTGCAGGTGGCGCTGGAAGCAACGCCGCATACTCAGGTGCATCACCAGGAGGTGAAAGTGGTAGCAACTCGTCTATAGGCGTGTCATTTGTATCTATTGCAGGCGGTGGCGGTGGCGGTGGACACCGTGGAGATAGTATTACTAACCAAGCAGGAAAAGTTGGTGGTTCTGGTGGTGGTGCCGCAGGACGTATGACAAACCCTGGAGCAGGAACTTCTGGTCAAGGTTTTACTGGAGGTTTTACGGGTACGGAATGGAACGCAGGTGGCGGTGGCGGTGCAGGTGGTGCTTCTACAAACATTAATGGCGGTGTAGGTGTACTAAATACCATATTAGGACCAAACTACTATTGGGCTGGCGGTGGCGGTGGCGGTGGTTATTCGGGTTCTTCAGGAAACGGTGGTCGTGGCGGTGGAGGTGGAGGCGGTGGCGGTTCTGCTGTAGGAACAGGCGGTGTTGACGCTTTGAACAATGGTGCACCTGGTGTTGGGGCTACTACTACTTCAGGAAAAGGTGGTGCTGGAGGAACTAACACTGGCGGTGGCGCTGGTGGTTCTGCACACCAAGATAGAAACCTTGCCGCATCAGGTGGTTCAGGAATAGTCGTCATCAAGTATTTAACTGCTGACGGTACTGGTAGAACTGTTACTGGTGGCAGTATTACAACATCAGGGTTGTATACCATACATACATTTTTATCGTCAGGTTCGTTTGCTATTGCATAAGGTAAACTAGTAGCACTATGGCTGTTCAAATTCAATTTAGGCGTGGTACTGCGTCTGCGTGGACTACCGCTAACCCAACCCTTGCAGAAGGGGAAATGGGTATTGAGACAGACACCGACAAATTTAAGATCGGTGATGGGCTTACCGCATGGACTAGTCTGTCCTATGGCGGTATTCAGGGTCCTTCTGGCACCAACGGCACCAATGGCACTAATGGCACCAACGCTGTATATGAAGATGACCAAGCAGTAATTAGTTCACGAGTTTTTAGTTAGGAGAAATAATGGCAACTTATAGCAAGACTATTTTAAGTGGTTCAACGGATGGTAAAGGTATTTTAGTTGCCGCAACGTCATCTCCTGGTACCACCATCCATACGGGTTCATCCACTGCTTCTACTTTGCATGAAATTTGGCTGTACGCCCAAAACTATGACACTACAGATCGTAAACTAACTGTTCAATGGGGTGGTACTACCGCAGGAACTGATGATATTGAATACACGGTTAAGGCAGAGAACGGTCTTTATTTGATTGCTCCAGGTCTTTTAATTAAAGGTAACGCAACACCACTTGTTGTTCGTGCATGGGCGGCTACAGGTACAGCCATTGTCCTACATGGGTACGTTAACGTAATTGCTTAAGGTTGGTGTATGCCATCATTTAACAGAAACACCCTAGGTGGTAAATCTTTAGCGACCACTCTTGCCCCACGCACTAGTAGAACTGGAACTGGACAAGTCCATAGTAACTGGGTAGGTGTATCTACTGTCACCGTTGAATACCTCGTTGTTGCTGGAGGTGGAGCAGGCTCTGGTTATGGAGGCGGTGGAGGCGGTGGATTTGTAACTGGTTTAATGACCGCTGTTGTAGGTACACAACTCACTGTAACTGTCGGTGGTGGCGGTTCTGGAGCAAGCGGAAACAACTCAATGTTTGACTTTGTTGTTGGTAACGGCGGTGGTCTTTCAGGAACCGCAGGAGGTTCTGGTGGTGGCGGTGGAGGAACTACCAACCAAACAAGCCCAGCAGGTGGCACAGGATATGGAAACAACGGTGGCGCTACAGGAACTGGCGCTAACTATAACTTAGGTCACGATGGTGCAGGTGGTGGCGGTGGCGCTGGAGCCGCAGGTTCAAATGGAGTAGCCGAACAAGGTGGTAATGGTGGCAACGGACGTGCGTCATCCATTACAGGTTCTGCTGTTACCTATGCTGGTGGGGGCGGTGGTCACTCACACAAGAACGGTGGAGGTACGTCACAACCATCAGGTGGAACTGGTGGTGGGGGCATGGGTTCAAACTACAATTACGGCGGAACACCTTCAACAGGAGGAACTTCCAACACTGGTGGCGGTGGAGGTTGCGCTAGTGACTCTGGAGGTGTAACTACTGGTGGTTCAGGTATCGTGATTATTGCATACCCATCAAGCGAAGCCGCCGCAACAACCACTGGTTCTCCATCAGTAAGCACCGTATCTCGTGCTGGCTACCGTGTCTACACATTCACTGGAAGCGGAACAATCACATTCCAGTAGTGGTGTAAAATGGTGCCATGACAAAGATGCCTTGGCCCGTAGTCCCTATCAAATTCTGTGAACATCTTGAAGGCAAGAAGCCTTCGGAAATCACTCCTGCAATGCTTCGCAAGTTGTCGGTTGGTGGTCAGATGCACCATTGCGCTGCTCGTGCTTTTGAAGCAATGAAAGCAGCAGCCGCAGCAGAAGGAGTTAAGTTGGCTCCGACTTCCGCAGGGGACACATTCCGCAGTATCGCCCAGCAAAAAGCAGGATTTATAACCAGGTACCAGAAGACCCCCATTGAAGGGGCATCAACCCGTACGTGGAATGGTGAGAAGTGGTATTTGAAGAAGGGCAATGCTCCTCTAGCGGCTCCTAACGATGACGCTAAGACCTGCTCACGTCACATGCTCGGTATTGCAATTGACATTGCTAACACTGGCAACAAGCGCATTATGGACTGGCTCTTGGCTAACGAACAGAGATTTGGTTTTAGCCATGAAGTAGTGGACATGCCAGGTGCTGAAAGTTGGCACATTCGTTTTACCGAAGGCAAAGTAATGCCACAGGCAGTCCTTGACTACGAGGCAACACTACCTCCAAAGGCGTAATATAAAGCCGTATGGCACCACGACCTAAACCAGGACTAAGTAAATCAGCACGTGACCGTTTTGCTGAAGGACTGAACTACTACACGGGTCAATACGCTATTGAAGAAGAGCGTGCACGTAACCGTGCGAACGAAAATAGGTTTACATCAACAGACATGATCCCAATTCCATGGGATCCAAATACTACTTATTATCACCCACCAGATGAAAGTAGCCGTGTAGAAGCCTTCAGATATGTTGCTGCAGAAGGCGCACCTGGTGCTGTTGGTTATAACGGCACACTTTTTGTTCGCTTTATCAAATACGGAACTCCATGGAAATACTTGAACGTTCCAGAACATATTTATCAATCGTTTGCGTCTGCTCAATCAAAAGGACGCTATATTAACTCGGTACTCAATAACTTTCCAAACAGTAGGGCATCAGGCGATGAAGAAAGCACGTTTTTCATTCAGTCTCAAATTTAGACATAACGTAGTTCATAGTCTTTTCTTTATTTACTGGATCACTAGAGATTTTGTAGATTTAAGAACGCCTATTGTTTGCACAGGTTTTATGCACGAAACTGACGCCCCGTGGAGACACGGTAAAGGTATTCAGATACGCACCAACAAACACACTCTTCAGGTTGGGCTGTGTAAGAAGATAAAGGTTTCTAATGAAACTGTTGGTATCTTGAGTGCTATTGGTGGTCGTGAAATGGATACTCCTGCTAGTGAGATTGGATTGTGGTGATGGCATTCTTTAAGAAGGATGAAAAGAAAGAAGAAATAAACATTCCAAAACGGATCAAGAATCTTGACCGTTCTTCTTTGCTTCAATGGTTTGATACATCCATCATGAGCCTTGGTGCCCAGTTTGATCAATGGCGTTATCATGGCGCTCCTGAGTCCGAAGTAACCGAGTCACTAGATGCTCTGGTTGCTATATGGGCAGAGTTACAGCAAAGAGTTGACGATCAGCGTTAGTGCTGATACCATCACGTTTATGTCAAACAACACAACATCAAAAGCACTAATCGTCAACCTTGAAAACAGCGACAAGCGTCGCCTAACTAATGCAGTTCATGACCTCTTCCTAGTGACCGAAGGGTACTCCCCTAAAGTCTTTACCCCTGCTCCAAATACGGATGTAGAAGAGGGCACTCTTGTGGATGTTAAAACCCTCATCATGATTATTGAAGATGCCGCCGCTTTGATCACAGAACTACGCCCATCCCGTGAGTTTGTGCACAATGAGGACCAACTTCAAATGAAGTTTGACCACAGCGACTACTAATTAGTCTATGATTGGTCTGTGCTCACAGACGACGAATTAGATGAAAACCTCTTAAACGAGGACATAGCCGAAGAACTGGACGAGACATCTGCCGAGTTCGTAGACGAATTGGTTAAACGCATAATTGTGTTTACCGAAGAGTTCTGCGACGTGGAGTTGTTCCCGTACCAGATTCCAATTGCCTACCGTTTAATTGAATCTGTCATCTTAGGTGACGGTGAAGAAATGACAGTAGTGGCTACACGTCAGTCAGGTAAGTCTGAGGTGCTCTCTAACGTCATGGCATCACTCATGGTTATATTGCCGAAGTTGGCAAAGATCTATCCAACATGGTTAGAAAAGTTTGAAAAAGGCTTTTGGTGTGGCGTGTTTGCACCAGTAGAAGATCAAGCAGACACAGTGTTCAGTCGTATCGTTAGCAAACTAACAAGTGATCACGCTGTTGATTTCTTGCTTGATCCTGAGATTGGTGACAAAGCAACATCAGGTGGTGCTCGTGGTAAAGGACGCATCATTACTTTGAAGCACTCAGGTTCCCTCTGCCGTATGCAGACCTGTAACCCAAAAGCAAAGATTGAATCAAAAACCTACCATTTCGTACTTATTGACGAGGCTCAAGAAGCCGACGAATACATGATTGCTAAATCAATCAAACCGATGTTGGCGTTTAACAACGGAAGCATTTGTTTGACAGGAACAGCAACTCGCAACAAGTCGTACTTCTACAAAATGATCCAATACAACAAACGACGAACAGTCAACGGTGGTCGTAAGTTCCGCCCATGCCATTTTGAGTACGACTGGCGAATCGCTGCTAAGTACAACCCAAACTATGCCAAGTTCATCGCTAAAGAAAAACTACGCATTGGCGAAGACTCTGACGAATTCAGAATGTCGTACGAAAACCATTGGGTACTAGACAAAGGTATGTTTGTCACTGAAGAGCGCTTAGAGAGGCTCTACGACCCCTCTATGGCCCTTGTGAAGCAATGGTGGCGTACCCCTGTTGTAGTCGGTATTGACGTCGCCCGCTCTAATGACTCCACCGTAGTGACAGTCTGTTGGGTGGATTGGGATCATCCAGATCCATTTGGGTTCCATGAGCACCGTGTCCTCAACTGGTTAGAAATCAACAACGAGGAATGGGAACAGCAATACTTCCAGATTATTGACTTCCTACGAAACTACGACCCTCTCAGAATTGGTATTGACTCTCAGGGTGTTGGTGGTGCTGTAGCCGAGCGTATGCAAATACTTCTACCTGATATTGAAGTGATTGCTGTTTCGTCAGACTCAAAGACACAGCATGAAAGATGGGTACATCTTACAGAGTTGATTCAGAGAGAGCAATTAATCATTCCAGGTCACTCTAAGGCTCGTCGTACCCGTGGCTGGAAACGCTTTAATCAGCAGATGAACGACCTTGAGAAGATCTATCGTGGTCCATATATGTTGGCGGCGGCTCCAGAGGAAAAGGGTGCTTTTGACGACTATCCAGACTCTTTGGCTATTGCCTGCTCTATGACACTGCACGATACCCTGCCTCAAATACAGGTGGCAGAAAATCCATTCTTTAAATGATGCTAATCTAGTAACAAGTAAAAAACCCCTATTACGGAGGCTTACGTGAACGTAGCACCAGCACCACAATTCCCAGAGCGCTCACCGAACGTTTTTGAGCGTTCAATGGCGCCAAGCATCCCAGGCAACCGTGGACCGCTTCGCTTTGAAGAAGGTGTCGCTACTGACACCGACGTGCCAAACGACTTTGCTCGTGGCGCATACTTTGATCCGACATCGGCTCCAGGTCGTCAAAACCACAACAACCCTGAGATGTTTTACAAGTACCCAGAAGAGACAATGCGTGAGCGTGCTCATGTTGGCTCGTCTTCATGGATTGAAGCCCCAACAGTTTTGAGCGAATTCGTTCAAGGCTCAATGGCTGGCGATGGAATGCCATCGTTTGAGTACGAGTACAACAGCGGCGGTCACATGAACCGCATGAACCCAACAGTCGTTAACGACTAGTTATGGAAGGCGGCGCCGATGCAGGCGCCAGCACAACTGACAGCGCTGTTAATGGTGGGGGGAGTCCAACGACTCCCCCTACTAATACCCAATCTGGGATAGCGATCGGTCAAGTTTACGCTGGGGCAGGATTCTTTACAGGGGCAATGAAGTCCCGTAAACAGCACTTCCACGAAACACAGCAACAATATCGTCGTCCTGACTACGGGACTGGTGACCGCAACCCACTGCTAGGACACATGCCTGGTCCTAAGGGTGGCATTGACATGCGCCGTAACATGTCTGGTCTTGGCGTAGGTTACCAAGATGCTCTTGATTTGTTTAAACCTATGCGATCTGGTTTAAATAAAACTTCTACAGGTGTTCGTATGAACCACCGTCCACAAGACCCAATGCGACGCCGTGCGCAGGGCACCCGTGCTTACGTTGAAGCAAACCCACAAAACAAGGATGGTATCTAATGGCTAGGGATGGTGGAGACCTTTACGTACCAGAAAACCATGGTGAGTTGGTATTACCAACTGGTCGTGCTTTTGATCCTGTAGCACACGGCTACAAACGGGTACTTCCAAAAGCAGGGAGTAAATATGTTGGGGCTTGGGATCCAAACAATGAATTAGGTTCCCGTATAGACAAACTTCATCCTAGCCAATTTAATCGTATGATTCATAACGTTACACACGCAGTAAAAACCGCTAATCCTGAAGACGTCAAATCTGGAATGGATTGGTATAAGCGTGCTCACGACTTTGCAACTGAAATTGGAAATGGAGATGTGCGTCGTGGGGCTGGTGCTATCGCAATATTAAGTGCACAAGTTGGTTGGAATGACAACCAGCGTGCGGCACGCCAATTAAGAAACACTGGAACTGTCCGTGGTATTTATGTATCTGGTGAGCAAGTAAGTAAGGCTCGTGACGTTCTTGAAGGTGCCGTAGAACCAGAACACCATTTACCAATGGCTAAAAAAACTGGTAATTTCTTTAGAAACATTGTCAACCCAGAGGGTGTTGATGTAACAATTGATCGGCATGCTCATGATATTACAGTTGGGCGTGTGCTTGGTGGTGAGGAACGTGGTTTAGGTGCTCCTAGTAGATACAACACATTTGCTGAAGCCCATCGTACTGCGGCTGGTCATTTAGGGATGCTTCCAAATCAAGCGCAAGCCATCGGCTGGGTAAACTGGCGCCGACAGAGGGGAATCGTTGATTAATTATGACCGATGCATGGGCGCTTATTATCGCCACTCTCATTACAACTCTTGCTGGAGCCGTTGGTGCAGGAATTAAACAATTAAAAGAACTCCGTAAAGAAAACCGCAATGACCACGGAATGGTCATGCTTCATTTAAAAACTGTAAGACGTAGTGTTGAAAACGTGGGCGACAAAGTCCAGGCTGTATCCGAGCGTCTTGACAACCATATTGATTGGCACCTAGACAACAAGAAGTGATACGTGACACACCCATGAATTGGGTGATAGGATATTCCTGACCGTAATCCTGAATAAAAAAAGGTTAGGAACTTGTGAAACAAGAAGACCAGAAATCAAGTCTGCTGGCGGATCTATTAAGCCCCAGAGACAACAGCACGGCGGACACATGTAAGTTCACCCGTACAAAAATGAAAATGTCTGCTGAAGAGCAGGAAGCAATAGATCGTGCCATAGAACTTATTCGTGAGGATAATGGTCTTGGTAAGAGCAAAACATACAGCGCTTCATGGCTTACTAAAGTTATGAGGCAACATGGTTACAACGTGAGTATCAGTACAATCCAGCGCCACGTCAACAAAGAGTGTTGCTGTTACCAAGGAGTTGCACAATGAGTGAATTAGCAAAAGCGTTAACAACAGCACCACAAGATAAGACTAAGTTGCTTGGCAAGTTAGTTGAAATGCTTGAAAGCAAAAACATTGATATCAACGAGATTGGTGACATTAAGCGTGTCAAGTTGTATCAAGCAATGTCAAAAGACTCAGACGGTGAGGCGCATATTCATGACCTCGCCGCAATTCAGTTTTCTCCTAAGTGGGAAACTGGTCCAGAGTGGCCTGTTGTTCAACAAGGTCCTGCAATCAAAATGCCAGTACCTAAAGCAAAGGTAAAGAAAGCATCAGCATTTAAAACATGTGTTGTTGTTCCTGACATTCAGATTGGTTACTACCGTGGGCGTGATGGCACGTTAGAACCAACGCATGATGAGAAAGCACTTGATGTTGCACTCAAAATTATTGAAGAGATGAATCCTGACACAGTTATCTGTGTTGGTGACAACCTTGACTTTCCTGAGATGGGTAAGTATTTGACATACCCTGCGTATGCACAAACTACTCAAGCATCAATTGATCGTGCAACAGTGTTTTGTGCACAGATGCGTTCTGCGGCTCCTGATGCAGAAATCGTATGGCTTGCTGGTAACCACGAAGAGCGTATGCCTAAGTATCTCTTGGTAAACGCATCAGCCGCTTATGGTTTGCGTAAAGGAAACACCCCAGAATCATGGCCTGTTTTGAGTGTTCCATACCTTTGTCGTATGGATGACTTCAATGTAATTTACAAGCCAGGTTATCCAGCATCTGACTATTGGGTCAATGAAAAACTTCGCATCATCCACGGCGATCGTGTGAAGTCATCAGGATCAACAGCACACATTTATCTCAACAACGAAAAGACGAGTGTTATCTATGGACACATCCATCGTATTGAAACGGCTTTCAAAACACGTGAAGACTTTGATGGACCTCGCACCATCATGGCTGCTTCACCAGGATGTCTTGCCCGAATTGATGGCGCTATTCCGTCAACCAAGGGAGGCGTGGATCTTGACGGACGCCCGTTGACTCGCCATGAAAATTGGCAACAAGGGTTGGGCATAGTTCGTTACGAAGACGACAATCAACATCGTTTCTCTTACGATGTCATTCCTATCTACAACGGATGGGGCATGTACCAAGGTAAGGAATATCAGGCGGACTAATGACAACGATTGTCGGAATTCAAGGTGACGGCTTTGCCGTGGTGTGTGTTGACTCACGTATCTCCACTGTGTTCTCCGACGGTCTTGCACAAACTGGAACGCTCCGTGAAGGTTCAAGCAAGGTCGCTGTCAACGGTAAGTACTTGTTAGGTGCGGCTGGGGATGTGCGTGCAATCAATATCTTGCACCATGTCTTCCAGCCCCCAGCAGTCCCACCAAATCTCAAAGGAAAGAAACTGGATCAGTTCTTTACTGCCAAGTTCATTCCTGCGTTACGTGAATGCTTTGACGCTCAGGGTTATTCAATACCTGACCTCAATGAAAACAAAGAACACATTGCCGAGCAAGGCTCTAGCATCCTTGTTGTAGTCAATGGTGTTATCTACATGGTGGACGGTGATTACGCATGGTCATCTGAAGCCAGCGGTATTTACGCCATCGGATCTGGTGCCCATTACGCATTGGGTGCACTACAGGTCATGATGAACAAAAAGAAGTGGACAGCCCAGCAGGCTAAGACGAGTGCTCTTAAGGCTCTCAACATTGCGGCTCGGTTTGACCCATATACAGGCCCCCCATACCAAACCTACGTACAAGGTCAAGAGAGCACTAGAACCCGTAAAACGGTATAATCTCTGTGAACCTAATCAAGGAGATTTATGAATCAACTGAAGACCGCCCACGCAGATGCCGCTATTAAAGGTGCCGCCCTCGGTATCTTGACATTTGCCGCCGCTAAGTACAACCTCTCAACAGAACTTGTTGCTTTGGCATTGCCATTCGTTGCTACCGCAATCTCGCTGGTATCAACCAAAATTGGTCCTGCAAACACCACCTTGCTTTTGAAGGTTGCTGAACAAGCGATCGCCGCCGCTCCTGCAAAAGCAGAGCCAGCACCTGTAAAGGCCGCTGCAAAGAAAGCCGCTGCAAAAAAGAAGTAAGATATTCATATCCTCCTTTTTTGTGGAAAGATATAACTAATGGCTATTGATTTTTGGTCACCTTCTTATCGTGCATCTTCAAGTGACCTTACTGTTGCTATTAGTCCACTTGGTCTGGTGGAACTTGCAGACGAAGAGTTTGAAGTCCATGGACCACGTTTAAACCGTTATTCTGCGGCTTGGGCGTGGTACCTAGGACACCACTGGTCCTACCGCCGTGAGATGGGCGAGTCACAGTTCTACATGAACTATGTCCGCACCATGTCGGATTACATCACCAACTTTTGCTTTGGTAAAGGCGTGCAATTTAAAGTGCCTGAGCAGAACGGCGCTATTACTCCACACCTTCTTCACAAAGTTTGGGATCAAGATAACAACAAGCATTACGTGCTTTGGGAAATGGGACAACTTGCATCAGTAACTGGTGACGTGTTTGTCAAAGTTGCATACGAAGAACCATACGTTGACAGCGTAGGCATTCCTCATGAAGGTCGTGTGCGCATCATTCCTTTGAACCCAGCGCATTGCTTCCCTGAGTATCACCCGCATGACCGTGATCGTTTGATTCGTTTTAAACTTAAGTATCGCTTCTGGGGCACATCACCAGAAGGAACTCGTCAGGTTTATACATTTACTGAAATCCTTACTGATGACACCGTTCAACAGTTTATTAACGATGAACTGGTTGACCAATACGAAAACGTTCTTGGAACTATTCCTGTAGTGCACATTCCAAATACCACTATCTCTTCGTCACCTTGGGGTCAGTCAGATATTTGGGACATCATTCCACTTAACCGTGAACTCAATGAAAAGATGGTTGAAGTTTCTGACATCATCAACTACCACGCCGCTCCTGTAACAATTATTACTGGTGCTAAGGCTTCACAACTAGAACGTGGTCCTAAGAAAGTTTGGGCTGGTCTTCCTAAAGACGCAAACGTGTTCAACCTTGAATCACGTGGTGAAATGGCTGGCGCTCTTGAATACATCACTTTCTTGAAGCGCACCATGCACGAAATCACTGGTGTTCCTGAGACTGCTCTTGGTCAATTCCAGCCAGTATCTAACACTTCAGGTGTTGCTTTGGCTATCCAATACCAGCCAATGATGAACCGTTTCATGATGAAAAAGATCCACTTCACAAAAGGTCTTGAGCGCATCAATGAAATCATTATTCGCACGGTGGCTATCTTCCAACCAGAATGGTTGATGTATAACCCATCAATTGCGGCTGAACCAGAGCCAGACCAACTCCCACAGTTGGATCCTGCCGATCCTGTCACATACCGTACGTCCGTACACTGGCCTGAACCACTGCCTGTTGACCAACTCATCAAACTCAACGAAGTACAAGCCAAGATGGCTTTGGGTCTTGAGTCCAAGCGTGGTGCCCTTGCTCTGTTGGGTGAAGAGTTCCCGAATGAGAAGATGCTGGAAATCTTTGAAGAGTTGCAGGACGACGCCTTGGATCAAGGTGCTCTTGACATGATGAACGCACAGATTCAGCAAGCCATCATGCTTGCTACAGGAATGATCGCAGGACCACAAGGTGCATCTCCCGCACCTGCTCCATCTGGAGGTGGTAATGTAACGTCGTCTGATAGTGGTAACTCTCCACTACCAGGTGTTGGTGGAGGTGTTCCACCAGTAGAAGTAGAGTTAGTAAACAAATTAGTATCACGGGCATACGGAGCAAGGTTCGCCCAGCGCCGTAATCCAGACGAAGACAAATAAGTTTCAGAAAAACAGTTATTAACCGCCAAACAACCTATAAGGATAAGACATATGGCAAAGAACGTAGGTCCCGAAGGGGACATCATTACCGTTCCTGTAGACGCTCCAGCAGTGGAGAAGTTTGTAGAGAACGC
>JACCDX010996062.1_pt1 | contig 42593 bp, 53 predicted proteins | sample 7449681 | NCBI WGS metagenome assembly JACCDX01 (sample SAMN15323450, study PRJNA562643) | freshwater metagenome | isolation source: river surface water | place: USA:Blue River Watershed | collected 2017-08-18
CAGCTCGCCTCCGAAAAGCTTGGGAAGATCATCCAGACCACACCGTACTCAAAGCACTGGTGGCTGAGAGAAGCATATTCTTTGTTATCCTCCCCTTCTTCCGGTTCAACGGTGACGCTGGACTGAGAACCATCTCTGCGGACATTAGCCGTGATGAACAAGTCCACGTCGCCACAAATAGCTTGGTGTGTCGTGAGCTTAGTCTCACTGTGTCTCCTAGTTTGGATCGCCTTAGGAAGGCAACAATTGCTTGGGTGATGCAGCCCCTGGGTAACTCATCTGAGAAGTACCTAAACAGGCAGTTTTGGCTGGACCAAAGCGACAGCTTGATGTACGCAGGTAAAGCTGAAGGTCTCATCGAGACGCAAAGAGCTCGTATGCCAGCGTTTTTTGAGATGAGTAACTCTGATCTACCGAGCTACGCTTGAAGTAAATGTACGTTTTGCGCGGCTTTAAATCGTTATGTTTCTTAATTTCTCACAATTTAATAAAGTAGTAGATCCCAAGGAAACTATTGCTCAACTTAGCCGTGCGCAAAATCTTGGTAAATTTCCAGGTACTTTTAATGCTGCTCAAGAATTTCAACCTAAAACAACTGGTAGCCAAAATTACTTTCTTAGTAATGCTGCAGCCACTCGAGGTGGACTTTCTAATCAAGAAAGAGCAGCACAGTCCATTTATCAAGCGGCTTCTCAAATTGGAGATGTAAATCTACGTAATCAATTTCTCAGAGATTTAGGTCTTTCAATAAATAATCGTGGGGGGATTCAAGGTCCAGGTCTTTCTGATCCACAACTACTTCAAAGACTTAACAAAGCAATTCAAAGTAGTAACCCAACAACAAGTACAGGTCGTGGTGGTCAAATAACTCAATATAACCCTGCACAAATTCTTGAAAATTTTGGAGAAACTTATCCACAACAGTTAGCTCGTCAAGCAGCAGAAGCCAAGGAATACGAAGAGCGTCCATTTAGGGAACTTGCAGCAGCAGAAGAATCTCTACGGCAACAACAAGCTGCTTACCAAGCACAATTAGCAGAAGAGTCGAGGATTAAAGCAGAGCTTGCAGCTGAGCTCAAAGCAACTGAAGAGAAAGCACGGATTGCTGGTAAGAAAAGTGTTGCTGCTTCAGGGCGTTCTAGATCTCAAGCTCAGTTAGAAGCCTCTCAACTGCAAATTCAACAACAACGAACTGCTACACAAGGTCAACAAATGCAACGAGAGGGTCGTGTTGCTGGGGCTACTGTGGGTCAACCAGGCCGAGCTCGCACTCGAGTCAGTACAGGTCTTGCTATTGGTGGTTATGGTGGTTCATCAGCTTCTCGTGTTTCTCCAACTGGTTTGAATATATGACTCCGTTTATTGATCCAGAGATTATCAAATATCTAGAGGATCTTTATCCTGATAAGTGCCCTGACCTTAGTATGGAAGAGAAACTTATTTGGTTTTCTGCTGGTCAGGTGTCAGTTGTACGCCATCTAAAGGATCAGTACAACCTCCAAGAGGAGACAAAGTATGTTTAACCTTGGCCGCCACGACGCTAAATTTGTTGAGCCTGAATTTTACGTAGATCCTCTTGATGAGCGATTTACTGGCGTCAACAATGAAATCCTGCCAATAATTGTTGGCGCTTTGATTGCAGGTGCCACTGCTTACTCTGGCTATAAGTCTTCTCAAGCAGCAGAACGTCAAGCAGAAGCAGCCAGGCAGCAAGCACAAGCTCAACGAGAAGCAGCGTTGGCTCAGGTGCGTCAGATGCAAGCTGATGCCCAACAGCGTTCTCGTGAGTTTCAAGCCTCTATTGAGCAAAGCCGAGCAGCTACTGCACAAGCAGCACAGCAAGCTCAAATTGCTCAGCAGAATGCTATGCAGCAGATGGCTCAGCAAAAGTCTGCCTCTGCTCTTGCCATTCAACAGCAACAGTTGCAATCAGCTATGCAACGTCAAATGGCTTCAGCACCTGTTGGTCAGAAGGTTCGTCGTCGTGTTGGTACACCAGCAGAGATGCGTACTAGTTTGGAGATACAATCTCCGCTTACTGGGGCAGGTAGTGGCCTTGGTATCGGAACAGAAACTACAGCTGGTGGTTTGAATGTCTAATGCTGCGGCTCGTTATTCGGCGCTAGAGCCGGAAAAGTCTATTTACCTTGATCGTGCTATTGAGTGCAGTAAATACACTCTGCCGACTCTTATTACCGATAACGACCGTAGCACTGGCAAAAACATCTACACCAAGATTGCTACCACCTACCAAGGTCTTGGTGCTCGTGGTGTCAACAACCTGGCTAGCAAATTGCTGATTGCTTTGCTGCCTCCTAACCAAGCTTTCTTCCGTCTCTCTGTAGACGATATGAAGCTGAAGCAGGAACTGGATAACTACAAAGAACTTCAGTCCCAGTTTGATCAGCAACTGTCCCTGATGGAACGTTCCGTCATGCGGGACATTGAAGAGTCAGGTGATCGCACTGCACTGTTTGAAGCGTTGAAGCACCTTATCATCGGTGGCAACGCACTGCTTTATGTTTCTGAAAATGGTACCCGGGTATATCCACTCAAGTCGTTTGTACTTAATCGTGATCCTGAAGGCAATATCCTCGAGGTTGTTGTTCGGGAAGAAGTTAACCCAGATGTTCTTCCACAAGGTGTTGCACCTAAAAGCACTGAAGGTGGGTTTGTAGATAAGACGGTGTTTCTCTACACCCACGTCAAATGGGATTACAAAAAGGATCGTTGTAACTGGTATCAAGAGGCTTACGGAAAGCAAGTCGGTAAATCTGGTTCTGTTCCTATCGAAAAGAGCCCTTGGATTCCTCTTCGGATGTTCCGAGTGGCTCATGAAGCCTATGGACGTGGTTACTGCGAAGAGCTTCTTGGAGACCTGAAGAGCCTTGAGTACCTCAGCAAAGCCATTGTTGAAGGATCTGCAGCAGCAGCAAAGATCATCTTCCTCTGTAATCCAAACGGTACGACTCGTCCTGACGCTCTTGCTCGTGCTGCCAATGGATCAATTGTGGCAGGTAACCCAAATGATGTGGCTCCTCTGCAAATGCAGAAGCAAGCAGATCTCACAGTTGCTCTCAACACCATTGCACGGATCGAGCAGCGGCTGAGCTTTGCGTTCCTGCTGAACAGTGCCATTCAAGCTGGGGCTAGCGGTCGGGACCGGGTGACAGCAGAAGAGATACGAATGGTTGCACAGGAACTGGAAGCAGGCTTGGGCGGCATATACTCCATCCTCAGCGTTGAGCTTCAACTCCCGCTGGTTAACCGGAAGATGGCTCTTATGGAACGTCAGGGTCGCCTTCCGAAGCTTCCTAAGAACATTGTTAAACCTCAAATCACCACTGGTCTTGACGCCCTCGGTCGAGGTAACGACAAAGCAAAACTTATTGAGTTCCTACAGACCATCGCCGGTACTCTTGGCCCAGAGACTTTGGCACGGTTCGTTAATAGTCGAGAGCTTATTACTCGCCTCGCTGCTTCTGATGGCCTTGATACGTACAAACTCATCAAGAGCGACGAAGATCTCATGGCAGAAGAACAACAGCAAGCTATGATGATGCAGCAACAAATGGCTATGCAAGATCCTAATAACGATCCTGCTAAACAAGCCGCTTTAGTTAAAGCTGAAAATGACTCAATCCGGGCCGGTCAAGAAGTCGCTGCAGGAGCAGCCGGTTTCTGAAGTTAAAGAAGCTCCCGTAAAGGAAGCGCCTAAGTCCAAGATGGATATGCTCATTGAAGAGCTAAAGGCTAAGAAGCCTGAGGTTTATGAGCAGTACGTGGCAGCAGCCAAAGCAAAACGTCCTGTTTGGATCTATCCTGATCTGACCGTTCGCATTGGCTGATCGTCATGGAAGTTATCGCTGATAATTTCTTGTCTGAACAAACTGGCCCTTATAGCCAGCAAGACATTGAAACCCTTCAAGAAGCTGAGCGTGCTGAACAGCAACAAGCTCAAGAAGAACTGATTGGTGGAAAGTTCCGGAGCCCTGATGAGCTTCTGAAGGCTTACCAACAGCTTGAGAAGAAACTTGGCAGCCGTGAGCCACTAGAAGAGCAGGACTCTTTTGATGACACTGAACAGGACCAAGAACCTGTTGTGCTGTCTCAAGAGGAAGAGTCCACCATTATGGAAAGTATTGGTGGTCAAGAGTCTTTTGACTCCATGCAGTCTTGGGCTCGAGAGAACCTTGATGCTGGAGAGCTTGAGGCATACAACCGTGAAGTTAATAGCGGTGACTACTACCGAGCTCGTAACGCTCTTCAATCGCTTTACTTTGCTTTCAAAGAGAACGCAGGGTATGAGCCTGATTTGATTGGTGGAAAACTCTCTGGTAACAGCAGTGATGTGTTCCGTTCAAGCCAAGAAGTCATGGCTGCAATGAACGATCCTCGGTATTTACAAGACCCTGCTTATACCCAAGACGTACAAGATAAGTTGCTTCGTAGCGACGTTCTTGGCCCTAGGGGTTAGTATTTCATTAGCGAACGTAAACATTGTTGCCGCTGAGGCGATAACAACAGTGCGAAGCGAGCGCGTTAACATTCCCTACCTACTACCTAACGATGCCTGACTTTGCATCTCTTGGCCGGTTGGGTGGACTTAATGGCGTTCAATACAACGCTGGTTCCGCCTCCGGTAACTACGAAAAGGAAAACGCTAATTTCCTCAAGATCTTCTCTGGCGAAGTTCTGACCACGTTTAACCGTGAGACGATCTTCAAAGATCTGACCATGAAGCGCTCGATCTCTTCGGGCAAATCTGCAAGCTTCCCGATTACGGGGCGTTTCTCAAGCCGCTACCACCGTCCTGGTGACTTCATCACCGGTCAAGGTAACAAAGGCATGATCGGTGAAAAGATCATCACCATTGATGACCTGCTTATCGCTGATGCTTCGATCTACGACCTTGATGAAGCAAAACTTCATTGGGACGTGCGTTCGATCTATTCGACTGAGCTTGGCCGCGCCCTGGCTCGTGCCTATGACCAGCGTCTTGCTCGCACCATTCTGGCTGCTACTGAGTCTGATGGTCGCATCAAGGACTGGGATTCCAAGCGCTTCCAGCTGAACGCTGGTACTTACTCTTCGGCTACCTCTGGTGTCGTCACCCTAAGCGCTAACTTCCAAACCGCTGAACTGGCTTACTGGGCAGTGGGTGAAGTGGTATATGGCGAGACCTCTGGTGCTTACGGTGTTATCACCACTGCTCCTACCAACGGTGCAGCCACCTTCGGTATCAACCCCCTGGGTGCTATCGGTACCGGTTCTAACGCTCAATTCACTGTGGGTGAGCGTCTGTTCGTTCTGAACTCGATGCCTGGTGGTACTTCCATCACTGGTATTGACCTGAACGGTGCTGCTGACCGTAACGCTCGTGGCGATCTGATCGTTGAGAACCTGTTCAAAGCTTGCCAGGCTCTTGATGAAAAGGACGCTCCTAAGGAAGGCCGTGTGGTTGTTCTGACCCCTGGTGCTTACTATGACGTTCTGAACAGCGACCGTGCCATCAACACTGACTTCAACGGTGGTAACGGTTCTAACGGCACCTTCGGTGGCAACCGTGTTGCTTCTGTGGCTGGTTTCCGTCTTCTGACCTCCAACCACCTGGGCGTTAACGGTTATACCAACGGTCAAACCTACGTTGGTCTGAGCAATCAGTCTGCTGTGACCCGTGGTGAGCGTCCTAACTACATCAACGGTAAGGACGGTTCTGACGGTGCTGCTGCTGCTGGTACCTACGATTACTACCAAGATGAGCAGGGTAACACCTCCTCCATCGCTAACTGCTTCGGCCTGTGCTTCACCAAAGAAGCTGTGGGTACTGTGTCCCTGAAGGACGTTTCGATGCAGATGACTGGTTCTGAGTACAAAGCAATGACTCAGAGCACCATGATGGTTGCTAGCTACGCTGTGGGTCACGGCATCCTGCGCCCTGAGTGCGCTGTAAGCCTCCTGCACGATGGCAATCCCTATTGATAATTAGCTTCTAGTTAATTACCAATACAATGAGGGGAGGCAAATGTTTCCCCTCTTTTTATTGCAATAATGGCGACTAGTAAACTCAGTGCAGTTAATACGCTTCTTGCCATTATTGGTGAGGCTCCTATTAACTCCCTTAACCCACCTCTAACTGGCGACGCAAGCCTTGCTGAGCGTACGTTGGATGAAGTCAGTCGTGAAGTTCAAGGCGCAGGGTGGTCCTGGAACACGATGCTGTATGACTCAATTCCTCTGGACGCTTCTACAGGTCAATCCCAACTTCCTAGCAACACTCTTGCGGTGCGGTTCAATCCGCTTTCGTATCCTTCACAAAGGTTTGTTCTTCGCGGTTTGCGGCTTTTTGATCGCGTTAAGAATACATACGATTTGAGAACCAGTCTTGGTGTAGCCGTTACTGGTAACACTAGTGATCTTGTTGCTGAAATTGTGGAGGAGCTTGATTGGGACAGTATCCCTGAAACAGGTCGTAGGTACATCATTATTCGTGCAGCACGGATGTTCTCAAATCGTGCTGTGACCTCTTCGAGTATTGAGGCCTACACCAGAGACGACGAAGAGAAAGCTCTTCAAACCCTCAAGCGTACTGAGGATATGGCGCAGAACTATAACTACATCAGTGGTCCAGATGATATGTACGGTGGACGTGTAATTACTAACTTTGGTCCCGATATCCTGAGCCGCTGATGTCACGAGAACTTTTCAGTCAAATCATTGGACCTCTTAATAAGGGCGTAAACCAACAGGCGGATAGCTTTGTGCTGCCTGGTTTCGCCAAGGTCCTGGAGAACGCTAACTGTGATCTTGTAGAGGGTCTTAAAAAGCGTCTTGGCTCTGTGCCTGTAAAGCGCATTGATACCCTTACAAAGAACGCTGGAGGTCTTACCCTTACTGCTCCTATTAAATGGAACGAAGCTTGGGTCTTTGTTTACAACCGTAGTAGTTCTGAACGGTTCATCTTGGTTGTTGCTGATGACAGCCGAACTATCTCTCGTACGGGAAACATAACAAATGGGTCTGCTGTAGTAGCTTCTGTAAGCTCTATGACAGATTTGTTTGTCGGAGCTGGTGTAACAGGTAGTGGTATCCCTGCTGGTACCAAAATTGTTGATATTGATACTGCTGGCTCTCGCGTCACTCTCAGCAAAAATGCAACTGCTACGACAACTGGTGTAACTCTTACTGTTGAATCCAGCTACACCTTTGTTACTGGCGTTTCTAATGTTGAACCGATTAGTGGAATCCTTCCCACTGTTGTCCCTGTTGAGCAATCTTTTACTAACATCACCTCCACCAATCTTGGCTACCTACGTGGATCTGGTAGGGCTCGTGATCGGTTTAGGGCTACGTCGTTTCAAGACTATGTGTTCGTAACCAATATCCAAAAGGAGGTTGCTTACGACAGCACTGAGACTTTAACGAGATACAACATCAGTAACATCAGCAGTACCTACAGGCCTACCAAAGCTCAGGTGTGGGTCAAGCTGGTTGATTACGACACGATGTACGAAGTCAACATTGAGCTTGATAACGGTGATGTTATCAATGGTCATTACTTGACTCCTTCTCTTACTGACTCTGCTGGCGATCCCAACGTTGTCAGCTCAGAAGATATTGCTGCTCGATTGGTAAGTTTTACTGAAACTATTACCGGTACAACTTCTACTGGCAGTTCTACTATCACAAGTGTTACGGCTGCTGATATTAAGAAAGTATTTCCAGGTGAAACCGTAAGTGGTACTGGTATCCCAGCTAATACGTTTGTTGGTTCTGTAAACACTGTTGCTCTTACGTTTACTTTGGTCAACGAAGCAGGTACTGCTGTAAACGCTACTGCTAACGGTTCTACAACTCTGACCCTTGGAGACGGTTTAGATCAAACTGATATTAATAATGAACTGACGTTTGAAGTTAAAGGTTCTCAAATCCTGATTGGTTTAACCAACTCTTCTCGTTATTTCAAAAGCATCGTTGCTGCTGATGCCAGGGGTAACACCTTGATGGCTGGTTTCTCCAATCAAGTCACAAGCATCACAGAGCTGCCTTCAACGTCTTGGGAGGGTTATACGGTCCTTGTAGCCCCTGATGGCTCTTCTGATCAAAGCTCTTACTATTTGAAGTTCAACGCTGAAAACACAACCACTAACGGAACCTTTGGACGTGGTGTGTGGGAAGAGTCTGCTGGTTGGGGTACTAACGGGCAGTTTGATGACAACACGATGCCTCATGCGTTCATTTATTACCGGAACGCAAGTGGTCTTGTACGGTTTACCTTTCAGCCGTTTAGCGGTACGACTTACACCGATAGCACCGTCTCGTTTGATATCCCTGGTTGGGAGCAAAGACTAGCTGGTGATGCTGATGAGCTACCAGGACCGTCGTTTGTAGAAAACACGATCAACGACGTTGTGTTCTTTAAGAACCGCTTGGGGTTTGTTAGCGGTGAAAACGTCATTTTGAGTGAAGCTGGTTCTTACTACAACTTCTGGCAGCAGTCAGCTCTACAGGTCGTAGACAACGATCCTATTGATCTCACAGCGGTCAGTAACGATGTGGCTGTGTTGAACTACGCCCTTCAGCAGCAGGATGAATTGGTGCTGTTTTCCAATGAGAACCAGTTCCGTCTTTACTCTGGTGACAACGTTACGTTTAGCCCTGAGACAGCTTCTGTAGGCCGTATTAGCTCCATCAGTATGGAGCCTTATGTAAAGCCTGAGCAGGTAGGTCCACAGGTTATCTTCCCTGTTAAAGAAGGTGATTACACCGGTCTACATACGTTCATTACGACTGACCGTACGGTGGGTATCAACCTTGGTCAAACGGCAGTCATTACAGAAACCGTTCCCAAGTACATTCCAAAGAACATTGATTCCCTTGCTGTAAGCCGTACTGATCAGTATTTGATTGCTCTCAGTAAAGACGATCCAGATTCTTTGTATATCTACCAGTTCTTCTGGGAAGCCTCTGGTGGCTCTTTGACCAACAGACAGAACGCTTGGCATAAGTGGACGTTTCCCAACAAGAACATTTACTGGTGTGACTTTGTTGAGGGCACTTTGTTCAGCCTTGTTAGCTACGACAACTCTGGTACTACTGAGTATTACCTAGAAGGTCTGAACGCCTCTAGACCGCCTCAAGACAGCAACGACTTGTTCCTGCTTGATCGTCAGTTGTCGAGCTCTATTACGACTGACCTTGGTGCTGTGACGTTTAGTTACAACGCTGGTACCAACAAAACCACAGTCAACCTGCCGTATCGGACTGTTAACGTCAGTCAGTTTGCCATCATTAAGGTAAATGCATCAGACGCCAATGAAGCTAAGAAACGTTGGATCGTGGCTAATAGTGTCCCGGCTGGTGTTACTAGTTTCGTTTGCGATAGCCTTGGGGATTTTTCAAGCAGCTCTTGGGTCTTTGGTGAGAAGTTTACGTTCACCTATCGACCGCCTCAGCTCATGCCTTACAGCAGAACAGCGACTGAGAACACTTTCATTGGTAACCGTACTGGTCGTTTGCAGCTTCGATATCTTGATATTTACTACAACGATGCGAGGTACTTCACTGTTGAAGTAACTCCTAAGCATCGGGACAAGGTGACTTATGAGTTTGACCGTCGAGACCCTCTTAACGGCAACATCGTAATTAGTGAGGAGGAGCCGTTTGAAGAAGCCAAATACCGTGCTTATATTCAAAGCAAGAATGACCAAGTTACAGTGGAGCTAGTGAACGACAGCATCGACCAGGCTAAGTTCATCGCTCTTGAATGGACTGGTCTTTACTTTGATGTTGCTAGGAAGTACGGCTAATGGCTGAAAAAGCTGTAAAACCAGGCTCAGGTATCTTTGAGCTGCCTTCAATCTTAAGTATTGCTCAGTTTGGTATCGGAGCAGCTGGAGCTGTTTTTGACTACAAACTCCAACAAGCTCAAACTCAAATTGCTAACTCTGCAGCTCAAACAGAGTTTTGGACTCGCTACGCCGCTCAAAGCCAAGAGAACTACCGTAACTATGAAGTTCAACTGAACTCTTGGTATCGCGAATCTGACTACGTTGAACGCCGCAGGCAATACGAACAGCAACTAGCAGAACAACGTGCAACGTTTAAAGGTGCTGTGACGACTGCTGCTACTAAAAACTTTGAAAAGCAGCTAGCGGATCTTGAAGGACGGTTCTACGAAGAGGAAGCAAAAGAGACGATTGAACTTGAAAACATTCGAGCTCAGTCAATTGCTGCTGCGGCCAAGAAAGCTGCTGGTGGTCAAGTCGGTCGTTCTGTAATTAACTTGCAAAACCAGTACAACCAACAGTACTTGGCTAACCTCAGTAACCGTCAAATCACTCGTAACTTTAGGATTGCTGACAAAGTACGAGCTGGTGAAGCCCTTAACGTGGCTCGTGAGAACACTGTTAATCAAGTTGAGTTCTACACGCCTCAACCTGTTGCTGATCCTGTTAAACCGCTTGCTCCGCTTCCTATTCAAGCTGTAGAACCTACGCCTGCTTTCGGTCCTAGTGCTTCCAACTTGATGGTTAGGGTTGGAAATCTGGGTATGGAATCTTATATGAACTACAGAGCAATGCAACCAAAACCACCAGAAACCGTGCCTGGGCAATCCCAGTATCCTGGAACTAAACCAGCTCTTGTACCTACCCCTACCCCTTCTGAGGAGGCTTCCTGATGACTAGTAGTTTTGGTATTTCTCCTCAGCGCCAACTTCGGGATCTGGTAGCTCAACCTGAAAAGCCTGCTGCTCTTCCAGCTCCTGCTCAACCTTCACCAATCCCTCAGCAACTTGGTGGGCAGTTGATGTATGCCGCTAGCTTTCAACGCAACACAGCAGCAGAACAAGCCGTTCAAAACATTGAAAATTTTCTAGCTGAGAACGGAGTCTTTGATACAACTCAAAAGATTCTGTTTGAAAACTACAAAGCAGAGAAGAAGCAACAAGCAGAGCGTATCCTTGCTTCTGAAGCTACGGCTTACAGAGACTCTTTAAACAACGCAGCAGAAACTGAGCAACTCAAAAAGAAAGGTGATCTTGAAACTGCTCGTCAAAACCAACTGAGCAACCCTTGGGTCAACTACTTCTACTACGACGCCAAAGCAACAAACGCTGGTAAAGAAGTTGCTGTAAACCTCGCTGCTTGGGGTAAACAGTCAGCAGAGCGTCTTGCAGAGCTTCCTGACGACCAACGAGCTGCTGCAATGGCAGAAAAAGCTCAACGTCTTTTGCAGCCTTATGCAGACGTTCCTGAAGCTTTTAAAGCAGCCAAGATTGATCCTTTGGTCGGTGCAACGCTGGCTGACCTTAAGAAAGATGTTGTTAATAAAGCATTTGAACGCACAGTACAGATCGATTATCAAACAGCTCTTTCTAAATTCAAAGGTGGTTTAAAACTCGCTGCTGCTTTTGTCAAAGGCTCTTTAGGGGCTAAAGAAGGCGTTGTGCTGGGGCAGCAGGGAGTCCAACAAGCTGTTAATGACTTCTATAGTCATCTTGTTGACGTTCGTGGCTATTCAAACAAAGAAGCCACTGAACTGCTGTTTACTGAAGCTAAAAGGCTAGAGATTGATCTAGACGGTAACCAATACAACGATATTGGTGAAGCTTTTGGCTTTGTCAATTTGGCTACTTCTTTTGCCAACATCAAAACTAAAGACGGGCTACCGCTTCTAGAGCTTCGCAACGCCAAAGGAGAAACGTTTAAACAGGCTCTTGAGATTGGTGCTCAACAAGCTGTTAAAAGATCTGAATCGTTCTTTGCTGCTGAAGAGCGTCAAATTACTAGAGCACAACGAGATTGGCGTAGAAACATCGCTGCTGGAGCACAAGATTTCTATACCCAATTTCCGAACCCTACTGATGATCAAATTGTTTCTCAACGTAACGCTCTCAAAGCTCGAGTTGTAGAGCAAGCAGCTCAAGGTCTTCTTCCTGAAGGCATGACTCCAGCCGCTGCCAATGAGGAAATCGATAAAGCTTACCCGTATCAAAGTAAAGACATTAGCCCTGAGCAAGCAGCACTCCTTGAGCTTGAAGCCAAGGAACTTATTGCTGATGGTAAAACTCAAATGCCTGCAGATTTTCGAGCACGTGCTGAAGGTACTAAAGCCTTTGGTAGCCTCGTAAAACTCTTTGGTGAAGCTGAGTTACGGCAAAAGTCTGCTGGGTATAAAGAGGCTGAAAAAACTTTGATCAAAGGGCTTGTAGACGGTCTTAAAGGCTCCTTTATGCAAGACCCAGCTATCAAAGCTATGTCTATGGAAGAAGGCGAACGACCGAAGCAAAAGAAAGCTTTTCTCAATCAAGCCATCTTGGAAGCTAAGCCGCGTCTTCAAGCAGAAGCTACTGTCTATTTCCGTAGAAAGCTTAATGAAGCTGCTGCTCGTGGTGAAAACGTTACCGATCCAACTGTTCAACTAAGGATCCTTGAAGAGGCTAAAAGAGACTTTTACCAACGCCCTGAGTTCAGCGATGTAGATACCTATTACAACATCACTGATCCTGGGGCTAAGTTCGGTCAAAAGATCACTGTCGGTCCTGCAATTGGAAGCTCTACAAAGGATTCTGCTGGTCGTTGGACTATTAAGATCAATGACTCTGATAACCGTGCTGCTTGGGCAGCTACAGCAGCTCCTGTGTTTTCAAGAAACGTCACAGCAGGCCGTCAGTATCTAAGCTCTCGATTTGTGTTTAATCAAACTGAACTGGGTGAGATCAACGCAGCACTGTCTACTGGCGATCTTTCTAAGTTGAGCCAATCAACCCGTCGCAGTATTGCAAACGTTCAAAAGGGTTTTGGTAACAAAATCACTACTGCTGAAATCCTTCAAAAACAAGCAGGGCTTTTCTTTGATGGAGCAGTGCCTTCTAGCTTTAGGGAAAACGCTTTCAAAATTGATAAAGCTACTCGGGTAGCTACTGCTGGTGGTGGATCAAAACCTGCTGATATAACGATTGCTGTTACTCCTGGTGATCACGCACATTCCAGGCGTCCTGGTGGCTCTGGTAACAACGCTGTTGATTTCACTTTGCTTAAACCTAATGGTCAAACCTCTAACCCTGTTCCTGCTCCTTTTAGCGGAACTATCGTCAGCGCTGGTCGAGAGGGTGGTTTTGGTTTGACAATGGTGATCAGAGCTGATGCTGATGGTCCTGGATACCGTAAAGGTGATCTTGTTCGTCTTGCTCACCTAGCTGCTCTTTACTACGGTCCTAATCAAAAGATCCGCCGTGGTATGGCAATTGGCAAAAGTGGCGACAGAAGCCCTCACGACAGCAACCCTGGTTATTCAGGTACTGGAGCTGGTGATGCAGGTCACGTTCACATTCAGTTGTACCGTCCTGGTGGCGCTAACCAGCAGTACCAATACGGTCAAGAGACTCAAAATAGCTTTGTAAGAAAGTCCTATTTACCTCTGTTTCGACGTTCCCAATAACAATTTCTAGTTATATCCATTATTTTGGAGGAAGCGCCCTTAGTTGCTCTTCCTTCAAATGCCTTATATCCCCACTCGTAGCGGTCAATCTGTCTTTATTGAGGATCCTCAGCAAGCTCAGCAGCGGTATCAGCAAGAGTGGGGCCAAGCAGCTCCGGCTCCTAAAACAGCAGCACCGAAACCGCAAGCTAAACCTACAGCTCAACCTAAGCGTGGGTTTAACCTAGGTCAGTTTGTTAAAGAAAAGGGATCACAAATCCTTCAATCTCATCCAGTTATTCAGCTTCTGAAAGCTGCTGGACGTACTCCAATACCTTTTAGTGGCGGTAAAACCATTGCTCAAGAAGCTCCTCGAGTAGCAGCAGACCTTGGTCGTCAGCTTGTCAACGCTCCTGTAGCTGCTTTGGAGCAGGTTGGAGCTGTTACTCAAGGTATTGATCTTGGTGCTGCTTTGGCTGGTGGCGGCTCTGTAGGGGCCATGGCAGAGACTGATCCTGCACTTGTACAACAACGGGCTAAAAGAGCTGAAGCAGCTATTGAAGCCCTTCAAAAAACTGGTAGGGATCCTCAAGGATTCAGCTACGGCATCAAACCTTCTGTGCCTATTGCTGGTCCTTTGTTTAGTGAAGACAGTGAGTTTGTAAAGAAAAATATCAAACCTAGAACTGCTCTTGGTCAGCTCACCTCAAGTGTTGGTGCTGCCTTGTTGTTTGATGTTGGTGTCAACAAGCTTACGAAAGCTCCGTCTCTTGCTGGTAAAACCATTGAGACTGCAGACAAGCTTTCTGATATTTGGAAAAACAAAGACCTGGCTGCAGGTGCTCGGGTTATGGCTTCCTATTTGGTTAAAGACGTGCTGCCTGAAAGCCTTCAGGATGCAATGTTCTTTATGCCTCAGCCTCCTGCAGCAATGCAGAAACAGCTTGATGACATTCAAAAACTTCAAACACCTGAAGAGCGTATCCGTGCTGCTGAGGTCCTGAGGGCTACTAACCCTGATCAATTCAACTACGCCTTTGAACAACTCAAAAACGTTGGTGCTGGTGTAGCTGCTACGACTGGTCTTCGTGGAACGTTTTACCTAGCAAACCGTTTCCTTAACAAAGCAACCAGTGGTGTTCCTGCTAATCAAGCAATTGAAGAAGCCACTCAAGAAGCTCTTCCGTTGATTCGTCAGGAAGTAGAAGCAGAAGGTATTAAGAAAGCCTCTGAGACCATTGAAGACCGTTTAGGTACCGTTACGGCTGATCTCTACAAGAAGATCGACGAGAACGTTGCTCAGATTGCCTTTGGTGCTCGAGCAGGCGGTGAATCGTTCTTGAAAAAGCAACAAGAGATCATTCCTGATTTACAGCGGCTGCAAGAGGAACTGAAAGCTGTCCCTGAGATTGGTACAGAACGTGTCTCTACTGAAGCTCAAATTGAAACTTTGCAAAAGAGTCTTGGTGTCAAAACTCCAGAGCAAATTGCAGCTAAACAACAGATGCTTGAAGAACGTCTAGCTGCCTATGAAGCTGCTTCTGCTGCTGACCCTGATTGGATCAATAAGTCCACTGGAACAGGTCGTAAAGCCACAAAGAATAGCACCAAGGTTCGTATGGCTTCTGAAGCTGCTGAACGGCTTCAACAACTACAGCTACTACAAACCAAGCTTCAAGAGCTGAACAACATTGATCTTGAGCGGGTAGCAAAAATGTCTGCCCTTGAATCCAAGATCACCGAAGGTCAAACTGCTTCTATTGCTTTTAACAACTCTCTTCGTGATGCTCGGATCCTGATTGATAAGTTGGATGAGTTGAACGCAGAACGTATTAGTTATCTAGAAAGCCGTAACCGTATCTTGTTTAGCCAGAACCGGCTTGATGAGATTGATTTGGATTACAGCATCAAAGATGCTTTTGGACAGGCTTACGGTGAGCTCAAAGACCTCCTGAACGCAGGTGAAGCGGCTGTTGCAAGTAACAACGTCAACCCTCAGTTTGTTCAGATGTTTGTGGATCGTGTTGATCAGATTCACAACAAAGTCATTGATAACGGTGGTTTGGCTCCTGTTGTCCCTGAGATCCCTGAAGAGCTAGCTGAGACTGCTGCTGGTGCTGTTATCCCTGAGCAAACACTGCTTAACCCTCGTGCTGATGTTCCTGTTGTTAATCAGGTTCCTGTTACCAAAACTGATGAGGGAGAGATCGTTGTTGATGTGGACACCCTTGGAGAGCGTCAAGCTTTGCAAGAGATGCGCCCTGGTGATGACGTAGCCACTTCTCCTGAGGAGGTTATTAAGGAAGTCAAACGAGACTTTGATATTGATCAAGATCCCACTGAGACCCTTGAAAGCCTTAATGAGTTCACTGAGGGCTATGAAAAAGCTCTTAAAGAGCAACGTCGATTGATCGAGAAAACTGGTGATGAAGAAATTGCTGATAAAGCTTTTGAAATCTTCAACACCAACGCAACTAAATACACGACAAACTTTGAAAACGCTGCTTCTGTAAAAGCACTGTTTGATACTTTTAATCGTCAGCAGATTTTGCCTCAGCAATATGGTCTTGCTCTTAGAAAGCTTGCAGGGTTCCTTGGTGGTGATGCTCGATTGAATCAACTGGCTACGTTTGCTCAAGCAGAGAAGTTTGGCAAAGACGTTCAGAACAATCTGAACTTGATTATGGTCACTACTTCAGCTTTGGATTCCAACGCTAGTAATGCTTTCAAAGCCTCTCGTAATCTCAGAAAGATTATGAACGGTGAAGAGATTGAAGGTCTTGACCGTATCGCTGCTCTTGAGTCGTTCCAAAACAACTTCGGTGTGTTTATGGCAAACGCTAGAGCTCTTAACGAAATGATGTACGGCATTGGTAATGCTTTACGTCTGTTCAGCGTTAAGAATCGTTTGACGTTTGCTTCTACTGATCCCAAAGTTCTGTTTAGCCAATTGAATCAACAGCTAGCCAGCTTTGGTGGCACTGAAGCTTTTGCTGATGAGTTGGCAGCTAAAACCAAAGCAGCTCGTGAGGAGTTTGAACAGCACTACGGACCTCTTCTCGACAAGATTCGCAAAGGCGAAGAGCTGGATCAAGAAGAGATGGCTGGTGTTGAAAACCTTGTAGAAAAGATCTATGAGGCTCAAGGTGATGTGTCGAAGATGAAGGAGCTTGAAGTTACTGCTGATGCAGTGCTGGCTCGTATTCAAATCAACTCACCCCTTAGTAACCCTGCAACGGTTTTCTCAATTCCTATTCAAGGTGTCCCTGAGGTTGGTCTTGAGCTAACTGGACAAGCTGTCAGCGGTGTCGTTACAGGCACTATGGCTAAGTTTGTCGGTAAAACCGAATACGCCAAAGAAAGCCTTGATGAAGCTCGTGTTGCTGCTGACACACTGCTTCAAATGTGGTTTGTTATTGGTGATGCTCTTGAAACCACTTACAACCGCTTTGTGTTCGGTAAAGCTATTACTGACCCTAATCAAGCAGCAGACGCTGCCTATGAGATTCGTCGTAGTGGTGGCCTCCGTCGGGAAGAAGCTATTGCTGAAGACCTTGCTCAAACTCGTATTAACATCCCGTTCTTTAACTACGTCCTTGAGCGTGCTGAAGGTGACGACACTCTGTTTGACACCATCAACAAGGGCCGAGTGCTGACCAAAGTATTCCACGATTACTTTATGCCTGCTGAAGCTTGGGATAAGCGCAGCAAGTTTGGAAAAGCTATTGGTCTTTCAACTACCGCTATACGTGGTATGGGGCTTGGTAAAAAGAGCTACTACCCAGGTGGTGAGAACGTAAACCTCAGTTTGTTTACTCAACTCAGTGCGACGGCTGATGAGTTTTCAACTGCTCTTTGGGCTAATGCTCACGTCAGGGCTGTTGTTAATAAAGAAGTTGATGATCAAATTGCTGCTGGTCTTATCAATCGAGAAGATCGAGCAACTGAGATTGCTAATCGACTTAATAAGGAAATGTCCAATATGTATCGTCCAGTCAAAGTTGGATTTGATCAAAAGACGGTAGGTTATTCAGTTCTTGACGAGCAGATTCTTAACTTGACTCGCGCTGTAAACCTTACAGAAGAGCTGACTGGTCCTCTTGCTGATGTTGCGGATTCTGTTAACAGTTTGCGCAACTCCAAGCACTCGGTTGTTCGAGCTTTTGGACGTGATGTATTTCCGTTCCTTACCTCTCCTCTTAACGGTATTAAGCGTGCTGCAATGATCGCCTATGGCGGTGAAGTGGTACAAGCAGGTGTTGATACCGTACGTGTTGCTACTCAAGCTGGTGTTAAAAACCTTCCTGATGAAATAGCAAAATTGTTGCCTCCAAAGATTCGTCAAGACATTATTGATTTTGAAAGTAAGTACCTTCACAGTGATCCCAAAATTCGTAACAGAGCTCAAGGTGCCTTAGCACTTTCTGTTGGTATCAATGCCTTGGCGTTCTTCTTGCTACGCGGTAGTAATCAAGATATTACTGGTGGTCTTGAAAACACTTACCGAGAAACCGAAGGTGTTCGGGATCCTTACACCTGGAAACTTGGCGGCATGATGCTTCCGTATCGATACCTCCCTGTTCTTGGTAATACTCTTGCTTTCCACGCAAATATCCGAGATCTCCAAGAGTTTGCTCCTGGAAGAGATACCAGTGGAGCATTTGCTCTTGCTGCAGCATCTCTTGCTAACACCATCCTTGAGACTCCTGCCATTGCTGGTTTTGATCGAATTATCAAAGCTTTGACTGCTGCAGGTACTGGCGATATATCTCGGATGCAAAAACTAATTGCTGATTCTGTCGCCAAAGTTGGTGATCCTTATCTCAACCTTAGAAAGGTTGTAATGCAAGGTTTTGATCCTCGTAAACCTGCTTCTCCTGTCACTCGTTTTGCAGGTAAGCGGGCTTATGAAACTGGCAAGCTTGGAGAGAAGGGTTTAACGATGGCTGACATTGGTAACAGCATTCTTGATTCAGCGTTTGGATCTTTCGGTATTGCTTCTGAATACAGCCCTGTAGGCGTCCTTGCTGATGCCTTTGTATCTGTTATTAGAAATGAGCCTGAGTTTCGTACAGAGTCTCGTAAAGCCCTTTGGTACGGTAAACCAGGAGCTACGGTCAACGCTAACCACGCTGGTAAGTGGTATCCCTTGCAAGCCATCCTTGGTCGTTACTGGTTGTTCCCTGACAAACTTGAAACAGATCCTGTAGCAAGAGAAATGGTTTACAACCTAAACCCAGGACCTCGTAAAACTCTGTTTAGTAAAGATGGTGTTGGTATCAATGAAGCTGAACTGAACAACTTCAATCACTTCCTTAATTCTGAAGTTGAGTTTTATGACGACAACTTTAAAAAGGAATATAAGGGTATTTATGGGTATCTCAAAGACCTTGTGACCAGCAAGATCTATACCCAATATCCGTCTGTTGATTCTCCGTTCCGCATTGGTCCTATGGGCCTTGTTCAGGATCCTAATTGGGGTCGTGAAGATAATATGCGTCGGGTGATTCTTAAAAATGAAACGGATAGAATTATCAGTATTGCCAAGGAACAATATCTAAATGGCAATCTTCCTGGTCAACGTTACAAAGCGTCACCTGAGTTAAAACAAATGGTCCTTAACAATCGTCTGACCGGAGGTATGCAGTAATGGCTTACGCATCAATTACTTACACCAGTGCATCTGGTACAACGTTTGCTCTTACTAACAGCAGCGGAGATCCTATTGAGTACCTGCGGCAATCTGACATTGCTGTAACTGTTAACGGTACTCTTAAAACCCAAGGCACTGATTACACATTCAACACCGCTGGTACTGCCATTGTGTTGGCTACTGCTGTAACCAGTGCAACGGTTGTTATTACTCGTACTACGAGCATTACAGACGCCACTGTGAGCTTTACAGCTGGCTCTACGTTGACGGCTCAAGATCTCAATAACTCTGATAAACAGAATCGATTTGCTCTTCAAGAGTTTTCAGATGTTTATGACTCATTGAGGACTGGTACTGGTGATCTTGGAGATCTTGGTGGTTTTATTGATACTGGTGAAACTTGGGTTTCTGATGACGGCCACGCTGCTACTACAGGAGCTATTGATGGTCGTGTAGATAGCAAAATTGATACAGCTTTAACAACTGATGTAGTAGCTGGTAACGCCATTACAATCACTGACAACAGCCCTAGCAGTGGTCAAATTACTGTTGCTGTTACTGATGGTGCTATTGAAGCAGCAGAACTAGCTAGCAACGCTGTTACAACTGCCAAGATTGCTGATGGCAACGTTACGGCTGCAAAGCTGGCAAGTGATTCTGTAACCACTGCCAAGATTGTTGACGCAAGCGTAACCACTGCAAAAATTGCTGACACCAACATTACAACTGATAAGCTGGCTGACAGCTCAGTAACTTTAGTAAAGATTGCTGATGGTGTTATTACCAGTGCAAAGTTAAACGCTTCTACGGTTGTAACTGCTGCTGAACAATCAGGTAGTACTCCTGACGACACCAGCTTCTTTACCACTAGTGCTTCTGATGGGCGTTATGTAAACGTCACTGGTGACACGATGACTGGAGCTCTTGCAATGAGCTCTAACAAAATCACTGGTCTTGGTACTCCTACAGCTAACACTGATGCAGCTACTAAAGCTTATGTAGATACTTCTGTTGCGGCTGGTGTTAGTGATGCTGATTACGGTGATATCACTGTTAGTGGTACTGGTACTGTTTGGACTATTGATAACAACGCAGTAACAACTTCAAAAATTAACGATGATGCTGTTACTGCAGATAAATTAGCAAATACATCAGTAACTCCTGGCTCTTATGGCAGCACCAGTAACATCCCAAGTTTTACTGTTGATGCTCAAGGTCGTATTACTGCTGCCTCTGATAATGCTATTGCAGTAGACAAAATTGAAGAAGGTAACACTTCTGCCGAAGTAGTAGATACTGGAACTAACGGTCACTTTAAAGTGACTACTGAAGGAGTTGAGCGTTTACGAATAGATAGCGGAGGTCTAATTGGTATTGGCGCTAACACAAATTTACTGTCTCCGCTAAACATTCAATCGGATTCTGGTGCTGGTGCCATTGCGTTGAGGGGACGCAGCGCGGATAACAAATCAACTATTCTTTTTGTTGGCAATGGTGGCACTGGAGACCTGGCTTGGATTCAAGCAGATGGAACTGGGGTTAATATCGCAACAGGTAATCCGCAAGTAGAACGGTTTAAGGTTACAGACACAAGTATTGATGTTAAAACCGGAGATATTACTCTTAACAACCAATGTGATCTTCGCTTTGGTGAAGCAACTGCTAACGGTACTAACTGGGTAGCTTTCCAAGCACCTTCCACTATTGCAGCCAACGTTACTTGGACTCTTCCAAACGCTGATGCAACCGTTGCTGGTCATGCGTTGAAATCTGATGCTGCTGGCAACCTCAGCTGGGGTACTGCTGGTGGAGCTGCAGGTGGTGGTACGGATGATGTGTTCTACGAGAACTCTCAAACAGTGACTACCAATTACACTATTAGTACAAACAAGAATGCAATGACTGCAGGACCTGTGACTATTAACAGTGGCGTAACTGTGACGATTCCTTCTGGTTCTAATTGGGTGATTGTCTAATTATGTCTATTACTATTAACGGATCCGGTACGATTACCGGAATTAGTGCTGGCGGCTTGCCGGATGGAAGCATTACGACGGATGATCTTGCATCTAGTGTTTATTCCAGCTTCAGCGCCAAGGATGGCACGCACACCACCGGCAGCATTACCAGCGGCACCACTGCGCTGACAGTTGCTAGCGGTACTGGAATCAGCAACGGTGATTATGTTGTTGGCGAAGGCATTACACCTGGCACAACTGTTTCCTCCGGTGGTGGTACAACGAGCATCACGCTGAGTGCCAATGCAAATGCCACGCTAAGCAGCGATCCGGTTGCTTTCTATTCAGCAACAAAGCTGCTAACGCCTGGACTTGTCGGCGGTCAACTGTGCCGCGCTTGGGTCAACTTCAACGGCACGTCTACTGTTGCAATCCGCGCAAGCTACAACGTCAGCAGTATTACGGATAACGGAACAGGCGACTACACGGTGAACTTCACGACAGCGTTGGCGGATGTGAATTATGCCGTGGTCGGTGAAACTGGCGGAACAGCTGGAGCTGCATCTTTAGGCTTAGCAGATCAAACTACCGCAAGAACTACCGGACTGTTCAGGATCTATACATTTACAACAGCAGGCAGTTTGCTTGATGTCGCACAAGTGAATCTCGCCATCTTCCGCTGAGGTAACACCATGAACAGAATCATCTACACCAACAACGAAGGCGGCGTCAGCGTCATCCACCCCACGGGTGAGCTGAGCATTGAAGAGGTCGCCGCTAAGGATGTTCCCGCAGGTGTCGCCTACGAAATCGTGGAAGACGACGCCATCCCATCAGATCGCACCTTCCGCAATGCGTGGGTCATGGGCGACTGCTGCGTGGAGCACGACCTTGATAAGTGCAAGGCACTGGGTCACGACATGCGCCGCGCCAAGCGTGCTGAGGAGTTCAAACCTCACGATGAGGTGATCGCCAAGCAGATTCCCGGACAGGACATGGAAGCTGCAGAAGATGCCCGCCAAGAGATCCGAGATAAGTACGCCCAGGTACAGGAGCAAATCGACGCTGCTGCTACCCCCGATGAAATCAAAGCAGCACTGGAGGCAGCACAATGAGTATTCGTCTCAACGGTTCCACATCCGGCTATGTGGAGATTGATGCACCGGCAACCGCTGGTAGCAACACGCTTGTTCTTCCAACGGGGAACGGCAACGCCGATCAAGCACTGGTTACCAATGGCTCTGGAACACTGAGCTTTGCTGATCGTGGGCGGATGGTACTCGCCACCGCACAAGCCAGCACCAGCGGCACCAGTATTGATTTCACTGGGATCCCGAGCTGGGTGAAGCGGATTACGGTGATGTTTAGTGGGGTGAGCCTTAGCGGAAGTACCTATATGCGCGTTCAACTTGGGACAGCAAGTGGTATCACTTCTAGTGGATACTCTGGAGTAACGTCATTTGCCAACGCTGCTGGCACCGCTGGCGCTGGAAGTTTCTCAGCTGGTTTTGATACATATGCAGATAATGCGGCAACGGTGCTGAGAAGAGGATCATTGGTATTAAATAATTTGTCCGGGAACATTTGGGTCGGCTCTGGAATAATTTGCTCTGATGTTTCTACTTTTACAATGCAGATAGTAGGAGCAGTAACCCTTTCCGGTACCCTCGACCGCGTTCGCATTACCAGCAGCAACGGCACCGATACCTTTGACGCCGGAAACATCAACATTCTCTACGAGGGCTGATCATGGAACGCATTGAAGTCAACGTCCAAACCGGCGAGCAGAAGATTATTCCCCTGACCGCCGAAGAGATTGCAGAGATCCAATCCCGTCCGCAACCTGAACCTGCTCCAGAACAAACGGCGGAACAAAAACTTGCAGCTGCTGGATTAACCGTAGCTGAACTGAAACAACTGCTCGGTTTGGAGGTAACCCCATGAGTTCGATCAAAGTAACCAACATCCAGCACGCCTCCGCAGCATCAGCCGCGATCACGCTGGACGCTAACGGACAAGCCACGCTCAACGGTCTTGCCTACCCCACCAGTGGCAGCCTGAGCGGCAGGAACCGCATCATCAACGGCGATATGCGGATTGATCAGAGGAATGCTGGGGCGAGTGTGACGCCCGCAAGTGGTGCTTATACATACACGGTAGATCGTTGGGCGGGTTATGCCAGTCAGGCATCTAAATACACAGTGCAAAGAAATGCAGGCTCTGTTACGCCTCCCACAGGATTCACCAACTATTTGGGCGTTACTTCGTCTTCGGCTTATTCAGTAACAGCCAGTGATGTATTTTTACTTGCTCATAGGTTTGAAGGATTTAATACCGCTGATCTTGGTTGGGGTTCAGCGGGTGCGTCATCGATTACCATTTCATTCTGGGTTAGATCATCTTTGACCGGCACTTTTGGAGGCTCTCTTGCTTCTAACGCCGCCAACAACTGTTACTTATTCTCCTACACAGTTAATTCGGCAAATACTTGGGAACAGAAAACAATCACTGTTGTTGGTCCTACTACTGGAGGAACGGCAGCATTTCCAACGGACAACTCCTTAGCGTTTAGCCTATTTTTTAGTTTAGGTGTTGGTAGTTCAGGCGTCGGCACGGCTGGATCATGGATTACAAGTAATACTTTTTATGCTCCAACTGGCTCCACCAGCGTGGTCGGCACCAACGGAGCCACGTTCTACATCACGGGCGTGCAACTGGAAGCCGGAAGCGTCGCCACCCCGTTTGAGCGGCGCAGTTATGGGCAGGAGTTAAGTTTGTGTCAGAGGTATTACTACAGAATTAAAGGTAGTGATACAGCTGGAAATACAGGTGTTTTTGGTAGTGGAGTTAGTCAAAGTTCATCAACCGGAAGAGCGTTAATACCTTTTCCCGTAACAATGCGTACAGTCCCGTCGGCTTTGGATCAATCTGGAACTGCAAGCGATTACAAAGTAATTCTTGGCGCGACTGGAGCAGCGGCTTGCTCAGCAGTCCCAGTCTATAATAGTCCAAGCGTGGTGCTGGGCGATATTACTTGGACTGTTGCATCTAGCGCAACAGCAAATCAAGCCGTTTATATTGCATCAAACAGTGCATCTTCTTACCTTGGTTGGAGTGCTGAACTATGACTTACAAAGAACTTCCCAAGCTCAACCCTGAAGATCCTCAGATTTACGCCCGCATTGATGACGATGGCGTTTGCCGTCTGACTTGCAGTGCTGAGTATCCTGAGTTTGTCGCCTGGCTAGCCGAAGGCAACACACCGCTTCCGGCGGATGAGCCCCAATGAAACCTAAAAAGACCCTGAGTGGTAAACCAGTCAAACTACCACCTAAACCCAAGCAAACCTCTCAAGGTTCTAGCAAAAACAGCAAACCTAAGAAGGGTCAGAAGGCTTATCGAGGTCAGGGGAAGTAAACGCTGGATGGGATAGCTCGATATACCAACCGGGCTCTCCAAAAACGCCATTTTCTTTAAATTCTGCTTGCGGCTGTGGGTCTAATTCTTCAGCCGCTTCGTGGTATTTGCGTATTTCTTGATTTAAATTTGCTGTTGTTTTTGCATCTCTCCATTCGTTAATAATCCATTCAAAGAAGTATTTAATAAGCTGGTAAAAGAACTGTTTTAGTCCCATGCCGTTTAGCTCCGAAAAGCAAATGCGTTATATGTACGCTAAGCATCCTGAGATCGCTAAGCGGTGGTCAAAGGAAGCAAAAGCTGCTGGAAAGCCTCAAATCCAAAAAGGAGGCAAAATGAGTAAAGGTTACAAAACCAAGTAAGGACTATGGCTCCAAAAATTACGTCTTCTAGTAATCGGTCCAAAAGATCGTCCACTAAGCCGGTTACAAAGGGTCAATACCCTCAGCGGCAAAATAGGCAATCTGTCAGCCAAGCAAACGTAACTAGAAGTGGAGATCCACGTCCTGCTGGTGCTGCTCCTGCAAAAGTCACCAGTAGTGCAGATCGACCCAAAACTTCTGGGCTAAGTATCTTGAGCAACGTGATGAACGTCATGGGTGCTTTGAGGCGCTTTGGTCCGGCTGCAGCAGCGTATGAAGTTAGTAAGCCTCGTCCTACGGCTGCTGGCACTCTTGAAGCAGCTAGAAAGCGTGGAGACTACAAACCTCAACAGGGTCCCCGTAACCCTCAAGAAGGGATGACTCGTGCTGAGTCGTTTGACCAAGCGTTTGCTACGGCCCGTAAAGCTGGTGAGAAGTCATTCAGCTGGCGTGGTCGTACTTACAACACCAAGCTGAAAGGAGAATAACGATGGCTGACAAGAAAAAAGGTCCTTGCTGGAAGGGCTACGAAATGGTTGGTATGAAGAAAAAGGGCGGTCGTCCTGTTCCTAACTGCGTACCTAAAAAATGAAAGAAATTAAAGGTTATAAAACTAAAAGCGACAAACAAGTTGCTCAAAATGATGATGCACGTCATCGTCAAGAAGACATCATAATTCTCAAAATGATTAGAAGTGGTCAGCTTGGACCAATGACTCCTAAGCTCAGAGAATCAGAACAAACAATTCTTGGTCGTCTCAAAAAAGCTTAATTATGCCCTCATTTGAAATCCCTAAGACCCCTAAAAAGCCCTCTAGCATTGGTCCTACGTTGCCTCAAACAGGCGAAACAAAGCGTCTTCCTCCTGGTCACCCATACCGTCAAGGTTCTATTGACGTGAAGTTGGCTTATCGGATGAAGCAAGGATTCGGTAGGCAAGCGTAATGGACCCCGCGTTCATCCTTTCTTTAGTTCTTGGTGCTGCTTCTGTAGGAGGCGGCATTTTTGCTTGGTCAACTCGCAAACTAGGAGAACTTGATCACCGTATTGATAACGTTGAAATCTCTGTCCATCGAGACTTTGTAAGAAAGGATGATTTGATGCCAATGATTGACAGGATCGATAAGCAGGTTCAGCATATTGACGAAAAGCTGGATCGGATTCTTCTCAATGGCAGACATCTCTCTCCGTGATGTAGCTAAGTACTACAACAACCAAGATCATCAAAACTTTGCTCTTGATTTCTTGCAGGATCACATTCCTGAAGGGATCTTGGCAAAGTTTTCTGATTTGTGGCGATCAGGACCAAAAAACACTCTTCCTAATAATGGTTCCGGAATTTGTTTAAACGTTCCGTACGAATATCAACTAGATAACGAAAGCGGTACTGGTTGGAGAGAGTGTTTTAGCTCTAGCTGTGCCATGGTTGCTAAGTATTACGGAAAAGTGAAAAGCGATGATGAATACAACCGGATCAGAAAGCGCTACGGAGACTCAACAAACGTAGAAGCTCAGCTCGATACTCTCGAACACCTTGGACTACGCGCTAAATTCGTCAAGAGCGGTACCCCAGAGCTCCTCAGAGGCGAGTTAGACGCCAATAGGCCTGTTGTAGTCGGTTGGCTACACAAAGGCCCTGTAGGGGCTCCTAGCGGTAGCGGTCATTACTCTGTTGTTATTGGGTACATTCCTGGTGCTTGGATACATCACGACCCTAATGGTGAAGCCGATATGGTCCGTGGAGGCTATACCAATCACAGCGGTGGTAAAGCGGTGGTTTATAGCCAAAAGAATTGGAACAAAAGATGGGAAGTGGAAGGTCCTGGATCTGGTTGGGCTATTTTGATTGAGAACCCGTCCAAATAACTTTTATGGACCTCACTGATCCCGCTGTACAAGCAGCCCTGTGGTCACTGGCGTTTGTTCTTTCTGAACTCGTTGGTGTATCTAAACTGAAAGAAAACAGCCTCGTACAATTGGGGTTGAAAGCGTTCCGAGTGATTTATGGCAGCTTCTCCAAAAAAGTCTCTAAATAAAACAGAAGGTCTGGCTTCAGAAGATGATCTGTTTTCTCTTCACCGTTTGGTGGCTACAAAACTGATTGATCAGCTAAATCGAGAAGACGTAAAAGCTTCTGACCTTGCTAACGCCATTAAGTTCCTCAAAGACCAAGGTATTACTGCCCTTAACGGTGGTGACGTTAGCGCTATCTCTGAGATGATTTCTGCTTTGCCAGAAGTCGATATCAAGAAAGTTAGAAGCTATATTGGTGCTTAGGAACTAATCCTTCCTATATGTACCAAGCAAAGCCCCCGGTATGGTGAGTCAATCGCCTGCTGGGGGTTTTGTCTATTTAACGCCAGAGGCTGCTATGGCTAATCTCCAAGCCCTTCAGCGACGAGAAGCAGTAAAGCAATGGAGACAATCAATTAAAGAAGCGTTTGGGTGTAAGTGTGCGTATTGCGGAGTTAAAAGCAGCGACTTAACTCTTGATCACGTTCACCCCAAAACCAAAGGAGGTGAGGATTTAGCAACCAATATCGTCCCAGCTTGTAAGCGTTGTAACCATGAAAAGGGAAGCTTTCATTGGAAAACTTGGTTTCAAGGTACCCCTGACTATTGTGAGGAGCGAGCTACACAAATCGAGCAATGGATGAATTGCCTCCTATGCCCAATCTCAATCTCTCCATAGAGCAGCAGCTACGGGTAGAGCAAATGAGGCGGGATATCCCAAACGCCAGTAGGGAAGACCTCGAAAAGATGCTCTACGAGTTCATCAAGATGAATTTGATCCTGCAGAATAACTTGAGTCAAGTATTCAAGTGGGCTGCTAATGCCAAGGACTTCAAAGCAAACTGAGCAACTTATCCAGGAAGCTGTAGCGTCGTTTCCTGTTTTTGCTACTCACCTTTGGCACTACCTTCGTCTACCAAGTCCCACTCCTGTCCAATACCAAGTAGCTGACTACCTACAAGCAGGTCCTAGTCGGCGCATCATCATGGCGTACAGGGGCTGCGGTAAATCGTTCCTGACGGCTGGTTATGTGCTGTGGAGGCTACGTCGAGATCCTGACTGTAAGGTGCTAGTGATCTCTGCAGCTCAAGACCGTGCAGATGCGTTCAGTGTTTTCTGCCATGACCTTCTCCGAAATTGGTTCATGGTTAAAGATCTCTTTCCAAGCGACACCCAACGATTTTCCAAAGTTGCTTTTGACGTTTACGGAGCCAAACCTGATCAGTCGCCCTCAGTACGATCCAGTGGAATCTTTGGTCAAATCACTGGTTCCCGTGCTGATCTCATCGTGGCTGATGACGTTGAAACACCCCAGTCGTGTGAAACCCAACTCATCCGGGACAAGCTTCGGGAATCAATCAAAGAGTTTGACTCGGTAATCAAGCCGGGTGGTGAGATCGTGTTTCTCGGTACTCCTCACACCCAAGACAGTGTTTACGCAAAGCTAGAAACCTCTGGATATGAAGTCAGGATTTGGCCTGCTTTGTACCCCACTAACAAAAAGTTCAAGGACTACTACGGCAATCGACTGGCTCCAAAAATCAAAGCAGATCTAGCTGATGATCCAAGCCTTGCTGGTCACCCTGTAGATCCCAAACGTTTTGATTGGGAAGAACTAGAAGCCAGACAGCTTTCTATTGGCCGTTCAACGTTCAACCTCCAGTTCCTGCTTGATATTTCGTTGAGTGATGAGGAAAAGTTTCCTCTCAAACTCAGAGACCTTTGTGTGTTCCGTCTTAACCGTGAACAAGGTCCTAACAAAGTTGTTTGGCTGGCAAACGGCGATAAAGCTCTTGATCTCCCCTCTGTAGGACTACATGGAGACTTGTTTTACAAACCGGCCCAAATTGGAGATGAGTTTCTTGAGTACACCGGGGTTGTCATGGCTGTTGACCCCAGTGGACGAGGCAGCGACGAGCTCGGTTACGCAGTAGTTGCATACTTGAACGGCAATCTTTTCCTCCTCGCTAGTGGTGGCCTTAGGGGCGGTTATAGCGAGCCAAACCTTAAAAAGCTCGCGTTGATCGCTAAGGAGTACAAGGTCAAGGAGATATTGGTCGAAAGCAACCTCGGCCTCGGGATGTTTTCGGAGCTGTTGAAGCGATACCTCGGAACGATTTACCCCTGCAGTGTTGAAGAGGTCCGACACACAAAACAAAAGGAGATCAGGATTATTGACACCCTGGAGCCTGTCCTTAACCAACACCGGCTCATGGTCGACACGAACGTAATCCTGAACGATATCGCTTCCACTGAGAGCTACCCAACAGAAACTCGTAGTCAATACCAGCTCTTCTTTCAACTCACCAGGATTACTAAGGAGAAGAACTCGATCCGTCATGATGACCGCCTAGATGCCCTTGCAATGGCTGTCCAGTACTTTACGGAGTCCATGGCTCAAACCGAGCAAAAAGCTATTGCAGCTCGTGAAGCGGAACAGTGGGAACTCGAACGGAAATTCATCCAAGGAGATGGTGGAGTCAAAATTGATGCCCTTGGTTACGCCACATCTTTAGAAGACCTTCAGAAGGCTCTGTATGCCTCTTCAGGGGGTTGTAACTGGTTGGATTCGTAAGTCCTCTCAGGATCGTCTAGAAGGCCCTTGAAAAGCTCTTTAGGTGTCAGAGTACCTAAAACACATTAAAACGCCGTACAGAGGCTCTGAGGGGCCTCTAAGAAGGTTTTACGTCACACTATGAATAGTAAAAGTCATACAGGAGCGGCTGGAGAGTTGTTTGCTTCAGCAAAATTTCTTGAAATGGGATTTGAAGTATTTCGCAACATTGCAGCGTCTGGTCCTATTGATTTGATGCTGTGGAACGAAACTACTGGAGCAGTCCGTGTTGACGTTAAATCCGTAAGAAATCCTTATGTCAAAACAGACGGCAGTCTTTCTTTTGGACAAAAATGCCAATTACGAGAAGACGGGGTGTGGCAGGTTATTTACGTTCATGGTGAGTCTTGTTTGAGATTGCCTGAAGGTTTTCCAACCCCCTTTGAGGCTTACGTCCAAAACAGCCACCTCTAAAAGTGACCCCTTTAAGACTTACGCTCTTGACAGCCGTGGTTAGACTGTTTTTAAAGGTATTTAAAGAGGCTCTTTAAAAAAGGTTTTAAAGAGGTCTTCTGTTGTTGTATTTAAAGATATTTAAAGACCTTTATTAAAGAGGTTTTATACAGGTTTTTTACTACTTCTTGTAAAGAGGGTTTTATAGAGGTTTTTTACTGCTATCTTTAAGTGCCTCTTTAAAAGCCCTTTAAAACCAATGAGTACTGTTGAACTAGTTACGGTTACTCCTAAAGCAGAAGAACTTATTGTCTATATGGCAAGAGTCAGTAACCCTAGTAATCAACAAAGCAACAGCAATAATGAAAAACTAATTAACTATTTAATTACTCATAAACACTGGTCTCCTTTTGAGATGTGTCACCTAGTCCTAGAGATCAACACCACTAGGTCTATAGCTGCACAGATCCTGAGACACAGATCTTTTAGCTTTCAAGAGTTTTCTCAGAGATACGCAGATATCAAAGAACTAACGACTTCTATCCAGCTACCTCACCTCAGACGACAAGACCTAACTAACAGACAGAACTCTGTAGATGACTTAGCTCCAGAAAAGACTCAAGTGTTTTACAGAAGGATTAATCAGCTCTTTGAAGAATCAACAGACCTCTACCGAGAGATGGTCAGTAGTGGGGTAGCTAAAGAAACAGCTAGAGAAATTCTTCCACTAGCAACTCCTACAAAGCTCTACATGGCTGGTTCTGTAAGAAGTTGGATTCATTACATAGATCTACGGTCTCAAAACGGGACTCAACTGGAACACATAGACATAGCTAACAAAGCTAAACAGATCTTTTGTAAAGAGTTTCCTACTATTGGTAAAGCTTTGAAGTGGATCCCAAATGGCTAGGAACTACCGTAAGGAATATGACAACTACCACTCCTCCCCAGAACAACGGGAAAACAGGAGCAGTAGGAATAAAGCTAGACGTAAAGCAATAAAAGCTGGGTACAAAGTCAAAGGAAAAGACGTAGATCACAAGAATGGGAACCCCAAAGACAACAGGCTCTCTAATCTGTCTGTGACTTCTAAGAGCTACAACAGGTCTAAGAAGTAGTTACAACCCCCTTCTAAAAGCTTCTGGAGGGGTTTTAGAGGGTTTTAAAGGGGTCCTAAAGGGCTCCTTTTTTATTTTTGAGGGTGGTGAAAGGTTTTATCTCAGATTTTTGAGCACTAGTTAGCGTATTGCCCCGCCGCCGTTACCCCCTGGGGGCCTTTAATGGCCGCCTAAATGAGAATGATTCTCATTCCAAGGGCAGTTGCATAGGTCCTAAGTCGTACTCGTTATGAGTTTGGGAAGGTCTGGCAGGGTCTGGGACTGTGGGCACATATATGCGCGCGCAAGGCCACATCTGAGAGGCCTCTAAATGCCCTCAGAACGCCTCTTAACAGCCTCTAAGCCATCTCCCTACCTAGAAGCTCTCACAACGCCCTTAGAGAGCCTCACAGAGCCCTCTCACGCTTTTGTGAAGACTTATGAACAGCCTCCTGACACTGACCAGGGCTAGGGCTACCTTTGCTCTCGTTAGGCGCTTTGGATCGCTTAACGCCTTTTCCTTTCCACCTAATCCAATGAAAAGAATTAAGTTCAAACTCGAAAGCTCTTACGGCAGATTGCGAGCTTATCCAGTGGATCAAGAAGCTATCTTGCTGTGCCACTTAACGCAATCAAAGACGTTACTCCCTGGCTCTGTTGGTGACATTAAAGGTCTGGGCTATCTCCCTGTTGATCGGGATGGCTTTGAGATCGACCCTAGGGAGCTCTACTGATGCTCTCCCTCATTGCTGCCCTTAGTTGTGGTGTTGCTACCCACTACGGCATAGGAGATGGCTTTCATGGCTCTACAACAGCCTCTGGAGAGCGCTTCGATGCCTACAGATGGACAGCTGCTCACCCTTCCTTGCCTCTAGGCACAAAGATCAGAGTCACCAATCAATCAAACCTGAAACAAGTAACCGTCAGAGTCAACGACAGAGGTCCCTATTCAGGTGCTGATCTTGACTTGAGTTATGCAGCTTTCTCTCACATAGCCTCTGCTTCTAAAGGTTCTGCTGTTGTTTGTTGGAGGGTAGTTGGCTGATGTCTCTTTTGTTCCTCGCTGTTGTTTGTTGTGTTGCTGCTGCAACTATCACAAACCCTTTAGTTTCCCTCGTGTTGATTGTCTCTGCTGTTTGTCTCTTTGCTATTGACCAACGATGATGCATCAATTTGAATCTGACTCTGCGTTCTGGTATTACTACGACTGGTGCAGAGAGATGGAAGCTCTTTACGAACAAGAGCAAGAAGAACTAGCAAACCCTACCGATTCCGATGATGACGACCTCTGCAACCTTTGACCGCTTCGACATCAAGTCTGCTCATTATCTCTTCTGGAGTGAGCATCACCAAGGAATGTTTTCAGAGGGTTACACAAAACTCTGTAAAGCTCTCTCTAACTTCTCTCCCTCTCCTTTGTTTTGTTGGGAGTCTCTCTCAGATAACGCAAAGGATATATACAGAAACCTCTGTGAACGTGAGAAGGAACAATGCGAATACGATTCCCTGAAATATCTACTTGAAAAGAACGATTGGGATACTGACGACGATTGCGTAAGTTGGTTTATCGATAACTACAACGACGCAAAGGAAGACCTTTGTAATTATCAAACCTCTGACTTTATCAATATTGATATGTGTTACACCTCTTCACTCCTTAGTTTCTATCGAGAGAATGAGGAATCTATTTTGTATTGGTGCGACCAACTCTGCGAGGGATACGGATACACTTCTAGATTGCAACTTCTAGAAGGTCAAACAGTAGAAGACCCTGACGACTTCGCTACTGGCCTAGTTAACGCAGCCATGACATATCTCGGAAACGAACTATATCAACTAGTCGAAGACAATGCGTGATTTCTGTTTAAACCTTGTCCTATTCTTTGTCCCTGTTGTTGTCACTGTCTTAGGCCTACTTAGAGCCCAGTAAATATACCTAACTGGCTCCCTATCTTGGGGGCCTTTTTGTTGTATTTAGTTATTGAGAATGAGTCGCAATAGCAGGTAGGAGTAGGGGTAACTGAGAATGATTCTCATTTGCAACTACTTAGGGTTCGGTTATTGAGAATGAGACGCAGTAGCAAAAAGGAACTACTATCACGCCACGGGGCGTCCAGATGCAGCTCCTGTATTTGCCTTTAAATTTGCTTTAAGCGACCACATTGACGAGATCGATGCTAGTCCCAGCTAACGCCAAGGAGAAGTTCTACGCACCGCTTAAGCAAGTGGCTGCTCAGTATGTACCGCTTCTGATGGCTCGAATGAAGGTGCTACAAGGTCGAGCCAACTACGCCCTTGAGTTTCTTGATGCTGAAGAGGAAGACGATGATCCAGCTCTGGAGTCGTTGAGCGAAGCAGAGCGAATTGTTGCTGTTGCTGAGGCACAGTCCGTACTACACAAGTCAGTGTTAGAAGCAGGGATGTGCCAATCGTTAGTCGGTGCATTTGCTGATCTGTTGGAAGGTGAATACCAAAAGATCAAAGAAAGCCGTTGTTACTTCGTTAATGAAGAAGGAGATTTTGAGTCTCTTTATGAGGATGATGAGTCCAACGAATTTCCTTGATCAAATGGTTAACCATCAACTTTATCAGGACCGCTCTGAGAGGCCTCTGTAAGCCTCTCTAACACCTCTTCAACACCGTACTGGTGGGTGTACCCCAAAACCACATCAAACAGGGCTTGTAGGCGCTCTGGGGCGTCGATTAGAGAGTTTCCAAAGCGCTCGTTGTCCCAATACGCCACGAGGCACTCGTTGAACAAGCGTTTACGTAGATCAGTTGTGGTTCCAGTGTCTGATGACTCCAGCGATGATGAACGCATTGGTTGTGATGTAGAAGAGTTCAAGTATCTTTAGTTCCCTTTTGAGACTCAATGATGTCATACGCCTCAGGAAAGAGATCACAGATCGCATCGACATAACCTTCCCAGTAATCTCTTTCACTGTCTGCAAGAAGCATATTGAGTTGACTTAGTGGATACTGAAGTCTCTCAATAATTTGTTCAAGTTCGTAAGCAACAACTGTGTCCATCACTTCTCCTCCCAAACAGAAGGATCTTCTTGATCATCTTGAGTAGCTTCTTCAAGCTCTTTATCTAACTCTTCCCAAAATGAATCAATAAAATCATCAAGTTCACTAGCACTCAAAGGAGTGTTAGTTGGTACTTTGGGAGTCATTTGAATAGGCTCTTTAAATGGCGATAAAAGAACCTCTTTAAAAAGGTCTTAAAGAGGAGACAACAGAAGACCTCTTTAAATACCTCTTTAAAAGAGTCCTTTAAAAGTAATAAGAGATCTCTAAAAGGGCTCTTAAAGAGGGTCACTTTAAAAGCTGTCACACCTCTCTGATTGGACGTAAGCACCGCAGGTACCTTCTGTGGGTCCTTTCTCGTTATCGAGATGCAAATCCAAGGAACCCTGACGGGTTGGATCCCTGACTTCTACGAAACACCCACGTACAACGGTGAGCCTTGTGACTTCCGTTTGAAGGTTCGAGTTGAAGACGATGAAGCTCTCATCGAACAGCTCTGTGAGGAGTACGACAAAGCTTGTGAATGGTGGAGAGACGCCACGGGACGCAAGAGCTTCTTTGATGCACCGTTTGAAGTCAACGAAGATGGCTCAGTGGTGGTGAAGCTGAGCGCCAAGCTGGCTTACGAGGAGTTCCCACTGCCTGTTGTGGACTCTGAGCTGCAACCTATTGCTCGTGATTTGAAGCTTCGTGAGGGCTCTGAGATCCTTGTGGCAATCAAACCCACCTACATCCCTCGTAAAAGCCCCAAGGGAGGCCTCAGGCTGTGTCCTAAAGGCATCCAGGTGTTGAAGGCGGTGACCACTACTGGCTCTGATCGTGGTGACTTCGATGTGACCAAAGCGTTCTCGAAGCAAGCTGGGTTCAAGCAATCCAAGCCAAACCTGAAAGAACTTGCTACTGTGTCTGGCGAAGATCCTGACTTTTGAGTAAGTGGCCCAGCGATTTCATAAGTACGGCAAACGCCAAACTGATGGATTTCGTTCGGGTTTCGAGAGTCGTGTAGCTGCGGATCTCACGGAGAACGGGGTGTATTGGGAGTATGAACAACACAAGTACAACCTTGTGATTCCCAGGAGTTACACCCCTGACTTCGTTCTCGGCAACGGTGTTGTCCTAGAGGTCAAAGGCTATTTCGACCAAGAGGATCGACGGCTGATCAAGCTGTTCAAGGAGCAACACCCAAATGTTGACATCCGCATGGTCCTACAAAAACCGCATCAAAAGCTCACCAAAGGCGGCAAAAGCTCCTATGCCGACTGGTGTGAGAGGTACAATGTCCCCTGGTGTGAGGGTCCTTCACTGCCATCCGACTGGACTTTGGTGTAGTCTTGGTGGCGGAAAGGACATGAGCCTCCAGGGGAGTGGATCCCTTGGAGGTTCTTTTTATGTCTCGCGTTGTTGGCAGGTTAAGCTGCCCTCGATGCGGATCACGCGACAACGTTGCTCTCTACGACGATGGGGGACAGCACTGCTTCACCCCTGGTTGTGGATACCACCTCGCTCCATCCTCGTCCTTTCCCATGACCCTTCCCGTTCAAGCTGAGTCCCATGAAATCGAGCCGGTTATTGGAACTTACAAAGCCATTCCAAGCCGAGGGATTTCAGAGACTGAGTGCAAGTTCTTCGGGTACTTCAAAAGTACCTATGGCGACAGTGAGGCTTACTTCTGGCCCATCTACGACAAAGACCGTCGTCTCACTGGTTACAAGATTCGTAAGCCGAACAAGAGTTTTGTCCAACACGGATCCAATCCTGACCATACGTTTCTCGGCCAAGAGAAGTGGAGTGGTGGCAAGCTGCTGGTTATCTTTGAAGGCGAATACGATTGCCTCAGCTACGCAACGGTACGGAAGAGCTGGCCGTGTGTATCGCTACCTAATGGTGCTGACTCTGCAGAGAAATCCATTCGGAGTAATCTCGATTGGCTTTTGAAGTTTGAAGAGATCATCCTTTGTTTTGACAACGATGATCACGGTCAGAAAGCAGTCAAGAAAGCGATCCAGTTACTTCCGCCTCGTGTGGGTAAGATCGGCAAGATCGAAAAATACAAAGATGCCAACGAGGCTCTGGTAGCTGGGGACAGTAAAGCCATCATGCAGATGGTTTGGACTGCTGCTGAGTACGAACCAGATGGAATCATCAGCGGCACCAAACTGCTCGAGATGGTCCTGGAAGACCCCAAGATTGAGAGTGCTGAGTACCCCTACCCATCGCTGAACGAGCGCCTTCACGGCCTTCGTAGAGGGGAATTAGTTACTATCACGGCTGGCAGTGGTATCGGGAAAAGCACGTTTGTTTCTGAGATTGCGTATGACTTGTTGTCTCGGCAAAACGAAACAGTGGGCTACGTCGCTCTTGAAGAAAACATTCGACGTACTGCTAGGCGTTTTGTCGGCATGGAGCTCAACTACCCAATCCACATTGATCGCGGCCACTTCACCGATGAACAAATCGAAACCGCTTTTAACCGAACTCTCGGAACGGGCAGGTTATACCTTTACGACCATTTTGGCTCTCTCGACCCTACCGTTCTGCTTAACCGTATACGTCATTTGGTTACTGGTTGCGGCTGCAACTGGATCGTCTTTGATCACCTATCGATTCTTGTCTCAGGTTTGGACCAAGGTGATGAAAGAAGAGCCATCGATCAAACGATGACAAAACTCCGAAGCTTTGTTGAAGAAACAGGGTGCGGGATGCTTTTGGTGTCACACTTGCGCCGTCCAACAGGCGACAAAGGCCATGAGAACGGAGCACAGACCTCTCTCAGTCAACTCAGAGGGTCTGCAGCCATCGGTCAACTCAGTGACATTTGCATCGGCTTGGAGCGAAACCAGCAATCTGAAAGCGATTCAAACGGGACTACAGTGCGTGTCCTTAAGAACCGTTTTACAGGGTGGTGTGGAGTTTCTGGCTCGGTGAAATACAACGAAAAGACCGGCAGAATGTTGGAGTTTAAAGATAGCGGCGTAAAGAGTACCGCTGAGTTTGATGATTCTTTTGAAACCGACTTTTGACGTTCACATTTCGGAGATGAACTCGCTGAAAGTTACGGCTCTTGCTGTGACTGAAAAGGCGAAGAGGTATCTCCAGTCCTTTTTCAAGTCCAATGACTCCTGTCACCAACTCCCGTACACAAAACTTGAGAACTTCCTCGAGTTCTGCTACAGCCGACGACTTACGTTCTGCCTCGACGGTAACGTTCGATGTGGAGACGAATGCCTTGCGGCCCCGGGATGTGACTACGATTCACTGCTGTGTCATCCACAAGGGGAACCAGACGCTGCTGCTTAAAGACCCGAAGGAGTGGCTAAAGATCCTTGAAAACGCTGAAGTGCTAGTCGGTCACAACATCATCCAGTACGACATACCAGCGATACTCAATGTATATCCCGAGTTCAAGCCAAAGGGAAAGCTGATCGATACGTTGATCCTGTGTCGGATGCTGTATCCCAACATCTTGGACACGGACTTTAAGAAGAAGTGGGAGGGGATGCCAATTCAGCTTTATGGTCGACACTCCCTTGAGGCGTATGGATTTCGCCTAGGACACAACAAGCGCCACACAGACCTCACAGATTTTTCAAAGCTCACCAAGGAACTAGCTGAGCGGTGCGTCTGTGATGTTGAACTAAATGTTAAGCTTTGGTCGCGGTTGAAACCGAAGGCCGACAGCATCCCTTGTGCCGTTGACCTTGAGATGAGATTTGCAAGTCTCATTTCCCTGCAGGAACGCTCTGGTTTTGCTTTCAACGTTCAAGGGGCGTTGGAGTTGGAGCTAGAGATCAACCAACAACTGAATACTCTCAACGAGCGATTGAGACAACGGTTCCCGTTCGTTGACGGAGGGCTCTTCACTCCTAAGAGAGATAACGGTCCTAGAGGGTATGTGGCTGGTGCAACAATGTGCCGCCTCGTGGATTTCAATCCCAACTCTCGAGACCACATTGCTTGGGTGTTACAGAACCATCTGGAGTGGAAGCCAGAGGAGTTCACCAAAGAGGGGAAACCCAAAGTGGATGAAACAGTTCTGTCGAAGATTCCTGGGACTGAGGATTTCGTTTCACACCTCACGTTCCAAAAACGGTTGGGCCAACTGAGCACTGGCAACAACGCTTGGTTGAAACTCGTCGAGCGTGACAACAGGATTCACGGCAGTGTGATTACTGTGGGTTGCGCTACCGCCCGCTGTAGCCACGTCAACCCCAATATGGCCCAGGTTCCTGCTGTCAGGTCAGTCCTGGGACCGGAGTGCCGAGCTCTGTTTGGACCTGGCTGCCTTGGGGAAGGTAGAAGCACCAAACAGGTTGGCGTGGACCTCAGTGGTATTGAGGCACGATGCCTTGCTCATTACCTTTGGCCGTTTGATGGTGGATTATTTGCCGATGAGGTACTGAACGGCGACATTCACACGGCTAATCAAAAAGCTGCAGGACTCTCATCACGAGACCAAGCCAAGACGTTCTTCTATGCCTTGATGTATGGCGCAGGAGCAGAGAAGCTAGGTCTCATCACAGGACAAGACGGCGGAAAGCTGAAGCGTAAGTATTTCCGCAATATGCCTGCCCTTGCAAAGCTGACAAAAGCAGTTACAGATAAAGCAGAATCTGAAGGATTTATTAAGGCTTTAGACGGTAGACAGATACAAATCCGGTCTGCACATAGCTCACTTAACTTCCTACTTCAGAGCGCTGGAGCCATAATTAGCAAGCTTTGGTACATCACCTGCTTCGATGAGCTCAGCAAAGCCGGATTTACATACGGAGTTGACTGGTCATTTCTTGCCCACGTCCACGACGAAATCCAATTCGCAGTCGCAGCAGAACGCGCAGAAGAACTCGGAGATATTGCAGTCCGGTCTTCAAGCTTGGCAGGAGATGCACTTGGACTCCGTATTGGAATCGATTCGGAGTTCAAAATTGGAACCACCTGGGCCGAGTGCCACTAAGACTTGCAAGGTCTGTAAGCAAACCAAGCCGGTAGAGCTGTTCGGTCGTAACGGTACGTGGCGTCGCCCTGAGTGTTTGTCGTGCGCCTCAAAGCAAATGAGGACGTACCAACGACTTAGGAAGAAGCAGCAAGCTCCGCCTCTCGGTACACCGTGCGAATGTTGCGGCGCTACCGAACAAAAGTTGCATTGGGATCACTGCCACGAGACTCATGAACATCGTGGTTGGATTTGTAATAATTGCAACACAGGAATTGGAAAACTCGGGGACAACATTGAAGGTGTCATAAAGGCACTGGACTACCTGGGGAGGGTCAATAAGCTGAAAGCCCATCCAGGAGGTGACGATGACTTGGCTACTGCTTGATGCAGATATGCTGCTGTTTCAAGCAGTTGTGTCAGCCGAAGTTGAGATCGAATGGTGTCCTGACATCATCACGACTCATCTACCAGTGAAAGAGGCAAAGCTTCTTTTTACAGAACTGGTTGAAACCAAAGTCAAACAAGCAAAAGCCGACAACTTCACTCTTTGCTGGACAGCCAACGAAAACTTTCGTAAGGGCGTAGAGCCGTCTTACAAAGCAAACCGTTCAAAGCTGGATCGCAGAAAGCCCGTTGGTTATTTGCCTGTTCGACGTTGGGCTGAATCCTCCTATCCCTCTGAGTGCTGGCACAAGTTAGAAGCTGATGATGTTCTTGGCATCTTGGCTACTCGTAATCAGCACCAAACAATCATCTGGTCTGGAGACAAGGATCTCAAACAGATCCCTGGGTTACATCTGGACAACGATGGCAACACCTACCTTGTTTCTCAACTTGAAGCTGATGTCTATTTCTATCGTCAGGCTCTTACCGGTGATTCCACTGACGGCTATCCTGGTTGCCCTGGGATTGGCCCGAAAACCGCTGAAAGGCTCATTCCTGAAGAAGGATTTACAGAAACCTCCGCATGGAGAACTGTAGTAGCTCAATACAAGAAGAAAGGTTTCGGACCTGATTACGCCCTGACTCAAGCACGCCTTGCCCGTATCCTCCGAGAAACTGAGTACACCTTTGATGAAATCCAACTATGGACACCACCCACGATCCAATACGACCCTTCCACTACGCCTTCGACGACGGAGTAATTGAATGTATTGATTACATCGACAGTCACGCCTTTGATTTTGTTGAAGGCAACATCATCAAATACGTCACTCGGTACCAACACAAAAACGGTACTGAAGATCTCAAAAAAGCTCGGTGGTACTTGGACCGCTTGATCAAACGATCAGAGGAATGGGACGCCAAATGGGCTGAACGCAAAAACCTTTACAAAGAAGTTCTTGAAGATGCTGACTTCGAATGCCGAATTAGTACGGACTTGGATGCTCAAAGCGGACCAACTAATCAATCCTGACAATGAGCAACGTGAACAACAACTCGCGTATGTCGAGGAGGAGTTCTACGAACTTATGTACGCCTATCGGAACGAAGGCAGATCACAGATTCTTAAAGAAGCGTGCGACCTCTTATGGGTCACGTACGGCCTGCTCCATACTCTTGGCGTGGACCCTGATGATGCTTTTGACCGAATCTATGTCTCTAATTGGTCCAAGTTTCCATTTACCAAAGTGGATGGAAAGGTTCAAAAGGGACCAAACTACAAACCCGCTGATCTCTCAGACCTATGAAGCCTTACGATGAAATCCTGAATCAAATTCCTCAAGGCGCTTGGCAATACGTCGAGGCCGAATACAAGGAATCTGAAGACGGCGACGGAACGATCCAGTTCTTTTGGGATGAAGAAGAGCATCCTGAACTTGCACCGCTGAGTCAACTTGACGATGACCAGTGGCACGACTTTGTAACTACCTCATTTCAACGCACGATTGACAATGCTGACCAAGAAGCAACTGAACCCAGCGATCGCAATGACGGGTCGAGTGGAGAGCTGGCTGGAGAATCCGACTCGGAGGTATCCGATTAGTTGTACTGTCTTCGTTGTTGAAGACACGATGGATGAGCACCCAGATGGTCTGGAAGGCTCTTGGCAATTTGCTAGTAAAGCTCTTCGGTATGGTGCAGGCGTTGCTATTCACCTCTCGAAGCTTCGTGCAAAAGGTACCAAAAACAGTCACGGAATGGTGGCTTCAGGTCCTTGTGGGTTCATGGAGATTTACTCCAAGTTCAACGAAATCCTTCGCAGAGGTGGAACTTACAGGAACGGCGCGATCGTTTGTCATTGCGACGCAGATCACCCTGACATTCTTGAGTTTGTTAATTATGACCGAGCTCGTATTCCTTGGCTCAAGCGCTGTGTCAATGTTGATCCTGACATCATCAACTACCCCGACAAGTTGAAAGCAATCATGGACGCTGCCCGTAAGGGTGACGTTTGGATTGTTAAGAAGCAATACGACGCAAACGGTGAGCGGATTTATTCCAACGTTTGTCAAGAGATCCTGCTGAAGTCTCGTGACACTTGCCTGTTGAGTCACATCAACCTTGGCATTGTCGAGATCAAAGATATTCCGACTGCCTTTAAAGACGGCATGGAGTTTCTTTGTGATCTTTACGAAAACACTGGGATCGATGACTCTGGCATTTACAGCCGAAAAGATAACCAAGTTGGTCTTGGTGTTCTTGGATTGGCTAATCTTCTCGCCATTGAAGGGGTGACCTACAAAGAGTTTGTGAAAGCTCTTCGTGAGCGCAACCTTGGTGTGGGTGATTCGTCAACCAAAGCTGGTGAAATTGCTCAAGCTATTTGGCTGGGGTTCATGGAGGCCGCCAAAGTTGCTTCTGCTCACAAAATGTCCCGAGCGTTCACTGTGGCTCCTACAGCCTCTTGTGCGTACCGCTACGTGGACCGTGCTGGTTACACTACAGCCCCTGAGATTGCCCCTCCGATTAGCCGAAAGGTAGATCGTGATAGTAGTACTCTTGGCGTCCAAAGCTATGAGTTCAACCCCAAATCTGAGACTTCAGAAGAGGTTGGTTGGGACACGTTCTTTGAGCTGAATTGTGAGTGGCAACGGCTCATGGATAGCACAGGAATGGCTCACGCAATCTCTATGAATTGGTGGTCTGATATGACAACAATGGACCGCGAATTTATGGCACGATGGTTGAACTCCCCCTTGAAGAGTTTGTATTACTCTCTTCAAGTAATGTCTGATACGCAAGACAAAACCGATGCCTACGCAGCGATTAGCGATGTAGATGTCGAGGCTTATCTTGCAGGCATTCTTGATGGGGATTCAGCACCTGAATGTAACTGTGCAGAATGATGAACCCGTATCAAAAGTTGCTCGCTCGTAAGCGGTCCTGGACTCCTGTTCAAACGACTGCTGGCAAGTTGAAAGAGGGCTCGGAGGAGGCGATCTTCCGGGCTCTTGCCCTTCGTCAGCTAGAGCTTCCAGTCGGTGAGTTCATCAACGATGCGTTGAAATCTGAAGTGCCGGAAACGGCTCGTGAACTTTTACTCACTAACATTAAAGACGAGGAGAACCATGACCTTGCCCTTGGCTACGCAGCTAATGCGCTCGGCACAGATAGCCAAGCAGAAGCGGAAGCAGCTCGCCTCCGAAAAGCTTGGGAAGATCATCCAGACCACACCGTACTCAAAGCACTGGTGGCTGAGAGAAGCATATTCTTTGTTATCCTCCCCTTCTTCCGGTTCAACGGTGACGCTGGACTGAG
>JACCDX011591082.1_pt1 | contig 42580 bp, 37 predicted proteins | sample 7449681 | NCBI WGS metagenome assembly JACCDX01 (sample SAMN15323450, study PRJNA562643) | freshwater metagenome | isolation source: river surface water | place: USA:Blue River Watershed | collected 2017-08-18
GGGGAATTATAGCAACTTGCAATGCAGTATTGTGCTTACAAAATAAATTATAAATTGAATCTTGTAAGCAAATAATAACATTTTAAAAATGCTGGGCTTCCCCTCCATTGGAGGGGTGCGCCCGAAGGGCGCGGGGTGGTTTACCTGAACTGCGAATATAAAAAGATTCCCGTTGTTATAGATTATTGGATTTAATTTTTCATTTTTATAATCTATAACAACGCATATCCATTTTATAAACAACCCAGCGGTAAGCCACCCCGATTGCGTAGCAATCGGGGTGGCTTACCCAAACCCCAATAATTAAAAAGAGGGAGAGCAAAGCCCAACACAAAGCAATGTAGCCCTGCGGTTGGTAGGCGAAAAATAAAAAATATTAAATTTTAAATGTTAATTGTTTATCATCATTAATTATTCGCCATTTGTCATCGCCATATTTATAGGCAATTTTATTTAAAATTTCAATAATATGCTGTTCTTGAGGGCTTATACCATTTTTTAATTTTGGTAAAATTTCTCTAACAATATCGTTTAGACTTGGATATTGTTTGGTGCGCTCGCACAATCTTAAATAACTTTCGGTAAAATACCTTACCCTAATTTCCAATGGTAAATGCGTTTTAAATGGTTGGTATTTTTTTATATGATATTTTTTTGTTTGTTCATCACATTCAAAATTATTATTTAATATTGGAATTACATCTTCATATTTATCGGCCAATAGGTGGTAATATCCATTTTCCAAACCATAAACTACCAAATCAGCACAAATTTGTTCCATTGTTGCACCATTATATTCGGCAATAATGCTTTCAATATGGTTCAATACTAATGCAGTTATATCAGCACCAAAATCAGCCTTCATGCGGGCAAATGGGTTAGCCACTTTTTTAAAATTAATAATCATTTGCCCGCTGATGACTGAATAAGGGTTTTGCCGTTTTTTAAATGACGTTTGCCCGTTTTCTTGCCTAATTACACCCGCAAATTCAAAACCTATTTTTTCGGCATTATCAACAATTAATGTCCAAAAATAGGGGTCTTGGTGTTGAAAAACAATGGATAACCACCGATTCCATTTTAAAACCCGAAACATTTCTACAATGGATTTTACAATTAAATCACCATAAAGATTTTTTGATTTATTAAGGCTTCCCCCCTCTATTGCTTCTTTGGCAAAATCATCAACCGAAACATCAAAACCCAGCCATGCATTCCACATGGTTGATAAATCTAAATATGGAATTTTTTTACCATATGGGGGGTCAGTATAAATATAATCAACCGATTCATTTGCTAATTGGGTAATATTGGTGGCATCACCACGCAATATTTGCAAATTATTGATTGTATGATTATTAATTCTTGGTGATATTTCTTGCTTGGCTTTGAATAAATTACTGGCTTTTGCCTTAAATGTCTTAATTGTGCTTAAATTTGTAGGATTTTTTGCAATGCGATAGCGATAATATAGCATGGGCGCGCTATTGCCAGCGTTTTCAGAAGCCCATTCAGAATGATGATATGTTAAATTAATTTTATTTAATGTGCTTGAAAATGCCAATAAAAGGCTGGTTTGAATATTTTTATCCTTAATTTGCATAATGGAATATTTTATAAATGCCAATTCGTTTAATTGTTGGTCGTTAAACAACCCACGCACCGTTGGCACATCCGAACCCTTGGGCAATTTTAAATCAGTCGGATAATAATCCGTTAATTTAAATTCGGAATTGGGGGGGGGGGTAAACTTATAGCCACTCGCAACAAAAATTTCAAATGCTTTTTCTATTTTATTAATTTGTTTTTGGTATTCCTGCAAATTTACTGGCTTGGTTAAACCATCAACCATAAAACACGATAAGGGGTTTAAATCAAGGTGAATGCCACGACGGTTCAGCATCAAGGCTTCAACCGCGGTTATACCACTGCCGCCAAAAGGGTCAAAAACCACATCACCATCATTAGAAAAATGTTTTATATATTCTTGCACGACATCCCATGATTGACGGGTAAAATAACCGTGCACCCCAAAATGCCTTTTTACTGCCCTTTTTCTTTCTTTTATATATGCAGGTGGAACTTCATTTTGGGTATAGTCCCTAATGGTTTCGTTTGGTTTATATAGATTGTTTGTCTGAAATTTTAAATATTTTTGTAATTCATGCCATTGATTATGATAAAATTTTAAATCAATACGTGTCAAGCATTGCCGTTGAATATTGTAAATATTCAAATAATGCCCATTGCAAATACCAAAAAATTGACATTGTAGTTCAGGGTGTATGGCATAATAAAATGCTTGGGCAATATAGTCATTATTTTCAGAGTTTGCAGATGGTTTTTTGGCTTCTAACACAAAAAAAGGTTTGTTTTTATAATATAAAACATAATCGGTATATATATTAGCCAATTCAATATTGCGCGAACCCGATTTAATAAAATTTTCCTTTAAGGTAATTGACCTTTTTATTGTATAATCTGCATTTTTATTATCGCTATACCCTAATTCATTTAGTAATGGCATAATAATAACCTCACGCACGCTATCTTCTTTAAATTCTGCGTTGCTTAATTGAGACCAATCAAAATTGTTAAATATATTATTTGTTTGTGACATAAATGATTTTATACTTATCTTTTTAATTTATTCAATACTTTTTTGGTTCTGGTTAATAAAATTGGTAAAAAAATTATGATAAAAAAATATTTAGTAATACCAGTATTAAATGAAAAATTCTCCCCAATTTTGGCAAAATAAGTGCGGCCGTATCAATTTAACGGCTCATTAATTCCCTATATGCCAATTCAATGGTTTTATTTTCGTATAATATGGCATGAATTTGCTTTATAATTGGGTAATTATCAATATTATGTTGCAATAAATGGGTTATGGTTTGGGTGGCGTAATATCCCTCGCACACATGGTTGATGGTTTTTAAGCTGGCAGAAATGGGCCCACCCTGGCCAATGGCATAACCCAATTGCATATTACGCGATTGTTTGGAACCAGTGGTTAAAATTAAATCACCCACACCGGCCACCGAAAGGGCGGTTTCGGCATTTCCACCCAATGCCACCACCGCGCGCCCCATTTCGGCCAGGGCCCGGCTGACAAAACTGGCGTGGGCATTATGCCCCCAACCACGCCCCATAATAATACCAGCCCCAATGGCATAGATATTTTTTATTATACCGCATAATGCCACACCGCGCATATCGGTTGAGGCGTAAATGCGCCAAAAAGGCTGGGTAAAAATAGTGCGAAGCCATTGATTATATTCACTGCTTGGACTGGCAACCATGCTGGTGGTGGGTAATTGGTTGGCCAATTCGCTGGCAAAATTGGGGCCCGATAGATAGGCAATATCGCCATTGGGCAAAAAACCACCCACATATTCGTGCAATAATTGGCCATTACACAAACCCTTGGAAACTATTAACACGCGCCCATTATATTTTATATGGGGCATAACCTCTTTATATGCTTGGCTGGGCAGGGCCAAAATCAATAAATCGCCATTTTCGCAATGGTAATTATTGGCCCGCCCCCATAATTGGGTGGTATGTTGTTGGGCCAAAATATCGCGTAATACCACCCCAAATGCCCCGGCCCCAATAATATGAATATGCGCATTGGGCATGGTTAAGACCGGCTTAAATAATGTTTGATGCGTTTTTTGCCGTCCTCTACGGCCGGTTGGTCAAAGGGGTTGACCCCCATCAAATGGGCACAAAACATCGTTTCCATCATTAATTGCATCATTAATGCCCCCATGGTTGGGGCGTTAATTTCGGCCAAGTCAAACATGCGCACCGGCATACCATGCGCCACCAAAGTTTCAAAGGTGCCCATGCAACATGAATGCATCAATTTTTGCAGGCCCAAATTGCGGTAAATATGCAAATCAGGATGCAAATTGGCCAAATCATCGCTGACCTTGTGGGCATCACTAACCGATGGTGCATGAAACACGGTGAAAATTTTGTCCTTGGGCCCGTCCAACCATAATTGCAATTGGCTATGTTGATCCACCGGGCCCACACAATAAATGGGGGTTGAACCACCGCCATTTTTACCCAGCGATTCAGCCCATAATTGGCGGTGCCAACGCGCCAAAGACCCCAACCGGTCAGAATAAGCCAATAACACCACGCTGTTGGTATGTTTTTGCTGTTCAATGCAATGTATGGCCAAGGCCGATTGCCCAATTTTATTTGCATCATAATCGGTATGTAATGCGCTTTTCAGGGCGGCGCGGGCCCCGTTGCGAATCTCGCCCGCATTCATGCCGGCTATCATAACCGGTAACATACCCACCACCGACAAAACCGAATAACGGCCCGAAATATCGGGGTGGTGCGGTAATAACGGGCATTGGTAATATTCGCTGATAGCCTTAAATGGGTGGTTGCCGGGTTCGGCCACCATTATTAAACGTTCGCTAATTTGTTTTTTGGTTAAATTAATTTTCATGCGTTCCAAACACACCAAAAATTGCACCAAAGTTTCATTGGTTTTGCCCGATTTTGAAATGGCCAAAACCCCGGTCTTTAACCAATCTAACCCGTCCAATAACCGGTAAAAGCTGTATGGGTCTACATTGGTTAAAATATGCAATTTGCATTTTTTATCAACCGACATTTCATTTAATGCGTGCGAACCCAGCGATGAACCACCAGTGCCCAAAACAATAATATCGCTATATTCGTGGCGAAAATGTTGGGCGTGTGGTAAAAATTCTTGCAAATCGTCATCATTGTGCAATGTATGCAGAAGGGGCAGTTTTTTTGATTCAATTTGTTGGTTGATATTATTGATTATGGTAACCATTTTTGGCCAATTATTGCGCACACCATCGCGCGAAACCCGCATGGCATGGTTGGAATCGGCAAAAAAATTATTATTATTTTCCGTATAATATTTATGCATATTAACCCGATTTTGGCAATAATTGATTGAAATCAAAGGTAAATGGAATGGGAGCGGGCTTGGCAATAATATTGCGAACCGGTTGAATGCGTTGGCGCAATGGTTCGTAAACCGCACGGGGCACGCCCTTATAGGGTGTATCCTTAAATACCACAACATTGCCGGCCTCGGGCTTTAATGCATGTTGGGCATCATCATTATACGAAGTGGCGATAAACAAATCGTTCATATTGTCACCACCCAAACATAGCGATGAAACATGCGGCAAGGGCAGGGCGATATCCTCTATTATCTTGCCGTCATGGTTTAAAATTAAAACACCCCAGCCGTCCCATTTGGCGCATAATATTTGTTCATTTTCGGTTATGGCAAAATCAACCACAAACCCGTCTTTCTTGCGCAATTTGAACAGAACCCGTTCGTTTTGAATAATATTACCGGCGGCCATAAAATCGGCCACATATATATTTTTATCGTTAATTTTGCTGTAATATAAATTTTTGCCATTGGGGCTTAACGCAAATGCCCGCACATTTGGTAAATCAAAATTGCATTGTTTGATATAATTGGGGCGCATAATAATAAATTGATTATGTTGGTTGCCGGCCAAATAAGCCCCAGCCGGAGTTACCAAACCCAAATTATATGGTTGATGGTTCATGGGGTTTTGGCATACCGATAACATTGTGCCCTGTTCGGCATTATAATAACAAATTTTATCGGCAAAATGCACCAAAAAATGGGCCATGGTTAATTGATGAATTTTGTATATTTTTTCACCCACCGCCATAACATTATTGCGTTTATCCTTGTGAATAAAAATCCGTTCATTCTTTTCGTCATACCAACTTAACATGGTTATATCGGTGCCCCATTGCAAATTATGGGCATGTTGGCATTGGGCTTTGACTAATGTTTCATGGTTTGTTAGCATAAATTTCCTCGCATTTTTCTATTATATTTTCAATATTTATGCCAAATTGGCGGTATAATTCTTGGTAAGGTGCCGAGGCCCCAAAAGACTTCATACCAATAAACACACCGCGTTTGCCCATAAATTCATGCCAACCTTGGCTAATGGCGGCTTCCACCACAATAATGGGCTTGCTTCCCAGCACCATTTTTTGATATTTTTTGCTTTGCTTTCTGAATAATTCCATGCTCGGCATACTGACCACCGCACATTGAATGCCCTTTTTAATCAATTCTTCGCGCGCCTTCACTGCCAAATGCACCTCGGAACCGGTGGCAATAATGGTCATATTGCGTTCCATGCCACCGGCCAAAATATAGGCACCCTTGGCTGACAAATTTTCGCCAAATTCGCGCCGTAATAAGGGCAAATTTTGACGGGTTAACACCATAACCGATGGGGTGTTGGGGTTATTCAGGGCAATCGCCCAGGCCTCGGCCGTTTCAATGGCATCGGCCGGGCGCAATACCAACAAATTGGGTATGGCGCGCAAGGATGCTAAATGTTCCACCGGCTGGTGGGTTGGGCCGTCCTCGCCCAGCCCAATTGAATCATGGGTCATCACATATATTGCCCGCAGGCCCATTAATGCCCCCAAACGAATCGCCGGCCGGCAATAATCGGCAAAGGCCATAAAGGTGCCAGCGTAAGGAATAATACCCCCATGCAGGGCCATGCCATTCAGGGCCGCCACCATGGCATGTTCGCGAATACCATAATTAACATAACGGCCATGATACTGGTTGGGGTAAAAATTGGCCAATTGGGCAATGGGGGGTTTGGTGCCATTAGAACCGGTTAAATCGGCCGAACCGCCCACCATAGAATCCACCACCGGCACCAATGCACCCAATACGCGTTGCGATGCCACGCGTGTGGCAATATTGGCATTTTCATTAACAAATGCCTGATTAATTTGCTTTAATGCATCATTAACCGCATTTTTATTTGGTTGATTGATATTTTTTACGCCCGTTGCATGGTTGCGCCGCCATTGGTTATATTCCGCGCGGTGCCGGCCCCCAATTTTGCGCCATAAATTTAATATTTCCTCGGGTATAACAAAGGGTGGGTAATCCCAACCCAAAGCCTGACGGGCCTGTTCAATTTCGGCCTTGCCCAATGGTGAACCATGCACCTTGTGCGTGCCCTGCATATTCGGGGCCCCCTTGCCAATTTGGGTGCGGCAGGCTATTAAGGTTGGTTTATCGGCGGTCATCGCCCATTTTATGCCATCGCGGATAGAATCTATATCGTGCCCGTCCACCGTGAATGTATGCCAATTATACGAACGAAAACGCATTAATTGTTCGGTGGAATCCGACAATTCCACCGCCCCATCTATGGTGATTTTATTATCGTCCCATAAAACTATCAAATTGCATAATTGTAAATGGCCGGCCAGGGCGCAGGCCTCGTGCGAAATCCCCTCCATCAGGCAACCATCACCGGCTATAACAAAGGTTTTATGGTTAATGACCTCATCGCCTGAATCTGTTTTGAGTGTGGCATTCAAATGCCGTTCGGCAATGGCCATGCCCACCGCGGTGGCAATGCCCTGCCCCAATGGGCCGGTGGTGGTTTCAACCCCGCCCAAATGGCCATATTCGGGGTGGCCGGCCATGGGTGAACCCCATTGGCGGAAATTTTGAATCGCCTCTATGGTTGCATCCTTATAACCGGTTAAATATAATAATGAATATAATAACATTGACCCATGCCCGGCCGATAATACAAACCGGTCGCGGTTAAACCATTGCGGGTCGCTTGGGTTGAATTTCAAAAATTCGGCAAATAATACAGCGGCCACATCGGCCATACCCATGGGCATGCCCGGGTGGCCCGAATTGGCCTTTTCCACGGCATCCATGCTTAAAAAACGAATGGCATTCGCCAATTGCACATATTGTTTATTGGTTGGTTTCATTATTGATTATCCTTAATATATTGGGCAATTTTTGGGGTAAAATATGAAAATATGGCCGATGCCCCGGCCCGTTTGATACATAACAGCGATTCCATGGCAATTTTGGTTTCATCAAAATAACCGGCACTGACCCCATTCATTAACATGGAATATTCGCCCGAAACTTGGTATGCAAAAATCGGCACCGGCAATTTATCGCGCACCAACCTAATAATATCCAAATAGGGCATGGCCGGTTTAACCATGATAATATCGGCCCCCTCGTTAATGTCTAATGTGGCTTCGCGTATTGCCTCGGACGCATTGGCGGGGTCCATCTGGTATGTTTTTTTGTCGCCCCGCAATAAGGAATTGGAACCAACCGCATCGCGAAATGGCCCGTAAAACGATGATGCATATTTGGCACTATACGCAATAATCAGCGCGTTTTTATGGCCGGATTCCTCTAAATATTCGCGTATAATGCCAATTCGCCCGTCCATCATATCACTGGGGGCCACGCAATCAGCCCCCGATTCGATTAATAATTTTGCCTGTTTTTTTAAAATATCATTGGTTTCATCGTTCAAAATAATGCCATTTTCTAATAATCCATCATGTCCATGGTCGGTATATGGGTCCAATGCAACATCAGTAATCACCATAATTTCGGGGGCGCGTTGTTTAATATAACGCACCGCACGGCATACCAAATTATCGGGGTTTAATGCCTCGCCCCCGCCCGGGTTTTTAAGGTGGGTTGGGGTTTTGGGGAACAGGGCCAGCGCATGAATATGGTATTTTTTGGCATAATCCACCACCGCATCCAATTCATCTATGGTATAACGAAAAACATTGGGCATGGTTTTGATGGCGCGTTCGTTATCGGCATTATCGCGCACAAAAACCGGCCATATTAAATCATCGGTGGTAATGGAATATTCGGCTATTAATGAACGAATGGCAAATGATTGTCGGTTACGGCGCAAACGGGTCTGGGGAAAAGATGCATTATTTATCATAAAGCCCATATTACCAATTTTTATGCAAATTTCAAGTAATATCGTCATATTGGGCAAGTAAATAAATTATGAAGTGCAAATATTATACAATTATTTATTATGCCCCAAAAAAAAATTTGTTTGACAATGAATCAAAATTATAATATTTTTGTGTTAAGTATAAACAAAGGGTATTAAATTGGCCCGCAACAGGTAGTAAAATGACAAATGTTTCATGGTTTTTAATTGGTGTCATATCTTTTATGATTATCGTAACGGGTTTGGTTAAACTTGGCGATAAATATGGCAAATCAAAGGAATAAATTTATTTTCTTAAAACAATACTGCATAACATGGCAAAGCAGGTTGTTAAGAAAAATAAAAAATATTCCGAAGGGTCTTGTATAATCAGTAGCTTATAGAGACCCGCCAAAAAGGCCGCAAAAGACCAACCGCCTACTTGTTCAAATATATTGGCAATTCCGCCTTTTTGGCTTTTGTTTAAATGAAAAAAATTCAATTTTCTATTTTTCTTGGGCATTTTTTCTTTCTTTCAATGGGGTTGCAAATGATTAATAAATCAAAATTTTTCTTGTGGTTTATAATATCAAAGTTTCATTTTATAGTCAAGTAGTTGCGATTTTATGTATTGTTTTATTAATCCTGTAGTTATAATAAATATAACCTATTCTTAAATAAAAGTTAGTTTTATCTTATAATTATTATTAAATAACTTTAGATGGGTTATTTATACTCACTCTGTATAGTATTTTTGAAAAAAGCTCATTGTAAATATTCACGACTTCAGCTATTGTTATTGAAATATTTCTTTACTTTAAAAAAATATTGGATTATAAAGTTTTTGTTATGAATAATACAATTTTTGAATATATTCCTATTTTAATTTTTTTGGCGGTGGCCATTGGTATTACCTGCGCCATGCTTATTGCTTCACGCGTTTTGGGCCGGCAAAGGCCGGATGCCGAAAAAAACTCGCCCTACGAATGCGGTTTTGAACCATTTCAGGACGCGCGTGGCCGGTTTGATGTGCGTTTTTATTTAGTTTCAATTTTGTTTATTATATTTGACTTAGAGGTGGCATTTTTGTTCCCATGGGCGGTTTCACTGGGCAATATTGGCCTGTATGGTTTTTGGTCAATGATGGTTTTTTTGGCGGTTTTAACCGTTGGTTTTATTTACGAATGGCGCAAGGGCGCGCTGGATTGGGATTGAGATGACAATAAACGGATTATCGGATATTCAATATCAGGAACAGGTTATGCGCATCGTTGGCGATGAAATGGCCGATAAGGGTTTTGTCTTGGCTTCGTTTGACAAATTGGTCAATTGGGCCCGCACTGGTTCGTTATGGCCCATGACCTTTGGTTTGGCCTGTTGCGCGGTGGAGATGATTCACGCCTATATGCCCCGCTATGACCTTGACCGCTTTGGGGTGGTGCCACGTGGTTCCCCCCGCCAGAGCGATGTAATGATTGTCGCCGGCACCTTAACCAATAAAATGGCCCCGGCCCTGCGTAAGGTATATGACCAAATGGCCGAACCGCGTTGGGTTATTTCTATGGGCAGTTGTGCCAATGGTGGTGGTTATTACCATTATTCATATTCGGTGGTGCGTGGGTGCGACCGCATTGTGCCGGTTGATGTTTATGTTCCTGGTTGCCCCCCATCGGCCGAGGCCTTGATTTACGGGATTTTGCAATTGCAACGCAAAATTAACAAGCAGGGGTCAATTCTACGATGAGCCACGAAAAATATAAGGAAGTATTCAGCGGTAATGCATCATCAATTATGGTGCAGGGGCATGAGACTATTATCACCATTGACAAGGCCGACATTACCATGGTGGTGCAAAAGGCCAAGGATATAGGCTTTGATAGCTTAATGGAAATTACCGCGGTTGATTACCCCGGCCGGGCCCAACGTTTTGATATGGTGTATATATTATTACATTATACCGACAATACCCGCCTGCGCATTCATGCCCCATTGGTGGAGGACGATTCGGTGGATTCCATAACCGCCATTTACCCCAATGCCAATTGGTGCGAACGCGAAGTATTTGATTTATATGGTATTATTTTTGACAAACACCCCGATTTACGCCGTATATTAACCGATTATGGTTTTCAGGGCCACCCACTGCGCAAGGATTTCCCCTTAACCGGATTTGTGGAAACATATTATGACGAAACACAAAAACGGGTTATGTATAAACCGGTTGAATTAACACAGGATTTTCGCCAATTTGATTTCATGTCACCCTGGGCGGGTGTAAATGCGGGGGCAAATTCTGGTGCGAATGGGGCCAAACCCATATTGCCCGGCGATGAAAAGGCATTAAAACAATGACAAATATTGACCCAACCATCAAAACCCTAACCCTTAATTTTGGCCCGCAACATCCGGCCGCGCATGGCGTTTTGCGCATGATAACCGAGATGGACGGCGAGGTTGTGGAACGGCTGGACCCGCATATTGGTTTATTGCACCGTGGCACCGAAAAATTGATTGAAAATAAAACCTATTTACAGGCCATACCTTATTTTGACCGGTTGGATTATGTTGCCCCGATGAGCCAAGAACACGCCTTTGTATTGGCGGTGGAGGAATTATTGGGCATTCAACCCCCGATTCGCGGGCAATATATGCGGGTATTATTTGCCGAAATTTCGCGTATATTGAACCATTTATTGAATGTGCCGGCCTTTGCCATGGATGTGGGGGCGATGACCCCAATGTTTTGGGCATTTGAGGAACGCGAAAAATTGATGGAATTTTACGAGGGCGTGTGCGGTGCCCGCCTTCATGCCAATTATTTTCGCGTGGGTGGCGTGCATCAGGATATGCCGGCCGATATGCCTGAAAAAATAATGGCTTGGGCCAACCAATTCCCCAAATTTATTGACGATATGGAAGAATTATTGACCGAAAACCGCATTTTCAAGCAACGTTGCGTTGATATTGGGGTTATTGATGAAAAAACCGCCAAGGAATGGGGCATGTCGGGGCCGGTATTGCGGGCTTCGGGCGTGGCGTGGGATTTACGCAAAACTCAACCCTACGATGTTTATGACAAAATGGAATTTGACATTCCGGTGGGCAAGCATGGCGATTGTTATAGCCGTTATTTGGTGCGGGTTGCCGAAATGCGCGAATCGTTAAAAATTATAAAACAATGCCTGAACCAAATGCCAACTGGCGAGGTATTATTGGTGGATTCAAAATATGCCCCACCGCGCCGCCATGCCATGAAAATGACCATGGAGGCGATGATTCACCATTTCAAATTATATACCGAGGGATTTAAAGTGCCCAAGGGCAGTATTTATAAGGCCGTGGAGGCCCCCAAGGGTGAATTTGGCGTATTTTTGGTTTCCGATGATACCAACAAGCCATATAAATGCAAAATACGCGCCCCGGGCTTTCACCATTTGCAGGCCATGGACCATGTTTGCCGTGGTTTTATGTTGGCCGACACCGTCGCCATTTTGGGCGCATTTGATGTGGTGTTTGGCGAAATTGACCGGTGATGCAAGGTTGGTTTTATTGCGTTAAGTAAAAGCTAAGTATATTATTTTTTATCGGTTTCTTGTCTTCTTAATTTATCCAAAATTCCCCTGATTGGAGAATAAGAAAACATAGTTATCCAGATTAATGCACCAAACATGGTAAAATAATATAGTTGCGAATAAAAGGCCAAAATTAAGCTAAATGCGGTTAATATGGCCCCAATTACAACAATTAATATTATGTTAATTTGGCTGTATTTTATGGCCCGTTTATTCAAATTTAAGGTTTCCTCACGGGCCTTTATTTGGCTATTTTGTTCGTCAATAAAACCCTTTAACAAAATATCGCCTGCATTTTTTGCGCCATGCTGGGCGAGACTATCAATAAAGGGTGGTGGTGGTAAATAACCTTGATAATGCATCATTTGCCTAACTTAGCTCGGCTTTGCTTCCTCAACTCCGGTTGCTATCAATTGTGGTTCGGTATGGTTGTCATTATTGCCCATAATTACATTTTTATTATTTTTCTTCAATTTGGATGTCATATTTATCCCCGATATGGTTCATTGCCCCATGCCAATAATTTTTGGTAATATATGGCATTAATTCCCCGCCCATGGCTTGGCAATCGTCTAATTCATTTTTTAATTTATTCAATAAATCACCATGCGACAGCATTAATAATTGGGTTGCGTCATAAATGCTCATGGGGGTTTGCCATTTATTTAAAATTTGGGCGCAACGATATTCCTTTTCATGGTCGTTTGGCAAAGGGGAATATATATATTCATATTTTTGCATTATTTGTTCCTTTATGTTTTTTATAATATACTTATTTTTTTTACAAATCAATATTAATTGTAAAATATATGCATTGAATGTAATATTTAATAATTGTTTATTTATTAAGTATTTCCGCCTATCGCTACCCCAATTGGTTGAATAATGCTGAATATTTAATTTGACAGATAAATGAAGTTAGGGTAAAAAGATATTGGTAATATTTTTTACCAATCAACGAAAATATAAATTATAGGAGGAATTAATGAAATTTTCATCTTTTTTAAGTGGGGCTGTGGCCTCGGTTATGTTGGCCGGTTCGTTATTGGCAGGGCCTGCCAAGGTAATGATTCCCGCGGGTGCCGGTGGCGGTTGGGACGGCACTGGGCGCGCATTGATTGATGCAATGCAGAAATCGGGTAATTTGCCTGATGGTGCCAATTTTACCAACAAGGGTGGGGCCGCCGGCACCATTGGCTTGGTTGATTTTTTAAAGGATAGTGGCAATGATGATGCCTTGTTGATAACAGGCATGGTTATGGTTGGCGGTATTGTTACCAATAAATCGCCGGTTAATTTGGATAAAACTACCCCATTGGCCCGCTTAACCACCGAATTTGAAGTTATAGCTGTGCCGGCCAACAGCCCGCATAAAAATATTAAGGATTTGGTTGAGGCATTCAAAAAAGACCCGGGTAAAACCGCTATTGGTGGTGGTTCGGCCGGTGGCACCGACCATATTTTATTGGGGTTGATAGCCAAGGAATCGGGCGTGGCGGTTGATAAAATCAATTATATCCCCTTTGCCGGTGGGGGCGAGGCTATGCCCGCTTTGGCCGGTGGCAAGGTTGTGGCCGCCATTTCGGGTGTTGGCGAATTTAAACCCCACGCTGATGCCGGTTTGATTCGCATTTTGGCGGTTTCATCTGATGCGCGCCTGCCACTCATAAAGGATGTCCCCACCTTAAAGGAAAGTGGTATTAATATAACATTGGGTAATTGGCGCGGTGTGGTTGGTGCCCCCGGCATGTCCGATGCCGCCAAAAAGGCATGGATAGAAAAAATCGACAAAACCCATAAATCCAAGGAATGGAAGGAAGCCTTAACCAAAAATGGTTGGGAGGATGCTTTTCTGGCAGGTGATGATTATGGTAATTTCTTAAAATCAGAAACCACCCGTTTAACTGGCATATTGCTGGATTTGGGCCTTGGTAAATAACCCACAAACAACCCCCAAAAAACCTTGGTTTTTGGCGATAGGGGTCGCGGGGATTGGCTTGTTGCTATTGCAACAGGCCATGACCCTACCCCTTACGCATTCCTACGCCAAAATTGGCCCGGGTTTAATGGTATTATTGGTTGGGGCCGGTTTATTGGTTTGTGGGCTTATATTGGCGTGGCAAATTCACCATGGCGAAAAATTTGAACCACAGGAAACCGAGGATGTAGATTTAAGCCACGAACCGGATAAACAGGCATTTTTATGGGTGTCGGCCGGTTGTTTAAGTGCGGTTGCAACAATAGAATTTATTGGCTTTCCATTGGCAATATGTATTATGTTTATGCTGGTAACCCGTGGGTTTATGGAACGCAATATTATAAAATCGGGCTTGATTGGTTTGGTGTTTGCCAGTATTATTTGGTTTGGGTTTAAATCATTGGGTTTGCAATTGGGGGCTTTTTTGCCTTTTTATAAATAATATTTTTTAATTAACAGGGGCGGTAATGGAAAGTTTTATATCATTATATAATGGGTTTTCGGTGGCATTACTGCCCATAAACCTGTTGACGGCCTTTATTGGTTGCCTGTTGGGCACGGCCATTGGGGTTCTGCCGGGTATTGGGCCGGCCTTAACCGTGGCCCTGTTATTGCCGGTTACCGTGAAATTGGGGGCCGATTCTGCCCTGATAATGTTTTGTGGTATTTTATATGGGGCCATGTATGGTGGGTCAACCACATCAATATTGTTAAATACACCCGGTGAATCCGGCTCCATGATGACAGCATTAGAGGGCAATAAAATGGCCCAGCGTGGGCGCGGGGCGGCGGCATTGGCCACGGCGGCCATTGGTTCGTTTGTGGCCGGCACCATTGGCACATTTTTATTGGCAATGATAGCCCCGCAATTGGCGCATATTGCTTTTCTATTTGGGCCCGAGGATTATTTGGCCCTGATGATTTTGGCATTTTCCACCGTTTCGGTGGTTATGGGCACTTCACGGGTGCGCGGGTTTAGCGCGCTTTTATTGGGTATTGGCTTGGGTTTAGCCGGCATAGATAACCAAACCGGCCAGGCCCGCTTAACTTTTGGTTCATTGGAAATGCTGGACGGGGTGCAATTAAGCATTGTTTTGGTGGCATTATTTGCCATTGGTGAAACAATATATGTTGCCACCCGTTATGCCAATGGCCCGAAAAAAATCAACCCCATTAGCGGTGGGGTTAGTATGACGCGTGAAGATTGGAAACGTTCGTGGAAGCCATGGTTGCGTGGCACAGCCCTTGGCTTCCCCATTGGGTTGTTGCCGGCCGGTGGTTCAGAAATACCCACATTTTTGTCATATTTTTTAGAAAAAAAATTGGCCAAGAAAAAAAGCGAATTTGGCAAGGGCGCGATTGAGGGTGTGGCCGGCCCCGAGGCCGCCAATAATGCCACCGCTTCCGGTGTGTTGGTGCCATTATTAACATTGGGCCTGCCGACTTCGGCAACCACCGCCATTATGTTGGTGGCGTTTCAGGGTTATGGTTTGGAACCCGGGCCATTTTTATTCACCAAAAACCCCGAATTGGTTTGGGGGTTAATAGCATCATTATTTGTTGGTAATACCATGTTATTAATTCTTAACCTGCCATTGGCCGGGGTGTGGGTGCGCCTGTTGATGGTGCCACGCCCCTATTTATATGCCGGCATTGTCGCCTTTGCCATGGTGGGCATTTGGGGCATATCCAATTCTTGGTTTGACCTGTTGATAATGTTTGCGGTTGGCCTGATTGGTTATTTAATGCGGGTCTATGACTTCCCCATTGCCCCGGTATTAATTGGCATGATTCTGGGCCCAATGGCCGAAACCCATTTACGCCGGGCACTGGCCATTTCACAGGGCGAAATATTGCCATTATTTTCCACCCCCATCAGCGCATCATTATGGTTTTTGGCATTTTTGGTGCTGTTTTTGCCCATATTATTAGAAAAATTTAAACGGCATGACGAACAAAAGGAATTGTGATTTTAAAAAAATCACGATTTGAAAAAATTATAAATATTTTCGGCAATTTTTTGTGAAATACCCTGCACCTGCATATAATCTTGAATGCCGGCATCTTTAATCGCTTGGTAAGAGCCAAAATGGCGCATCAGGGCCTGTTTTTTCTTGGCCCCGATGCCGGTTATGTCGTTTAATGGGTTTTGGCTAATTGCGCGGCTACGTTTTTTGCGGTGGGCACCAATGGCAAACCGGTGCGCTTCATCGCGCAAATTTTGTATAAAATATTGCACCGGGTGGTCTTTATCTAAGGCTATTTCGCGCGCCCCCTCGCCATTATAGGGGGGAATATAAATTGTTTCGCGCCCGGCATGTCGGTCCTCGCCCTTGGCAATGCCCACCACAAATATTGAATCATATAAATTAAATTCCTGTAAAATTTTCACCGCTTGGCTCAATTGGCCCTTACCGCCATCTATCATAATTAAATCAGGGTTTTGGCCGTGTGTGGTTTGTTCGCCCTGTCCCTCGGCTATCGCGCGGGCAAAACGGCGGTGCAACATTTCATACATCATGGCAAAATCATCGGCCCCGGCGCGTGCTTTATTTTCGGCAAAATTAAACAGCCGATACGATTTTTTGGCCCAACCTTGGTTATCGGCCACCACCATCGCGCCAACTGGCTTGTCGCCCTGATTATGCGAATTATCGTATATTTCCACGCGGTTTATTGGGTTTTTCATACCCAAAATCGCTTGCAGGCCGGCCAATAATTGTTGGTGGGCACTTTGTTTGGCAATATGTTGGTTTAAAATGCTTTTGGCGTTCAAATTGGCCTGTGTTAATAAGGCCACACCATCACCACGTTTGGGGTGGCGCAATTCAATTTTTTGTTGCCATAATTGGTGCAAACCATCGGCCAATAATTCATATTGCACCCCGGCAACCCCCAATAATAACAGGGGCGGGGGTTGCATTGTGTCATAATATTGCATGATAAATTTTTCCATAATCTCGGCCGGTTCCAATTGTTCGTCTATGGTTAAAAAAAATGACCTATTGCCAAAATTACGGCCAAAGCGGTAATAAAAAACCTGAATCGCCACCATCTCGCCCAATTGGTAAAAACCCAAAACATCGGCATTGGCAATACCCATAACATTAATATGTTGTTTTTGTTGAATTTGGGTTAAGGCGTGAATTTGGTCGCGCAATTGGGCGGCGCGTTCATATTCTTGTTTTTGGCTATATAAATCCATTTTATTGGCCAAATCGCGTTGCAATTGCGCTGATTGGCCGGTTAAAAATTGTTCGGCCTGTTGAATGCGTTCGTTATATTCGGGTGCGGTAATATAACCAACACAGGGGGCAGAACATCGTTTTATATGATATTGCAGGCATGGACGTGACCGGCTTTTAAATTCACCATCGCCACAATTGCGCAATAAAAACAGGGTTTCCAACGATTGAATGGTGCTATCCAAGGCCAGGCTGGAGGCAAAGGGCCCATAATACCGCCCCTTGGCGGTTTTGGCCCCGCGGTGCTTGCTCAAGCGCGGGAATTCATGGTCGCTGATGAGCAACATGGGGTATGACTTATCATCGCGCAATAAAATATTATATTTGGGTTTTAATTGTTTTATCAAATTGGCTTCTAATAATAATGCTTCAACCTCGGTATGGGTGGAAATTATTTCCATCTGGGCGCATTGGTGAATCATCCGCTGAATGCGAATGGATTGTTGTTCGGGCTTGGTATAGGATGTCACCCGCGCCTTTAAATTTTTGGCCTTGCCCACATATAAAACATTGCCCCCGGCATCTATCATGCGATACACCCCGCTAACCACCGGCAGGGTTTTAACAAATGCTTCAATAACTTCAACTCCCATATATTTTCTCTTTTTGTTTTTTGTCTGATTCAGTTCTCAATAGGCTTGATAATATATTTTTATAATCGCATTTTCTATAAATTAAAATAAAAAAGAAAAAAATAATTAAGCGGATATTTTGCCCAAAATATGGTCACTGGCCTTTTCACCCACCATGATGGAGGGGCCATTCAAATTGCCATTGGTAATGCGTGGGAAGATGGAACTATCGGCCAAAAACAAATTTTCCGCCCCAATCACCCGGCAATTGGGGTCAACCACCGCCATATTATCGTTTTTATCGCCCATTTTGCAGGCCCCACAGGGGTGATAGGCCGATTCGCAATGTTCCTTAATAAAGGCATCAATTTGTTCATCGCTGGCGCATTGACTGCCGGGGTTGACCTCGTGGTCTAAATAAGGTTGCATTGGGGCCTGTGCAAATATATGGCGGGTCAGGCGGACTGCCCGTCTAAAATCGCGCCAATCCTCGTCCTGTGACATATAATTAAATAATATGCGTGGTTTGTCGGTGGGGTTGGGGGTTTTTAGGGTAATTTCACCGCGCGAAGGCGAACGATTAGTGCCCAAATGCACCTGAAACCCATGGTTTTGAAAGGCTGACTTGCCGTCATAACGCATCGCCACCGGCAAAAAATGATATTGAATATCGGGGTAGGCCACTTCGGGGGCTGATTTTATAAATCCACAGCTTTCAAAATGGTTGGTGGCGCCCAATCCGCTTTTGAAAAATGTCCATTCTGCGCCAATTAATATTTTGCTGAACCAATTCAAATGGCTGTATAGGGTAATGGGTTGTTTGCATTGAAATTGAAAATATACCTCCAAATGATCCTGCAAATTTTTGCCGACACCGGCGCGGTTTATAATGGGGTTTATGCCCAATTTTTGTAATTCACCGGCCGGCCCAATGCCCGATTGCAATAATATTTTGGGCGAATTAATCGCCCCGGCGCTCAAAATTATCTCGCCCTTACAGGTTAATTGTTGGCTTTGCCCGTGCATGGTAACTTGAACGGCCGTGGCGCGCACCCCGTTAAATATAATGCGTTCCACCAAACATTTTTGTATTTTCACCAAGCCTGACTTTAAAATGGGCCGTATATAAGCATTGGCGACTGACCAACGCCGGCCCTTGTGCACCGTCATTTCCATATCGCCAAAACCCTCTTGGTTTTGGCCATTATAATCGCTGGTATGCGGGTAACCGGCCGCCACACCGGCATCAACAAATGCCTGATATAACGGGTTTTTGCGGTGGCCCCGGCTGATATGCAGGGGGCCATGCAGGCCGCGATACGCGCTGTCAACCTCGTTCGGGTGGTTATGCCCCTCCATACGTTTGAAATAGGGCAATACAGATTCATAATTCCAACCGCGCGCGCCGGCATCATGCCAATGGTCAAAATCCATCGGGTGGCCACGCACATAAACCATACCATTAATGGACGACGAACCGCCCAACACCTTGCCCCGTGGGGTGGCCAAAACCCGCCCGCCCAAATGGGGTTCGGGTTCGCTTTGGTATCCCCAATCGTAATAGGGCATATTCATCGGGTAAGACAGGGCCGCTGGCATTTGCACAAATGGCCCCCAATCGCAACCGCCATGTTCCAAAATTAATACCCGCCGGCCGGCCATGGCCAGGCGATAGGCAATGGCCGCACCGGCACTGCCCGAACCTATTATAATATGGTCAAAATCACTCATATTTATACCTTAACCCAATAATTCCAATATTCCAATTAAAACTACGACTTTTTTTGTTTTTTTTGGTCTGGTTTTAAAAAATACCCATTGAAACAAGTTTTTATTGGGTAATGAGGGTGCCAACCCCTTGCTTAGTTAATAATTCCAACAATATAACATGTTCCATGCGTCCATCGCACACCACGGCCGCCCTGCACCCCATTTGCAGGGCATTCAGGCAATAATCAACCTTGGGTATCATGCCACCATTAATCGTGCCGTCCTTGATTAATTGCTTGGCCCTGTCGCTGGTTAATTCGGTTATTAATTCCTTGTTATTATTTAAAATGCCGGCCACATCGCTTAACATTAATAAACGTTCAGCCCCGCCCTTGCCGGCAATAAAACCAGCCATAACATCGGCATTGACATTATATGACTGGCCCTGTTTGTCGCTGGCTATTGGGGCTATCACCGGTATATAGGGGCTGTTGATAATAAATTGAAAAAATTCGTGGTTTAATTCGGTGGGTTCGCCCACCAAACCCAAATCATGCTTGCCGGTTAATTTTTGCACGGTGACCAATTGGCCGTCAATACCACATAAACCCATGGCCTGCCCACCGGCATTAAATATGGTTTGGGTTATTTGTTTGTTAATTTGCCCGCATAAAACCATCTGGGCGGTCAATAATGTTGGCAAGTCGGTCACCCGTTGGCCGTCTATAAATTCTGACTTAATATGCAATTTTTCCAAATATTCGTTAATTTGCGGGCCACCGCCATGCACCACCACCGGGTTAATGCCACATTGTTTTAACAATACCACATCGCGGGCGAAATCCTGTGCCAATTGGGGCGATGTCATGGCATGGCCACCAAATTTTATGACAATAATTTTTTTGGCGTAATCCTGCATATAGGGCAGGGCATCAACCAGAATTTTAACAACTTTGTTCATGTATATTCCTTTTATTTTCGCGCTTTAAGTTTTTTCGTTGGGCAAAATTCAAAAATTGTCAACATTTTTTTGAATTTTATTCTTGGCAATTTACAAATAAGCCTGTATATTATGAATGTCCATTTATATATATTGGGTGATTATTACCAAACAAATCAAAAGGAGACAAAAATGATAAAAGTATATGGTATGCAAGGTGGTGGCGAAGTCTGCGTGTTGGCATTATTGGCCGAGGCCGGCTTAAAAGAGGGCCAAGATTACGAACAAATATTGGTGGAACGCGATGAAAACAAGGATATTAAACCATATTTTAAGGCAATTAACCCCATGAACCAAATACCCGCAGTGCAATTTGATGATGGTATGGTTTTGAGCGAATCAGGGGCGATTATGATGTATTTGTCAGATATTTTGGCCGGCAAAACATTGGGTTTTGTAAATGAACAAAAACGAACCGAAATGATGCGTTGGATGTTTTATATAGCAACCAATATATACCCGGCGGTGCAACGCGGTTATTATTCGCATCGTTTTTCAACCAACCCGGCCGATGGCCCGAATATAAGTGCCAAGGCCGTGGAAAAAATGCACGATTATTTTGCGGTTATTGCCAATCAATTGGGGCAAAATGATTATTTGGTTGGTAATAAATTATCGGCCGTTGATATATATTTTGCCATGTTATATGCATTTTATTTGGATTTATTACCCGAGGGTTTCAACCAAAACCCCGCATTAAAGGCATATTATACCCGCATTGTGCACCGCCCGGCGATTAAACCTATATGGAAGGCCGGCAGTTTACAATTATAAAAATTAGCCTTCTATCATTTCTGATAATTCCAACCAACGGGTTTCATACCGCGACAGGCGGGCTTTGGCCTTTTCCAATTCATCGGTGGATTGGTAAAATTCATCGCGATTTTGGTTGTAATAATCGGGGTTGGCCAATTTATCGCTTAAAATTTTGATAATTTGGTTGCATTCCTCTATCTTGGCCGGCAATTTTTCATATTCATGTTTTAATGAAAATGAAACCTTTTTATTTTTGGGTGCCGGGGGTTGCGCCATTATGGGGGCAGTTTCGGCCGGGGCCACAATATTATTAGGGGTATTAGCCGTTTTATTTGGTTTCTGGGCCTTTGCCGTTTGGGTTTGTTGCGGTTTATTGGCCTTTTTCTCGGCGCGGTAGGCCTCGTAATCGTCCCAACCGCCAACCACGGTGGCAATATGGCCGTCACCTTCAAATACCAATAATTTATCCACGGTGTTATTTAAAAAATCCCTATCGTGCGAAACAACTATCAATGTGCCTTGGTATTTATCCAACACATCCTCAACCATATCCAATGTATCCATGTCCAAATCGTTGGTGGGTTCGTCTAGTATCATAAAATTACCGGGGTTGGCCAAAATTTTGGCCAAATAAATGCGGTTTTTTTGCCCGCCCGATAAAGTATCCACCGCGCGCCATGCGTCATCGGCCTGAAACAAATAATCCTTGATATAACCACAAATATGGCGCGATTTTCCCCGCACCATAATATGGTCGGTGCCAATGGGGCATAAATTTTGTTGAATGGTTTTTTTGCCGTTCAGGCCCAACCTAAATTGGTCAAAATAGGTAAATGTAACATCGGTGCCCAATTTCACCTTGCCCTTGTCGGGGGTTATTTCGCCAATAATTAATTTCAAAAAATTGGTTTTTCCTGAACCATTGGCCCCCAAAATACCAATTTTTTCACCACGTTTGATGCGAAGTGAATAATTTTGTAATATTATTTTTTCGGCATCATGGCGCATATAAGACTTACTTACCCCATAAAATTCCACAATAATATCTGATGATTGTTCAAATTCCACCACTGGCTGGTCCATAACCCGCGTGGCCCGTTTGTATGAACGAATATCATTATCCAATTTTTCATTGGCTTCAAATGCTTGGTTTAAACGGCGCACATTGCGCTTTACCCGCGCCTTGACCCCGCGTTGCGCCCAATTCATTTCTATTGCCACGCGTGATGCGCGGTTTTCTAACGACCGCCATTCTTGGGCCAATAATTCCTCTGACCATTGGGCGAAATTGCGAAATCCGCTGGGGCTGATTTTTAATTTTTGCCGGTCTAACCAAAATACGCGGTTAGTAACCCGTGCCAAAAATTCGCGGTCGTGCGAAATGACCAAAATGGTCATATCGGTATTTATTAAATATTGTTCCAACCATTCAATAATTTCCAAATCGCAATGGTTGGTGGGTTCGTCCATTAACAATATATCGGGCTGTTCCACCAATGCGCGGGCCAATTCCACCCGCCTTAATTGCCCGCCCGAACATTCACTCATTTCCATATTAATATCTAACCTTAATGGGTGCAATATCATTTCAATGCGCGCGTTTTTATCCCAATCCTCTAAATGGGCCGACATGCCCGAAAATATGTAATCGCCAATTTTTTCATTACTAAAATGCACCTCTTGGCGCATCATGCCAATGGTAATGCCGGGCAATATCCAATATTTGCCTTCGTCCAATTCCTTGACCCCGCAAATCAAATTTAACAGGGTGGTCTTGCCGGCCCCATTTTTGCCAACCACGGCAATTTTACTGCCGCGGTGAATGGGGAACGATAATCCTTCAAAAAATATTTTATTGCCCACCATAACGGTGGCTTCTTCCAGCGATAATATAAGGTCTGACATATAATTACATTTACCTATAAAAAAGGGGGGCACTAACCCCCCTTAAAGGTTGAAAAAGCCTAAGCTTAACCAACAATTTCATAACCGGCAAAGAAAAATGCAATTTCCTGTGCCGCAGTTTCGGGGGCATCGGAACCATGCACCGAATTGGCCTCAACCGATTCAGCAAATTCCTTGCGTATGGTGCCGGGTTCGGCATTGGCCGGGTTGGTTGCACCCATAATTTTGCGGTTTTGGGCAATGGCATCCTCGCCCTCTAACACCTGCACCACCACCGGGCCCGATGTCATAAATGCGCATAAATCATTATAAAATGGGCGTGCGCTGTGCACTTCGTAAAATTTTTGGGCCAAAGCCAACGATAAATGCATACGTTTTTGGGCAACAATTTTTAAGCCTGCCGCTTCAAATTTAGCATTAATTTTACCGGTTAAGTTACGGCGTGTGGCATCGGGTTTTATAATGGAAAGGGTGCGTTGAATCATAATATAATCCTTATTTGTTAATTTATGGGTTTGAATGCCGTTTAATTACCATAATTTATTATTTTGTCAATATTTTTAAAATATTGGCTTCCCCTACCTTATTTATATTGCGAAATGACTTTTATAATAACAATGTTGCAATTTCGTATTATTTATGGCAAAATTGCTTATTCATAATGATATTTAAACGCGATTTCTTAACCATGATATTTTTGTCACTGCCCCTGTGGGCGGTTGATTTATTACGCATTGGTGCGTGGGGTGACGATAATATGGTGATGGTTGGGTTGTTATTCATTGCCGGTTTTATGGCATGGCAGACCCATATTTTTGACAAAATATCATTTATTATATTGTTATATATTGTATTTGTTATGGTTTTGCATGGTTTTTCGTTTCTGGCGGTATTTGGGCAACCACAAATTAACGATGGCATGGCCAAATATTTGGCATTATTGGTGGCCATTAATTATTTTATGGAACACCGCCCCAAAAATATGGCTTTGGTGGCGGTTATGTTGGGGTTTGTTATATTTTGGCAGGCGGTTTCGGTATTTTTGCCCACATTTCATTGGTTTAAATTAACCCAATATGACGAATATTTGGGCTTTGTCGGCATGGCATTAATGGCTATTTTCCCACATATTTTGGCGTTATTGGGTGGGGTGTTACTTATTTTATTGTCGCATAATTTAAGCGCATTATTGGCGATAATTGGGGCCGGGGTTTTTAGCTTAATTTTATGGCGTAGGCATCGTTTATACTATGGCATATTATGTTTGGTTATTTTTATTACCATGCCGGTGGTTATTATGGCGGTGCAATATATTTACCAACCCCAACAAATGGGCGATGCAACTTGGCAATATTCGTTATGGTCGCGCGCCATGGCCTTGGAATTAACCTTTACCCAAACCAACGATTTATTAAGCCAAATTACCGGCCATGGCTTTGGCCAATTTGGTTCATTTGTGCAACAATATTACCCATTATTTGAAGCATATTTGCAACAACCATTATGGGACGCATTGGCCAATAATATAACCAACCCCCATAATATTTTTGCCGATATGTATTTTACCGGTGGGGTGGTGGGGTTAATATTATGGTTTGTGTGGGGTGCATATTATGTGGGGCGGGTCAATGGCTTATTTCAGGCCATATTTTTTATGGGCCTGTTGGTTTTGGCTGGTTTTTGGTTTATTGTGCCCCAATTAATTCCCATTTTGGCCCTGGCCTTGGTTATGGGGTTAAAGGGGGCGCAGAATCTTTCGGTGCATGATAATGGCTTGGTGATAATTTTCAATAAAATTTTGGCCGGCATTTTATGGTTATTGGCCATTTGGTTTTTATTGGCCATATTGCATATTGATTTTATGGTTTTTGATTGGTTGGCCCTGCCGGCCGATTCGCCATATATTGTTAATAAAAGCCAATTTATGGCCAAATTCCCCGATGAAGCAGCCCCGATAAATGCAATTTTTAATTTCAATTAAATAAAAATAAAACAAAATATGTTTTATTTGTAATAAAAAGTGGAATTATTATGAAAAATCACATTTTGTTCTTGCGTAAATGGTAAATAACCCCTATATTATGGGTATAAAACAAGAACGAGTGCCATAATGCTTACCCAACAACAATATAAATTGCTTACCTTCATTTACCAACGTATTCAGGCTGGTGGGGTGCCCCCATCGTTTGATGAGATGCGCGATGCATTGGAATTAAAGTCCAAATCGGGGGTGCACCGGCTGGTGGAGGCATTGGTGGAGCGGGGATATTTGCAACGCCTGCCCAACCGGGCGCGGGCGTTGGCGGTTAAAAAATTGCCCGATAATATGGCACCGGTGCACGAACCGGCCCCATTGCAAAATAAAATAAGCAACATACCGGCCTGGGCCCGCCATTTGCCATTGAACGATAATGGCCCATTACCGGCAAATTTATTAACTGGTGGTGCCCGCACCAACCGGCTGGGCGAGGGGGATGCCGATGATGGCGTGAAATTGCCCATGTATGGCAAAATTGCCGCCGGCACCCCGATAGAGGCATTACAGGATGCCAGCCATTTTATACAGGTGCCGGAACGGATAATTCGTGCCGGTTATTCGCCCAAGCATTATTATTGTTTGTTGGTGGAGGGCGATAGCATGTGCGAGGCCGGCATTTTGAATGGCGACACCATTGTTATTGAACGCACCCAAAGCGTGAATAATGGCGATATTGCCGTGGTATTTATAGATAATGCCGAGGCAACATTAAAACGCATTTTTTACCATGGCGAAAAATACACATTAAAGCCCGAAAACCGCCATTACCGCGAATTGGAATTTTCGGCCGACCGCATCAGCGTGCAGGGCCGTTTGGCCGGTTTGATTCGTAAATATTAGTGGGGTGGTTCAATTTAATTTTTGAAGCGCAATGCATTGCGCATGGCTGATAAATAACCTAACGAGATGACAATGATAATGCCGGCAATATGTGTTCATGTTAAAGCGGTAATTTTTGTTACTTGCGCGCATAAGGTGCAAAATGCAAGTATTTAATACATCGTTCAAGCATATGTGGAAAATTTATAATACCACCATAGCATCGGCCCAATTACCACTTGATTTTTGTAAAAAATAATCTATAATAACAATATAAGGAGGAATTAGATGGGCGCATATCAAGAATTAAGCCACCCCAAAAGTTATTACTTACCAGCCGAGCAAGTTATTGATGATAATTTTGAACGATTGGCCGAGGCCGTATATTTTATAATTGCCAATGCAACCCATAAACCCCACAAATTGGGTAAAACCAAATTGCATAAAATATTATGGTTTGCCATTGCCACTCTGTTTGAAGAAAATGATGCGAATGTTCCTTCATTGGTTGGCAAATTTATTAAAATGCCGTTTGGGCCATATTTAAAAAATATGGATAAAATAATAGATAGTTTAAGGGAAAAGAATTATATAAAATCAAGCAAAAAGCATTTTTTTGATAATAAAACCAACCAAGATTTAAGCATTTTTAGCAATATTTATGAATTAACCGATACAAGCATGGAAATAAAATTGCTAAATAAAAATGAACAGGAAATTTTATTAAAAATAGCAAGTTATGTAATTAACGAAACCACCGCAACCGAAATTTCTGAAATATCGCATAATATAATGTGGGAAATTGCCGCAAATGGCGAGGAATTATCGCCGACCGGTGCTTTTTTAACAAAATATCCCATTAATTAATTTTTTATATTATGGCGGCATACTATTTACAAGAAGCAAGCTATGAATTTAGGAATGAAATCTACCGCGTTCGTTCTGAAATTGACAATTACTGGGGGCAGTATGATAAAAAACAAATATCCCAGATTCAAATTGCATTCAAAATATTAATCCGCCAATTACCCGAAGTTCCACAATTTGACACAGAATTACATTGTGCGTTCAATTATGGTTTTTATTTTCAATGCACTTACCAAATTAAAAAATATGGCACAAACCGCGAAATTGTTGTTAAACAATTGATAATTTGATGGTATTGATTTGATTGAAAGGTTAAATATAACCAGTTAAACATTAATATTGATTGGTTCAATTCTCAATTTATTGCTTGAAATTTGGGGGGTGTTTGGTTATTATGCAACAAATATAATACGATATTGATAATAACGGGCGCGCGAATAAAATGATAATAATTTATATTAATAATTTACATAACCAATGGGTATATTATGGTTGATATGCCCAACGAATATTTGCGTGAATACCGCGACCTTGATTCATTTAAGGAATCGGTTGATGATTTGAATAAATATATTAACGGAAAACACAACCTTAACTTCCCCGAAGATTTTAAAATGGCGGAATTTAAACAAATATTGCATGAATTATATGTTATGGAAAATGCAATTTACCCAACACCAAAGGCATTTTTTAATATTGTTATGAAACAAAAACAATTATTAACATTTATGGCCGATTTGAAAAATTTAGACAACGAGAATTATAAACAATTTAGCAAGTTTAGAGGTTTAACAGGCCAAGTATTGGGTAACATTGATTTTATTGGTAGCCATTTGAATATAAGCTTTGATTTGAATGAATTGCAACCCATTGAAACGCCCGATGCATTGGCGCCCAATAATGGGCAAGAGGTAATAAATGAGGTTATGAATGGGGTGAATGGAACAACCGGCCGAACAAAGGGCATATTAAAGGGGTTGGCCGCCACTGTAATTACACAAGTTATTACATCCAGTTTGCAGAAGTATTCAGGAATTGATGTATTAATTTACAATCAAAACTTAAAGCCATTTATTGAAATATTGGTTAATGAAGCTATTAATCCCGAATTGTGGTCAAATTTATATGCAAAATTGGAAGAATGGCGGAAATTTATTGCCCAAAAATTACAAAAATTTTTAAGGAAGGATAGTGAATCAGATGAATTTATTTCTAAAACCAAACAATTAGATATAGAGAAAAACCATTCTGAATTGGAAGAAATACTTGAAATGGGTTATCACCACTACCAACAGGGCGACTATGCAATGGCCGGGCAATTGGCGGTGCAGGCTGAACAATATTGTAAAAACCATAATATATTAACACACACGTTATATGTTGATTCATTACACATATTGGGTATGGTTGAATATACAACCGGCCAATACGAACCGGCAGAAGCTCATTTTAAATTGGCATTAGAAATTAGTGAAAAATTTCTAGGCCCAAACCATGATAGAACCGCAGAAAGTTTAAATAATTTGGCGACTTTATATCATAAAAAGGGCCAATATGCCGAGGCACTACCTCTGTATGAACGAGCATTGGAAATTTGTGAAAAAGTTCTGGGCCCGAACCATGAACGCACAGCTAACAGCTTAAACAATTTGGCGCAATTATATGAGGTTCAGGGCAAAAATGGCGATGCGCTACCTCTGTATCAACGGGCATTGAAAATTACAAAAATAGAACTTGGTCCAAACCATGAACGCACCGCGGATATTTTAAACAATTTGGGGCTGTTATATCAAAATCAAAGTAATTATGCCGCAGCATTACCTCTCCTTCAACAGGCATTGGAAATATATGAAGAAGCCCTAGGTCCAAATCATGAAAGAACCGCCAACAGCCTCAATAATTTGGCTGAGTTAAACAAGATTCTAGGCAACAATGCAGATGTTCTAACTCTATTAAAAAGGGCATTGGATATAACTGAAAAAGCACTTGGCCCAAACCATGCAAGCACCGCCACCTGCCTCAATAATTTGGCGGATTTCTATTATTCACAGGGCAACTATGCAGAAGCATTGCCCATGTTTCAACGGGCATTGGAAATTACAGAAAAAGCACTCGGCCCGAATCATGCACTCACAGCGGAAAGCTTAAATAGCTTGGCGTGTTTATATTATTCACAGGGCAACTATGCAGAAGCATTGCCCATGTTTCAACGGGCATTGAATATTCGTGAAAAAGCACTTGGCCCAGACCATGAGAGCACCGCCACCAGCCTCAATAATTTGGCACAGGTATATAAAAAAACTGGGCAACTATGGCGGGGCATTGCCCCTCCTTGAACGGGCAGTGAGTATTTTACAATCGGTTCATGGTAACGACCACCCAACCACCAAAATAATTGTTGATAATTATAATGTATTATTAGAGAAAATGAAAATATAAGTTTGTTTTAAAAGAGTTTTTCAAAAAAATTAAAAATATTGATTTTTTGGCAAAATTGGGTATAGGTTTGGGCATGAATTATTTTACCATTATGCACAATATTCGCGGGGCGGTGAACCATATTGCCGGTGCCATGAATATTATATTACCCAATGCACCGGCATTTGCGGTTGAGATACCGCGGGAGGCAAGCCATGGCGATTATTCCACCAATGTGGCCATGGTGTATGCCAAATTATTATCAACCAACCCGCGCCAATTGGCCGAACGGGTGCGCGAACAATTATTGCAAAACCCATATTATATGGCGGTGGATATTGCCGGGCCGGGGTTTATAAACTTGACCATGGCCCCGCAATTTTGGGTGGATTGCCTGGTGCATATACAGCAAAATGGGCAATATGGCCATTTGCAAACCGGGTATGGCATCAAAACTTTGGTGGAATTTGTGTCGGCCAACCCCACCGGCCCCCTGCATGTTGGCCATGCGCGCGGGGCGGTTTTTGGTTCGGCATTGGCCAATTTGCTACAATATGCCGGTTATGATGTAACCACCGAATATTATATTAACGATGCCGGCAAGCAAATTGATGCACTGGCGGATTCGGTATTTTACCGCTATGGCCAAATATTGGGGCGCGATATGGGCCAATTGCCCGACCATTGTTACCCGGGCGAATATATTTCTGATTGCGCCCAAAAATTACACGAAAAATTTGGCGATGCATTTATTAACCAAACACGCGATGAATGGTTAAGGCCGGTTTCATTATTTGCGATAGACGCAATGATGGATTTGGTAAAGGCCGATTGCCATTTATTGCATATTCACCATGATTCATTTATTTCGGAACGATTATTGGTGGAACAAAACAAGGTGCAAGAGGCCGTGGCCCAATTACAGGCACAGGACGATGTTTACCATGGCCGTTTAGACCCACCCAAGGGCATGAAGCCCGATGATTGGGAGGAACGCGAGCAGTTATTATTCAAATCAACCAAATATGGGGACGATATTGACCGCCCGTTGCAAAAGTCTGACGGGGCATGGACATATTTTGCCAATGATATTGCCAACCATTACGACAAATACCAACGCGGTTTTGTCAATTTGATAAATATTTTTGGGGCCGACCATGCCGGTTATTTGCAACGTATGAAATCGGCCACCACCGCCATCAGTAACGGCAACGCCCAATTGGATATTATAACCATGCAAATTGTGCGTTTTATGAAAAATGGCGAACCATTAAAAATGTCAAAACGGGCCGGTAATTTTGTGCTATTGTCTGACTTAATTAACGATATTGGCCCCGATGCCCTGCGTATTTATATGTTATCGCGCAAGCCGGATTCGCAAATGGATTTTGATTATGCCGATGTTTTGGCCGAAAGCAAAGAAAACCCGGTTTATTACCTGCATTATGCCAATGCGCGCGGGGTTTCGGTGGAAAAATTGGCCAAACAGGCATTCCCCCAATTTGAATGCGATTTTTCACCGCATATTATGGGTTTATTAACCCACCCGTCCGAAATTGCCCTGATAAAAAATTTGGTTTACTTCCCGCGCATTATTGAACAGGCGGCCATTGCCCACGAACCGCACCGCATTGTCTTTGCCATGATTGAAAGTGCCAGCCTGTTCCATGCGCTGTGGACCAAGGGCAAGGAGGAACCGGCCCTGCGATTCATAAAAGAGGATAATTATAATTTGACGCAGGCGCGAATCGGCTTAGTGATACTATTTAGGAAAATTTTATCCATTGGGGCGGGCATTATTGGCGTAACCTTAAAGGATACATTATAATTTTCCACTCATTTGGGAAGAATAAATGAAAGATTACAGCCAAATTTTACGCGAACTGGACGAGGAAGAAAAAAGACCCGCGTCCTTTGGCAAAAAACATATTTTCATTGGGGCCATTGTATTTTTAATTGTGGCCACCAGTGTGGTTGGTTTTGTGTTGGTAAAACAAAAAAATACCATACCGGCCCCCAATACCATTATAGAACCCGATTCGGCCGCCAAAAAATTGGTGCCGTTGGAAAATACCCAAAAGGAAAACACCCAAGTATACGACCTGTTTCAACAAAATAATGGGGTCAATAATGCCCTGAATAATGGGGCCAATAACCAGCAAAATAACGTGGCGGGCAATGCGGCATTAAATAATAATGCCCCACCCGTATTGCAACCGGCTGTCCCCGAGCCCCCATTGGTGGATACCAATAAAAAAATTACTCAGGCCGATTTGGAACGCGAATTAGAGGCCCAAAAACGCATGTTGGCCGAACAAAAATTTGGCGAGGACCAACAAAAAATGTTGGACGATTTGAACAAAAAACCGCCCAATAAATCGCAAAGTGCAACATTTCCACCGGCCGATAAAGTTATAACCCAAAATGCCCCAAATCAACAATTGGCGCAAATGCCCACCCCCAAAATATCTGACACCAATAAAACCGACCAAATGATGGAAAATGCCAAGGTGCCCCCAACGGCCGTGGTTTTGGATAATAAAAAAACCCAAAAGGACGAGCCAAAAATGGCCAAAATGGAGGATACAGCCAAGGCAAATAAGAAAAAAGCCGAAATAAATGATGATGTATTGGCAAATAATGCGAAAAAAGCGAATAATGACACCAAATCCACCAAGATGACCGCCAAAATGACGAATGAAAATACCAAGGCCATTAGCAAGGGTGGTGAATGGCGGGTGCAATTTGCCTCGCTTACCAATGCTGGTGAGGCAAATAACCGCTGGGAAAAACATATACGGCCCAAGGTGGCCAGCCAAATGGGGGGGTTAAACCCACAAATTGAACGGGCCCAAGTGGGTGGTGTTGACCGATTCCGCATTCAGGCCGTGGGGTTCAAAAACCGCGATTCTGCGGTGGCATTTTGTCAATTGGCTAAATCACAGGGGTTGGAATGTATACCCATTAAGCCATAATGCTTCAATCGGCCCCGCAAGTTTCGTTTATTTTATTGGTTGAACCGCACCATGCCCACACCCAAACCATTATTGATTCCATAAAAAGCCAACAATTTTCAGAATATGAATGTATTATTGCCGGTGCAAATATATCGGCCGAACAATGGGGTAATATTCGTCAGGCAGGCGATGACCATTGTTTTTATTTATCCACCAATGGTGAAACCGCCCGTTTTACCGCATGGCAAAGGGCAATGCAGATGGCGCGGGGCAAATATATTGCCTTTGTACCGGCAAATTGTGCTTTACCCCCCGAATGGTGTATGCAAATGTGGCAATATTTTTTTCACCATGACAATGTGGCATTGGCATATAGCCATATTGCCCAACCCGAATGGGATTTATCGGGCGATGTTTGGTTTGAAAATAATGCCAAGGCCAAGGCCGTTCTGGCGGTTATTGACCCGCATTCGGCATTTTTTGCCCGCAAAAATATTATAAACCAGATGCAATTTAACGAATATGCGGTTATGGATTACGGCAATATAATGCATAATTTGCCATTATTTACCAGTAATAACCAAATTATTATTATGCCCCATCTTGAATGCACCCAACTGGGCCCACAGCGCGAAAAGGAAAAATATTACCAAACATGGCAAAAATTAACCACCAGCCTGCACCCTGATGCATCATTTTTTGACCGCCATTTTTATTGTATTACCAACGAAAGACGCATAACCAATGCCGAAAATGATTTGCGGATTATGAGCAGTTTTATCAGCAATTTTTTAGAATATAACCGGCGCACCAATTTATGCGAACCATTGGTGTTGGCGCATTTTTTATTGCAAATTTTGTATCATCATGCGCGGTTGGTGGGGCTGACGCAATTGCAATTGAATGGTCAAGTTATTACCCTTTAAACCCCGTATTGGGGCCATGTTGGCAGGCGAACAACCATTTTTATGGGCGGTTATTTTTTTTACCATTGGCATCATTTTTGGCGATTATTATGGGCAATATGCCAATATATATGCCATTGCCGGTATAGCAGTTTTTTTTGGTATATTGGTTTGGTGGGGCAAATATTGGTATATGGCGGTGGCCATGCTGTTGGTGGGTATGGCTGTTTTATGGGGGCAAAATTTATGGCATAACCAACAATTTCCAACCCACCATTGGAATGGTGTTTATTTTATTGATGGCAATATAACCCAAATGGAGGGCACGGCCGATAAACAATTTGCCATCATACAACCCACCCAAATAAATGATTCACCGACCGCCCAACATTTTATGGTGCGCCTGTCAAGCGATAATAAAGAAATAATGCACCAATTAAGCCAATTGCCCAAGGGGTGCAATGTGGCATTTAAGGCCGAATTATTTGGCCTGCCCGAACCTATTTCGCCCGACCAGCGTGATTACAATGACCATTGGAAAAAAAGCCAAATTGCCAGTATGGGGCGTATTGTGGGGGCGTTGCAGGTGGCCCCCAATTGCCAAACCCAACCGCCCAGCCCGGCCCAACAATTTGCCGAAATTATAAATGATGAATTTTCGCCCCATATTGCCCCAATAATTAATGCCATGACAACTGGCTTTCGGTTTGGTATAGACAATCAAACCAATCAGGACTTTCAATTAAGCGGTATGGTGCATATACTTTCTATCTCGGGCCTGCATATCAGCCTAATTGCCGGCTTGTTTTATATTATTTTCAGGCGCGTTTTATTATGGGTTTTGCCCTTTGCCCCATCGCTGACCATTAAAAAAATATCGGCCATTTTGGCAATTGGCTTGATTATATTATATGGATTTTTTGCCGAATATAGCCCGGCCATGGTGCGGGCGATTATAATGTTTATATTATTTTTATTGGCGGTTTTAATAAACCGGTTTCATATTAATATGCGCCTGCTGGCCTTGGCTTATATATTGCTTTTGGCGTTTGACGGGCAATTAATCTATAATGCCGGTTTTCAATTATCGTTTATATCCATGGCGGCATTGATTATTTTATACCACGAATGGGCGCAAAATGCCCGCCAATTTATTATTAATAACCTGCCATTTGCCGGGGTTTGGTTGGGTTTGTTATTATTATTGGGTTCGGGCATGACCATTGGTTTATTAACCGCACCGGTGGTATTATATTATTTTGCGCAGGTTAATTTTGTTGGTTTTATTACCAATATTATTGCCATACCATTGATGGATTTGGTATTAATGCCGTTATTATTATTAAAAATGATTTTCTGGGACAGCCACATATTCAACCCGGCCATTACCATGGCAACGGAATATTTATTGCAATTGGCCAAATGGGGGGCGGGGCAAAACCAATTATTATTCACCACCGCCCAATTACCCAACAGCCTGTTATATGTGTGGTTGTTGGGCCTGTTAATTATCAGCATGGCCCGCCACCCGTTGAAATATTGGTTATTTGCACCCATGGTGTTATATATATTTACCACCCCCACCATAACCCCGCCCCAATTAATATGGGCCAAAAATGGTAAAATTATGGGTATAAATATCAATGGTGTATTATATACCAATACCACCAACCCATATATTAACCAACAATGGCAAAAAATTTATAATATACCCATTGGTTATTTGCCATTGGGTGGTTATGGTGATAATAATAGTTGCGTGGGCAATAATTGTATTATACCCCAAACCCCATTGGGGGCCATTATTACCAACCCAACCATTGAAAATTGGTATGACGACTGCCAAAATGCCAAAATAATCATCATGCCCCAAACCAAACAATATAGTAATAATTGCCCCGCCATGGTGATGGATTATGAATATTTCGCCCAAAACCCAATGGGTAAAATGTAGAAACGATTTTAAATTATTTATCGTTCAGATAATGCTTGGTTTCTTGTCTTCAACAATGGTTTCAAGAAATATTGCAGAACGGTGCGCCGGCCGGTTTTAATATCCACCTGCGCCTGCATACCAGCCACTATCGGCTTGTTAGCACCCAAATTATTTTTATCGGTTTTCAGGCGCACGCGGTAATATGGTAATTGTTGCGCGCCCTCACCATCCTTGAATGTATCGGCCGAAATATCAATAACCTCGGCATTCAGGCCACCATGCACAGAAAAATCGTAAGCGGTTAATTTGATTGTTGCCTTGTTGCCCATATTAATATAGGCGCGGTCCTTGGTTTGCACTTTGGCCTCCACAATCAATTGTTCCTCTATCGGCACAATTTCCACCAAATCCTGGCCACCCTTTACCACCCCACCAATGGTGCTAACATGCACCTTTTGCACCACCCCATTAATTGGGGCAAAAACTTCGGTTCTGCGGTTAATTTCGGTTTTACCGGCAATTTCGTCCTCCAGCCGTTCCAATTGGCCGGTTACGGTGGATAACTCACGCAATGCGTCCGAACGAAATTGCGACTTGCGGGTTTCAATTTTTTGTTTGGCCTCGGAAATAGTAGATTCCAAACGTGGTAAAGACAATTCCAAGCCCTCTAAGCGCGATTCAAGGTCAGTAATTTTTTCGTCTATACGAATCATATCCAAGCGCGGGGCCAAATTTTGTTTCACCAAAGGTTCGGTAATCGCCTTTTCGCGTTTGGCAATCTCATATGTTTTCTTTAATTGTTCGCGCCGGGCCACGGTTTCATTATATTCAATTTGTTTTTGGCGCACTGTTTCGTCCAATTGCCGTATTTCCCTAATTAATCCATCGCGCCTTTGGTTAAATAAATCCTGCTCTACACTCATAACCAAAGTAGAATTTTTGGATTTGGTTAATTCGGTAGGGAATTCAAGAGTGTTTTTTCCCTCTGATTCTGCGGTTAAGCGGGTTTTTTGCGCAATATAAGCCAGCCGTTGTTTATGTCTTTCCTCTAACGCCATTTCCGCGGTAACCGATTCAACCCGCATTAATAATTCGCCCCTTTTGACATTTTGCCCCTCCTTAACCAGAGATTCCACCAAAATACCCCCCTCCAAATGTTGCACCAATTGGTTTTTTAAAGATGGAATAATTTTGCCCTCACCGCGGGTTACCTCGTCTATGGAGGCATTGGCCGACCAAACCAAAGCGACGGTAATAAAAGCCAAAATGGTAAATAATAAAAAATGAGCAGAACGCGTGGCGCGTTGTTCAAATATATTGTGCCCTTCTATATCCAGAAGTTCCTTTTCCCAGCGGTCAAGATTAGCCATTATTATTAATATTTCCCTTTTTTATTTCAATTATTCGCATATATAATACCACAATACTTGCAATTTGTCTATCATTATTTTATTTTTACTTCATTATTCCTTCATTATTCCTTTCACATTATTGGGCAATTCATTGATTTTCCAAAAATTCGTGCACCAATAATTTTGTATATTGGTTTTGTGGGTTATTAATAATATCGTGGGTGGGGCCCTGTTCAATAATTTTGCCGTTATGTAATACGCATATTCGGTCGCATAATTGGCTTATTACCGCCAAATCATGGCTGATAAACAGGCATGTAACCGGGGTGGTTTGTTGAATATGCCGTATTAATGCAATAATTTTTATGGTGGTTAATTGGTCTAATGCGCTGGTAGGTTCGTCCATTATTATCAATTGCGGTTGCAAAATCAGGGCGCGGGCCAGTGCGATGCGTTGCCTCTGCCCGCCCGAAAATTCGTGGGGGTATTTATGCATATCACCATCATTCATGCCCACTTTCACCAGCATTTCGCTTATTTTTTGCAATTTTTGGGCGGGGGTTAAATCCTTTTCATGCGTATCCAACCCCTCGCCAATAATTTGTTCAATATTGCGTTTGGGTGAAAGCGAGCTATATGGGTCCTGAAAAACCATTTGCATTTTTTTGCGCAATGGTAATAATTTTTTTGTATTATATTGGTTGATATGATGTCCCAAAAATACCATTTTGCCATGGCTGGGCAATAATTGTAGTAGGCCCAAAGCCAATGATGACTTGCCCGAGCCCGATTCCCCCATGACACCCAGAGATTGCCCATTGTAAATGTGCAAATCGTCAATATGTATCAAAGTTTTTTGGGTTGATTTCCATAAATTGATAGTGTTTTTGACATAAATATCGCATTGTTGCAATGACAAAATTGGTTCGCCCTTTGGTTGTAAGCATGGTGGTAAATTGCGAAATTCCATTGTGGGTTTGGCCAATAATAATTTGGTATAATCGTTTGTGGGGTTTTGCCAAATTTGCGCGGTTGGGCCCTGTTCCACGCAATGCCCGCCCTGTAATACCATAACTTGATGGCATAATTTTTTCACACTGGCCAATTCGTGGCTTATATAAATCAAGGAACAGCCATTTTTTTGTTGATATTGTTGCAATAATTGCAATATCGCCCCCTTTAAATGGGCATCAAGCGCGGTAATTGGTTCATCGGCAATAATTAATTGCGGTTTATTGGCAATGGCCATGGCTATCATTACCCTTTGCCTCTGCCCACCCGATAATTGATGTGGGTAACGGCCCATAAATTCATTATTATTTGGCAATTGCATTTCACTGCATAATTGGCGGGCATATTCGTTTTTGTCGTTCGCGCTTAATGGGGTTAATATGGCCTCGGCCAATTGTTTTTTTATGGTGTGTAATGGGTTAAGCGAGGTTAGGCTGTCCTGAAAAATATAGCCAATATCCACCCCCAAATGGTGCCTTCGGTTATTCATATCGGCCAATGAATATGCGTGCCCCATAAATTGCATGGTGCCCCCAATATTCCATGGTTGAAAATAGGGCAAAATACCGGCAATTGCCATACAGGTTAATGACTTTCCCGAACCAGATTCACCAACCAAACCCAAAGTTTCCCCGGCCCCACAACGCAAATTTATACCATGAATTAAGGGTAAAGTGCCATTGGCCAGCGTTAAATTGTTAATTTGTAATAATGGTTCAGCCATTGGTTTGGCCATTATGCCGGCACCCGAAATTTTATGCCGTCCAATTCGGGGGTTATTTTTATTTGGCACGAAAGACGCGAATTTTTGGTCAAATTAAAGGCAAAATCCAGCATATCATCCTCCTCTGGCAATTTGGGGGGTAATTTATCATACCATTCCTCGTCTACTATCAAATGACAGGTGGCACAGGCCAACGAACCCTCGCAGGTCGCCTCTATATCTATGCCATTGCGCACGGCAACCTCCATCACAGACAACCCGTTTTCGGCATCCACCACTTGTTCGTTTCCGTCTGCCTTAACAAAAACAATACGTGTCATATGGGCACCGCAAACGCCACAAATAATACCAATATGGCCAGACCTAATGCGGCCCATATACAAAAATAAATAATTTTTCCAATAGACATATTTTTTTCCTTTTTTTTATAATATCATTGATTTGCATGAAATGTCAAGGGGGCAGTAATTCAAAAGATGTTCAAAATTCTGAAATATTTCTTGTATATTGAATAAAAAATGTTATAATATCATTTATGATAGCAAAAATACTATACAGAAAATATAACACATCAAGGGCTGGTTTACTTATGAAAAGATATAACAGCTACTTTGATGCATGCAATAGTGCGTTTATACTACATAGCATAATTTCATTAGATGAAAAAGAATATTTGGTTAGAGATAAAGAAATAATTGAACATGAAAAAAATAATTATTTATTTTTAGAAATAGTACATTATCAAAAAGATTTAACCAAACCCACGATACATAATACCACCAAAGAAATTAAGGAAGTTAAGGCACCGCAAGAGGAAGAATTTATAAATGGGGCAATTTATATTATAATTAAAGAAAATGATTTAGCGTTTGTTAATACAAGATTTAATATAAAGCAATTTCATAGAATTTTGGCTTATAATTTACAAGTATCGCCAAAAGAAATAATAACAGATGAATTTGTATTACCAGCAGAATTAGCAAATATCAAACAGCACGGAATTAAAAATATAAAATTTAATTTCACAAATTATGGATATTATCAGCATAGCAAATCAAAAAGTTATATCGCTGATGCCTTTAATGGATTTTTAAAAAAATACAATAATACTGAAGAAAGCGAAGATTTTAAATTTACAATTTCAATTAGCACAAAAGAAAAATTGAGCAAAGGGGATTGCTTGTTTGAAGTATTTAAAGATTCTGAAGAATACGAGGGCATTACAATAGTTTTAAAAAATGGACAAAGGATTAAAGGTAATGATTTAACCCCTAGTGATGAGATAGAGGTTGAAAAGGCAAAAGATGATTATCCAGATTCAGGGCAAATAAAAAAATTGCTTTTATCATATTTTATAAAAAGGATGGAGCCTGCATGAAACAATATAGCATCACATTTTTAATTATAGCTATATTAGCCATATTGGTATTTATAATACCATATTTTGGGTATTTTAATATGTTTATAATCACCAAGGATGATTTTAAGGGTATAACAGAAATTGTTGTTCAATTGTTTGCATTATTGGCTTCGGCATCTATTGCAATTATGGCCATACAAATTGAAGTTGGGCAGAATGATAAGGTGGCCAAGTATAATACATTGATTGAAAGAAAAGAATTATATAGCGTGCTGATGGTTTTAATTTTTGGTTATATATTTACGATTTCAATTATATATATTGATAGGTTAATGGAATTTGAAAATATATTAATAAGGCAAATAATTATAAGTTTAACAAATTTTTTCTTGGTTTTATCATTTCATTTGTTTTTTATTTTATCAAAACTGCAATTAAATGGTATTCAAAAACAAATTGATGAAATTAAGCCGATATTACCTTTTTCTAACATAAATACCAAAATCCAAAAAGATACAAATTAGTAATAATATAAAATTTTATCTATCTGTTTAATTATGGCAAAGTTAATGGTAAAGTTGGGGCATGAAAATTGCCGAATTCACTTTATTGCTTGATTGTTTATTATTATCCATGCCGCGCATGGTGTCATTTATGCTGTTTATACCCATGTTTCAGGAACAAATAGTGCCGGCCAGTATTAAATTGGCATTGGCCGCAGTTTTTGCAATGATTCCGGCCGGTATATATTTTTACGATATTTTGGACGGGGTGCAAAAAATACCCAGCGGGCCGATGTATTATGCGATTATAATCAAGGAAACAATTATCGGTTCGGTATTTAGCTTTTTGATTGGTTTGGCCTTTCGTATTCCGTCTATGGTTGGCGATTTCATAGACAACCAGCGTGGCACGGCCATTTCGCAAATGTATAACCCGGCATTGGGTGAACAAAGTTCTGAATTGGCCCAATTTTTAAGCCATTTTTTTATTACTTGGTTTGTAACCGTGGGCGGGTTAATTTCCATGATGTCGGTATTGTTTTTAAGCTACAAGGTTTTGCCGGTTTCTACCTTTATACTTGACTTCCACCAATTAAAATTGGGTTTGTTTTTTTCCATTATTGAAAATTATTTGCGCCTGTTTATTATTATGGCCGCCCCATTTATGTTAGGCATGTTATTGTTAGAATTTGGCATGGGTATTATGAATCGTTTTGCCAATCAATTGAATGTATTTTTTCTGGCGCAACCCTTAAAATCGTTATTGGCCCTGTTTATTTTTACCATTTTTATTGCCTTGATGGTGCGCATATTCCAATCAACCGACCAATTTTTTGCACCCATTCATTTGTTTTTGGATGCGGTTTCGGGAAAAAATAAATGAGCGAAAAGACCGAACCACCCTCGCCAAAACGCCTGCGCGATGCGCGCGAGAAGGAAGGAAATGTGTTGGTTTCAAAGGAAATTATTTCCACTGCCATTTTTTTGGGAATTATGGCTTCATTGGCGGCTTCGGGCAGTTTTATGTTCAAACAAATTATTCAAATTTTTGATACTTTGTTTCAGGCGATAAATTTAGACCCGACCACCGCCATGAATTTGATGGGTGGGTTAATTTATCAATTTGTGTTATATGCCTTTATATTTTCGGTGGCGGTGGGTTTGTTGGTGGCCATAGCCGCCAATGTGGCCCAATTTGGTTTTTTGCTTACTTTGGCCAAATTTCAAAAGGGTTTTGAATCGTTAGATATGGTAAAAAATGCCGAAAATATATTCACCAAACGTAATTTTTTTGGTTTTTTATTTAATATATTCAAGGTCATAATTGTCGGTTTTTCCCTGTATTTTGTGATACATAAATTTATCAAGGATTTGATATATTCACCGGCCTGTGGGGTAAATTGCGTGTTAACCCATGGTTTATACGCATTTTTATATTTTATAATAATAATAGCCGTAGCATTTGTAATTGTGGCCGGGGTTGATTTTTTGGTGCAGAGGCATTTTTATTTAGAGGGGCTGATGATGAGCCACGAGGAATTGAAACAAGAACATAAGGAATCTGAAGGGAGCCACGAAATAAAGGGCCACCGCCGCGAATTTGCCCACGAATTATTGAATGATGACCATGCCGGCAAGGTGGCCAATTCCACTGCGGTGGTAAAAAACCCCACACATTATGCGGTGGCCATTTTTTATGAACGCGGTGTTTCGCCCCTGCCATTAATAACCACCAAGGGGGCCGATACCATTGCCCAAGAAATTTTGCGTTATGCCGAAAAATATAATATACCGGTCATTGAAGATATAGGCCTGGCCCAAGCATTATATTTTTATGGGCAAATTGACCAATATATACCCACCGATTTATTCAAACCCGTGGCCGATTTTTTGCAAAAGGCCGAACAAATTAAGAATAATAATTTGTAATTATACTGGGAACACTAAATAAGTTTAAAATTAAAACCATTGCAAACCTATTTTAGTAAAAGGGGGGTGAAAATTTGCTCTGCACTTTATTATTTAGGGCGCAACCGCCATTTTCACCATGATCACTTGTGCATGGCTTTGCCCTTTTTAATGAAAAACAAGCAATCATGCTTGTTTTTATCAGTTTTCATA
>JACCDX011142892.1_pt1 | contig 42507 bp, 52 predicted proteins | sample 7449681 | NCBI WGS metagenome assembly JACCDX01 (sample SAMN15323450, study PRJNA562643) | freshwater metagenome | isolation source: river surface water | place: USA:Blue River Watershed | collected 2017-08-18
GCTCGTTTGTCTTTGCCAGCACCGAGGCATTGCTGTGGCGTGCCCTTATCCAGCTAGACCTGACCCCGACATGGATGTATACCGCCAACGAGTTGGAATACTTCACCATTCGCTTCGGTGTCATGCTTAGCAAGGAGATGCTCCCTGCACCGCAGGACACTGGCTACCGCTGGGATTACAGTTACTACCGTCACCAGACTTCTGGTGCTAAGGGGTCAGGGTATAGCGACACCATCCCTGCCTACGTGCCAGGCTTCGGCTGGGATGACGAGTGGTCAGACGAGGACTTAGCCGAGTATGAGGCTTGGAACGCCAGCTTCGACCAGCCTCAATACAAGTCAACGCTTCACACCACCTTCTGGACTCAAATCCAAGAGGAGCTGTCGCCCCGCCCTGACACCCTGTATTACACCGAGGACGAGCGTGAGCTGTGGATAAACGAGCTATACATGCTCGCTGATGACCCCGGCGTTCTGCTTATCGACTACGGTCAAGTCCTCCCTAGTGGTGAGCTTGTCTCTACCATGAATGACGATTCACAACTGTTCTAACAAACTTGGGGTAGCCCAGTAGCCCCCCCCTGCTACCGTTCATTGTTATCTGCAAATTCTAATGACGGGCTACCTCAACCCCTTTACCCTGCTATCGGTTGAAGCAAGAGGCTAGGCAACTAGATATCTCTCCTGAGACCCTCGCTTGGGTAACGCTCAGGATACCTACCTCCTACCCTTCCCCCTAATTTGCTCCGGAGGTAGGTATCCTGTTAGACTCCCCACCGCTGGTTCTTTCACCCCTTTCTCCCAGCGGTGGGGGCTTCCCCCTCGGATAGAAAGTGCCAGCACAATAAGGAGAGACATGACGCTACTAGCCAAAGCCAGGTTAGATCCCGATGAATCCATCGAGGTAGAGTGCATCTTCAATCGTGAGCTAACCTCCAACGTTGACAGCGACCAGCTGTTCATTGTGCTTAGCGAGGATGTCCGCAAGAAGTATGACATCGACTATGACTTGGGCGAGATGCTTATCTACTCGCCATACTTTGAACCAGAACTGAGCTGCATGTGGGTAGCTCAGACCACCGACTTCGACTTTGTCGAAGCAATATAAAGGAGAGTAATGAAGGACTATACATTCTGGTATAGCGATACCAGCACTTACAAGGCTGGCTTCCAAGCCAAGAACGCTGCAGAGGCAGAGCGACTATGGGAGGACGTGTTTGTTCACGGCTCCAAGACGCTAGAGGAATTGCCAGGCTTCTGGAATAAGCACAAAGGAAGCGACATCGAGTCCGAACCGATAGAGGAGATTGACTAATGGCTACCGTATCAGGTGCTAAGGAACGTAAGTTCCGAGAGATGATTCACGCCGCAAGAGATGTGCAGATGTATGTCACCCCGAACGGCGAGTATGGTGATGCATCAGGTCTCAGACTATTCAGGCACGGCTACCTAACCGTAGATGAATGGAGACTGGTCGAGAACCTCCTAGACAGCGAGGCTGTCTTTGAATACATCAACGCAGTGGTTGATGGAGATATCGAAAAGAAAAGAAAGATAGAGGATGACGCTAACTAAGAAAATCCGGGAGACAATCGCTGACCACTTCTTTGCAGAAGAACTCGACTTGTCATTCAACATTGGTGTCCGAGAGGGCTACCGCAACGGTTCAGGAGATGCACGTAGGCATTACTTCAACCTGCTACAAACTCAGTTGCAGTCGCTGTATGACTCCGCCGATGCCAAGCACAAGCATGGTCTCGGAGTTGCGGTGGCATACATGGAGACGCTAAACAGTGAACTAAACACTCAGGAAAAAGGAGTCCAACATGGCAAAGTATGAGTACATTCACAGCAAGGCATACAAGGTATTCGCTGACTCTGACGAGGCAGCTGATTCAGCGTATAAAGGCGCAACTGAGCATGGTGTATTCACCGATGACATTGTCATCTCTATGGAGGTGCTCAACAAAATCGTAACCCTAGACAACGGAGGCGAGAAGCATTACGTATGGAACAAGGACAAGAACCAGTGGGAGATAACCCGATACAGCATCGACTAATGTCATCTGCTGAGACAAGTGCATACCTTGGTGTGTCACTCAATACTCTGCAGAAGTGGCGTAGTCGCAACATCGGTCCCAAGTATCTCAAGTATGGCGGATCGAACAGCTCTGCCATTCGCTACATTCAAGAGGATGTAGAGAAGTTCCGGAACGCTCACACCGTTCACCCAAGCAATTCAGGAGGCTAAATGGAAGTCGTATGGGAGTCACCACCCCCGCCATCGACAGGCAAGTCTAACTTAGGTCGCAAGAGGTCTAAGCATTGGGACTTGATTGAGGCACTAGAAGCTCGCCCAGGCGAGTGGGCACTCATTGACCCTGCTGCCACCAAAGCCCTTAGTCCTATGTATGCAATTTGTCGTAGGCACAAGTTACCATTCGAGTTCGCATCTCGCGCGAACGCCGATGGCACATACTCCATCTATGCGAGAAGAAAAGAGACTCATGCTAAAGAAGAACCGTTACAAGCTGGATAAAGAGGCGGCTGCTGCTTCCCAGAATATCGTGCTAGAAGTTGCAGTTACCTATGACATCAAGGCTGACGACATGAAGGCAATCGTTGCAGTTCGCAAGGATGCCGCAGACAATGACGAGTTCTTGCTCCGTCTCGGCCGCCAACTGGAACAAGCTACCCGCACTGTCATGCCACCTTACAAGGAGGAGATGGAGTTGCTCGAGCGATTGGCTAAGCTAGGCAAGGATGTCGGTGCTTACCCAGACGAAGGCTGTGAGTGTGCCAAGAGTTCATAGAATCATGGTTCGCTCCAAAGAGCAGTGGGCGCTATGGCTAGAATTGCAGAGGGCGATAGATGCCGCCCCTGAAATCACACCATGCACTAACTACCCCGACCTGTTCTTTGGTGACTCAATGCCTGGATCCGCACACACAGATATTCGTGCGGCTAAAGCAATGTGCCAGAAATGTCCTATTACTAATGACTGCCTCGAATATGCGATTGCAGCCAAAGAGGAGTGGGGCGTTTGGGGCGGACTGTCTTACCAAGAAAGAAAGCGACTAAGAAAATCTAATGGCTCAACTAGGAAAACTGCCAAAACTGTCTAAGTATGTCATCGACACACTCAAGACAATGGGCTTCCGTTCTATAACGGACAGACCATACGACTTCATCGGCAGTGTCAAAGGACAGCATGACGATTACGGAATGGCCGCATTACTAACCGTTATTCCGCTCAAGCTTCGAGATGATACCTTTGTAGTATCACTGGAGATGAACGGTGAACAAATGGTCAAGGCTCGATTAGTTACACTAGAGGACATAGCAACTCTTGTTGGTTACTCAGGCGTGATGAAAGAGATGCTTGACTTTGTCGATCGAAAGGAGAACGATGACGACAAAAACTGATGTGCCTCTAAACGAGGTTATCGCTAACCCTCAGACCATTGTGTCCAAGGGCAAAGCACCAATGGTCAAGAACCTGCTCGCTCAGTATCTACAACTAGGCGAGGAGGAGAAGAAGATTCAGGAGTCTCGTGCAGCTGTGCGCGACCTCCTGCTGTCAATGTTCGAGGAGGGCTCGAGTGAGCTGGTGGTCAACGGTAAGAAGATGGCTACCCTCTCAAAGGAGACTCGAGTCCTTCTCAACACTGAGCTAATCAAGCGCAACTTCCCGCAGGAGAAGTTCTCGGACTTCTATGTGGAGTCTTCTGTGTCCGTGTTCCGTCTGACCCGACAAGCGAGGACCAGTAGCTAATGATCGTTGACATCCTATGGGAGAAACAAAAACAAGCCGTTGATTTTATCGTTGATCGCAGGCGGGTATTGCTAGCGGACCAGCCTGGTTCCGGTAAAACTCTGATGAGCCTGGCAGCTCTTGAAGCTGATGGGTGCTTTACTAACGGCATTGTGCTAATACTCGCGCCAAAGTTCCCAGCTAAAACTACTTGGCTGAAGGACCACGTGATGAAGTATGTGGCTCCCCTAGGTGTCAACATCTACGACCTCACGTCGGGAACGGCTGAGGTCAAGAACGATAGGCTGCTGGAGGTAAATACTCCAGCCGTCATCGTTGCTAACCATGACGCACTCGCCATCTCCCCTAACGGCGAGCGCCGAGTCCCACGACTCTTTGACCACACCTATGACGCAATCGTTATTGACGAGGCGCATAGGGTGCTACCTACCACAGCCGATGCCCGCTATGACATGACACAGTTCTGGCGTGGGCTTCGTATGCTCAACATCCATTCGCAAGCCCTACGCATTGCGGTAAGTGGAACGCCAGACCGAAGCAAGCTTGAGAACCGCTACGGCACACTCAAGTTCCTATTCCCTGAGGTCTATACCAACCACAAGCATTGGATGTTCACAAACTTCGTGATGGAATCCCGCACGATTAGACTCCCTGGCGGCCGTACTAAGGACATCGTCGTCCCACAGCATCTCCGTGCCCCCCACGAATGGGTCGCCAGGGACCAGCTTTACCTCATCCGTCGCACCAAGGCGGAGATTCAGGAAGGCAGACCTTCCAAGCAGTACATCAACGTGACGCTCGACATGGCTAAGCCACAGCGCAAGGCGTACATGGAGCTGGTCAAGGAATACTTCAGCGGTAAGTCAGCCATGACCCCTGCTGTCGTAGCCCTACGCAGTAGGCAGCTTGCCATCAGTTCTGGCTGGGACTTCACGACCAATGAGATTACAGGCTCGTTCTCCTCGACCAAGTTCGAGTGGCTTGCCGAATGGCTCGAGGCTCGTGGCTACATGACAACCGATGGCGACTCCGACAAGCTCGGCCCGTCTAAGGTTGTAGTTGCTTCCAGCTTCGTTGCCACCCTTAGATGGCTCAAGCGTGAGCTGAAGGCGCTAGGTGTCAGGGCTGAGATCCTTGACGGCTCAACGTCACAGACCGAACGCACTCGCATCCAGACCGAGTTCCAGGACCACGACAGCGAGCTCCGAGTTGTGCTGCTCTCCATGAACATGGGTGTGGGTATTGACCTAGACGCTGCAGATGACCTAGTCTTCTTCGACGTGCCTTATTCGTCAGACGATGCTGAACAGGTCGAAGACCGCATCGACCGACTATCGCGCAACCACCGAGTAACTATCTGGTGGCTACTTTCCAACGACAGCATTGACTTGGCTATCGCTGGTGAAAACACTGAACGCTTCCATGTGTCCAGAGAGCTGCTTGACGGCTCTAGGGGCGTTGAGTTCGCTAGACAAATACTGGCACAGCTAAGGAGATAACATGTCGGAGGATTTACCTAACGACGAACAAAAGTTAATGCTTTCAGAAGACGCAATCATGGCTTTGGTGTCGACCCTGGTAACAGAGGTTGTGCGCTACGGCGAGGAGGAGTCGCTGCTCATTGAGAGCAAGTCCCTGAAGGATCACGAGGTGATGGCAATCATGAAGGCCAACACTTTACTAACGGTATTTGCAATGCTGCTCGTAAGAGTGGTAGAGTCTAAGAACATCGAATTTGCAACAGCAATTATCAACTGCTGGATTTCACCAACAGTTCAGGACATGGTCCAGATTGCCTTCGCAGAAGAGATTGAAGAGGCGGCTCGAGTCGTTACCAACGGTATCAACGACATAGAGTTAGCTGTCAACAAGGAGACCAATGCAAAACCATCCAGTGAACAAGGCGATTGAAGACGTAGTTTTCGACGCTATTGTCAACCAACCACGTTCGCTCCAGAAGCTGATTGGGCCAAGTGAGATTGGCTCAGATTGTGTGCGATGCCTAGCCCGTAAGCTCATGGGCATGGAGAAGTATCCAATCGAGCATGTGTCGGACATGCCTTGGTTGCCGTTCATTGGAACTGCTGTGCACGCACAGTTTGAAGAGTTCTTCGCTAAAGCTAACGAGAAGCTGCCCGCTGTTCGTTGGCTGATTGAAACAAGACTTCCCATTGGCAACATCGGTGACACCGCTATCACAGGTTCTTGCGACCTGTTTGATAAGGAGACCGGAACCGTTATTGACCATAAGGTAGTGGGAACGACCAAGCTAAAGTCGCTCCCAAAGAAAGGACCAGGTAACACATACCGTATACAGGCTCACCTGTATGGGTATGGCTGGACCAAGCTAGGCTTCGAGGTGAATGAGGTAGCTGTCAAGTTCTACCCACGAAATGACATCTCCCTCACCTCGGGCTACTTCTGGTATGAGAAATACGATGAAGCGGTTGCACTCAACGCTCTCGAGCGAGTCAACGAGATTTATCGCCAAGCCTCTGAGGCTAGGGATAAAGGAACTCTCAATGACTTCTTGAAGGTTTGTGCGACCTCAGAGGATTGCTTCTCATGTTCAGACTATCCACCGCTGGATCCCCCAGTCGCTCAGATAACTGACGACTTATTTGACCAACCAACCCCCTACAACAAACGATAGGAGACGTACGCTTATGACGTACTTCGAGGACAACTTCTCCCAGCCAGCTGCTGGAAGCAAGTTCAAGCCAGCCGACTACCAGGGTCACCTGCTACTCGTATGGCCAACTGAATACCGCACCGGAATCAAGACTGACTACGGCGAGAGCGATGCAATCGCGGCTCGTGTTGTCGTCCTAGATGGTGACAACGGCTACGAGGAGCACGACAACGTCTTGTTCTTCCAGGCTGCACTTATTGGAACCCTGAAGCCTTCCGTAGGCAACGGCAAGCCAGTACTAGGCCGACTAGGCCGTGGCACTTCCAAGCCAGGTCAGTCCGCTCCATTCATCCTCACCCCGTTCACGGAAGAGGACGCTAAGGCAGCTCGTGCCTACTTCGCTCAGGACCAGTTCGATGCTCCTGCAGAGAAGCCAGCTGCTGCTAAGGCTCCAGCAAAGACCAAGGCTAAGTCGCTCAGCGACTTTCCAGCGGATAAGGTAGACCTCGCTAAGAGCCTTGCGGCTTCTGGTGTGTCTGCCGACCAGATTGCTCTGGCGACTCAAATCCCTCAAGATATCGTTGAGTCGGAAGTACTTGAGCTAATCTAATTGCTACAATAGGGTGAGCCCCAAGAGTTTCGTCTCCTTTCCTCTTGGGGCTCATTCTTATCTACTAAGGAGTTTTTGTGAACGACAGACCCATTCTGGACCTGTTCACGAGACTAGGTAAGACCGAGTCGGACAAAGTAACCGTCTGCTACTTCGGCCCCAGAAACTCGTGGACCTCAAAGATGCTTCCCCTAGGGAACGCAGACATTTTTGCTCAGACGCTGACCGCCAATGGTATGAACGTGTACACCATGGTGAACTCAGTAGACGAGTCAACCATCACATCCAGCAACACCCGAGGAGATGTGAACGACATCACCAGGCTCAACGCTCTATGGGCTGACCTGGACTACAAGGACAGTGGCATCAAGGATGAGGACACTGCCCGTCAGATTATAGATTCCCTGTCTGACATTTTGAACTGCCAGCCAGCCGCTATCGTCCACTCTGGACATGGCCTGCAGCCTTACTGGGCTGTAGAGGACGGCGAGGTTCACGACATGAACCGCTCAATGATTGCTGGAGTATCTCGCAGATTCGGTCAGCTCATTCAGCGAGTAGCCGAGATCTACGGCGGAAAAGTTGACAACGTGTCCGATTTGCCTCGTGTGCTCCGCGCACCAGGTACTATAAATCACAAGGATGCTGACAACCCAGTACCAGTGAAGGTTGAGTTCAATGACCACACCTACCCGCTCACGATTGCCGAAATCGTTGAAGCGCTCGAGTCGTACGGTTTTGTTTCTGACAACACGACTGTTGGCGAGTTTGTGGTTGTTTCACCACCAGAAGAATGGCGAGTTGCCTCAGAGAATTGTGCTTGGACGGCACAGCTTGTGGACACTATCGACAAGTCAAATCCCAAGGCACGACACCCATGGCTCGTCTCGACAGCTATCAAGCTCTACGCGTCTGTTCGTCATGGGTGCTTTACTGAGGAGGGCTTTACTGAAGCGTCTCGCTTAGTAGAAGCCAAGTTCATAGACCTGCTTAGCTCCGGCGAGCGCCGTAAACCGAATCCAGGAGAGGTTCAGACGGCTTTCAAATGGGCTAAGCAACTTGTTTCAACATTCGATGAAGCCAAGGTTGCCTCAGAGGTACGCAACCACGTACACAAGCTACACCTAAGCGTGGTTCCTGACCTCCCAAAAGGGCAAGGCTCCGAGCAGCTAAGTACCAACGGAAGCTTGGCATTATCCGCTGAGCCAGCACCAATCTCGCTGCCTATGGATGCCTTCAAGTACACAGATGTTGCCAATGCTGAGCGTCTCGCAGACGCAGCTCGTGGCAAGTTCATCTTCGTCCCTGAAATCGGTTGGTACAGATGGGACAAGTCGGCTTACATTCCGGACAGCACTCGCTTGATTGAGCGTCTTGCTGCCGAGTCAGCACTATCCTTCGGCGCTAAAGATGCCTCCAAGGCTGGTCTGGACTGGGCTAAGCGTTCACTCTCCAGGGCTGCTATCAACAGTGCAGTAGGACTAGCCGAGTCTGTCCCAGACATCGTAGTCCAGCCCCACCTGCTCGACGCTAACCCTGTCGAGCTATGTACGCCCAATGGAATTGTAGATTTGGCGACAGGCGTTCTTCGTGATGCAGACCCTCTGCAGGATTTCAACACGAAGCTGACCGCTTGTTCGCCTTCTCAGACAGCCACGCCTAAATGGGAGGAGTTCCTGAAGCTCGTTATCACGGACGAGGACAGGATTTCTTACATACAGGAACTCTTGGGCGTGGCCCTTATTGGCGAAGTAAGGTGGCACGTGCTACCTGTATTCGTCGGTGTTGGTGCTAACGGTAAGTCGACATTGCTGGACATCGTCTCCAAGATTCTTGGAACTTATGCCCGCACAATGCCGGAGAACTTCCTGTTGGATACCAACTCGGTTCAGCACTCTACTGAAATCGCTAACCTGCACGGTGTGCGCTTCGCAGTAGCCTCTGAGACCCGCCCTGATGGTAAGTTCAACGAGTCCCGAGTCAAGATGCTTACTGGTGGAGACATCATCTCCGCCCGCAAGATGTACAAGGACTTCTTCGACTTCAAGCCGTCACACACCCTGTTCCTTGCTCTTAACCACCTGCCGTCGGTTCGCTCTGGTGGCTCAGGTTTCTGGAGAAGGCTCCGCAAGATTGACTTTAGCTATCAGGTCCCAGAGGGATTGCAGAAGCAAGGTCTAGCTGAGGACATCTTCCAGGAGGAAGGTGGCGGAGTGCTGGCCTGGATGATTGAGGGCGCAAAGCGTGTTCTCAAGCAGGGTCTCACTGAACCTAACTCGGTCAAGCTGGCCACCACGGAATACCGCTTCGAGGAAGACCATATCGCCAAGTACATCGAGGACTGCGTCGTGCAGAACCCGCTGGCTTCGGTTCAGTCTTCCGACCTGCTCCACTCATACAAGCAGTGGTGTCAGGAGAACGGCGAGATTCCGCTGGCTATGACACCGTTCATCCGAGAGCTTCGCATGAGGCTTCCTATCTCTCCTATTAGAGGCGGTCAAGGCCGTAGAGCATACAGCGGTATGTTCCTCTATAAGGTAGAATTTGGTAAGGATGACAACTAAGACCGTATGCCTCGCCTGCAAGGCCTCGTTCCACGACGAATGTGAAGACATGTGGAACGGGGTCCTTGCAGAAAGCTCCTTCTGCTGCTGCGAAGGACTATTCTCGCTTGACGGCAACGGCCAGTCGATCTCTGCAATAGAAGAAGACATTGAGGCTTACTTTGAAGGTTACACGGGCTCAAAGGCACTGGATGAATACGCTGACCCAATTTCGACGGGTCGCAAAGAGGCGGCAAAGAAGTTCCCAATTAACCCCGGCATGGTATGCGAGTGGGCCTGGCTTCGCTACGCTGGTGGTGGAGTCGAGCCAATTATCGGCTGTCCAGGCCATCCCGCCGAGGCTATTCACCACGGTCCCGACAAGAACACGATGCGTAATGTCGAGGGCAATATTCACCGCATTTGTGCAGAATGTCACAATCGTTGGCATGCTGCGAATGATAAGTATTACGGGGAGCGCCCGACCACGCCTGACGGCGGAGTTGATGCTTCTGTCCCGTTCCATCCGATAGATGAAGACGGCAACAGGTACGACCCATTGCCACATGACTCAGTTACCTTAGCTCCAGACGAGAAGGTCCACGCTGAGGACAAGAGGAGACGTGACGAGGCCAGAAGGCACGGCACTATTCCTAAGATCGTTGACTAACGAACTTCCGTCCACGGAACCAAGCAACGCCATTACGAATCTCAACTAGCTCCACGTATGGAACGTCGTTCTCGATTGTGATGACGGCTACTCCTTGCTGCCAGTTCTCGTAGTATTTTGCTGGTGTGCCGTCAACATGCGTTGATCCATTAACTGAAGGCACTGCTCCATCAACGCGGCATAGGCAACCTGGACTGACGGCGACGCTTCGGATAGCTTCATCCCGATTGAATACGGTCCTTGATTGGATTTCAAGGCGATGTGCGTGCCCGAAGATGGTAGAAATGTGAGGGTCAGCGTTTGTGTAGGCTGCGGCGGTAGAGCCATTGCTTCTGGCTTTATTTCCGTGGATTGCTCTGATACTAGGGGTGAGCCAGTAGGCTCCAGCGGGATATGCGTCAATGTAGGTCACTCCGATTTCGTCGAGACGCAATAGATAAGGCAGGCTCATGACTGGGAGTGCATCCATATTTGCCCGCTTTAGACCCCATGCTGCGGCCGAGTTGGAGAGAATGTACTTCTCCATACGTCGGTCATGGTTTCCTTCAATAAGCACTATCTCCGCCTTAGGCCCAGCTGCTGCCCTCTGCTGTTGAAGAAATAGATGTCCCCTGTCGATCGCCCGTTGGGTAGTCCCAGCAAAGCCCGCTTCTTGGTCGAAGCGTCCCTGGCTAGGTAGGTCTAGGAAATCTCCTAGGTTGATAACCCAGTCAATTCGGTCCGTCTCCTCAAGGAAGCTGACGATTTGAAGGGAAACATCCATGGCGGCTTCGTCGTGAAACGGGTCCCACCCTTTGTCAAATAAAAAACGACCCCCGATTTGAGGGTCCGGTAACGCAATAGCTACCTTGTGCTTCGTCTTCAGCTGTTTAGCTGGCTTCGGAGCCGTAATGTTTACTGGCTGAGCCTGGTGGATGGTATCCCACTTAGGCTCTAACTTCATGTCACCTAGCACAGGGACAAACTCCCTTGCGGTGTTCACCCACAGCGTTCTTGTGAATTACGAAGCCACGCTCACGCAGAGCTTCGGCTAATCCATTAGAAGACCATCTAGGGTCATCCAGAGCGTCCATAAGAATTTGGTAATCTTCCGCCGATAAGTCTGCTGCTCTACGCATTAAGACGCAAAGAGCATCCTTTGTCTTTGGGGCAAGTCCTTCTAACATAGTCTTCCTTCAAGTTCTCCTTTAAGGTTACTATAACAGAATCGCTATTTAAAACTAAGATACTTTACTCGTACGATTTACGAACCCACCATTGGGACTTATAAGAGCGGATATATTTACCTCTTAACTTGATCTGGTCTGTAGCGAGCTTCTTCGCATCAGCGTCGGCAATCTCACTCTTCCAAGCCTCCCTCTTAATCGGGATTACCTGAACTATTGGAGTGCCAGATGGAATAATTCCCTCAAATCCCTCTTTTAGGAAAAACGGAAAATGAATGTTGTTGTAATAGGTGTCGGTCTCAACAACCCCAGAAAGAGTCAGAAAGGGCAAGTCGGTTCTATTCAGTGGGTGAACAAACAGTGAGCTGTAGCCCGGAGGTGTCTGTAGGACGTAGGGATTTAAAAACTTCAGTGGGTGTGGAGAATATCCTGAAGGAATTTGCTCTTTAGTAATTTGCCGATCGTCATGCTTCTCTATCTGAGCCCACCCTTCTTGCCATTGAATATAAGGCATGCCGTCTATTTGCTCAACCAATAGGTCGACTTCGGTTCTCAGGATATAACCAGTAGTCATGCTGTCTAGGAAAGGAGGGCAGGCCTTTATGGTTATTTTTGTGTGATGCCCTCTAGTTCCTTTGGGCAAAAGATGCATAGCAAGCTGCTTATACCACTCAGGTATAGAGCTAGAGGCCGCTGCCGGACCGTTTCCGGTAAGCGCTGCTTGGCCATTAGTTTTCAAAAAAGAGATTAGTTTTTTAGCCATGCTGAGAGCATAGCATCAAGTTACTCTTCTCTAGGGAGCCTCTCAGCCCAGCTAAGGGTTTCTTCATCCCAAGCATATGGTTTTTCATCAGCAGGGCAAGCAACTGGCGGCTCCCACTCAATCAGAGTGTCATTCCAGGTCCAACTTGGATATGGCTGTGGAGTCTGAAACACTCCGCTTGGAAGGTACTTCTCTCCGATACAGGCAACTCCAGTTGTGTCCGTCTCTTCAACTATTACAGTGTCAGCGCCAAAAACAAGCTTGATGTAGTCTGCAGTATCGCTAACAACCCTGTTGATTACTACGTTCTCTTCGTCAAGAATTGCAAAATTTGCCATCTCTACACTCCAGTCACAATAATTGCGCCGCCATTAGCACCCGTGCCACCACCAGCGCTCAGACCGCCACCGCCACCGCCACCGATGCCCGTGCCGTTTCCACCGCCACCTGAACCATATGCGTTGGTCTGGTTGCTTCCACCGCCACCTGCGTAAGTGCCACCGCCACCGCCTGCTGCAGTGCCGCCGTATCCGACACCACTGCCACCGTTTCCGTAGGAGTAAAATCCTACGAACTGAGTGCCAGAGCCGTTCGTGCCAGTTGATCCTCCGCTACCTAGACCGTTTGAACCACCTGCCTGGCTTCCGCTGTACCAGCCACCGTAGCCACCGCCCGAGCCACCAGCACCACCAGTATTTCCGTGATACCCTCCTGGCACTTGATAGTTCCAGAAAGAAGTCCATCCGCCATTTGTGTTGCTAGCGCCACCAGCTCCCACTACAAGTGAGTGAGTACCAGCAGGAGCGGTAAAAGTCGTCAGGTATCCGCTACCGCCACCAGTGCGGCCGTCGTTGCCGCCACCGCCACCGCCACCGCCACCGACAAGTGCAACAATCGCACTGGTTGCAAGGGTGACGCTTTGCGAGTTTGTGTAAGCAGTAATAGTTACCGGAGGCGACGATAGCTGAGTGAGCTTATCGGCGATTACGAATCCCGCTTCAGTGGCGTTGAAGGTTAAAAAAACGGTTGAGTTGTTCATTGTGAGAAACTTATATGAACGCTCAGTGTTTGGTATTGCCACCATGTTAGTAACAGCAAGTCCGCCGAACAGAGAATCTGACTCGTTGATAGAGACGGTTGAGGCAGCACTTGCATCGTTCGTGTAAAAAGAAATACGGTAAGTACCGAGACCGCCCAGGTCACTCAGTTTGACAATTTTGTTAGTGTTTGCGACCAGCTCAATAACGGTTCTGCTGGACACCTCACCAAAGCCAGAGCCTCCAGTGGAAGCCGCTGGGAAAACTGTTACTGCCATTAGCTTACCTCACTGCCAAATGCTTGAAAAGTAAAAGAGTTTGCCGTGCCAGACCGCACGGTGATAACGTCACCAGCACCCAGGGTCAATCCCGCCGTAATCATTACGGTAGAGTTAGCCGCCACAGGAGCGTCGTAGTACAAAGTGTTCACAGCAGCTGCGGCTGCTCCGTTCTTCCTCACGTATAGACGGAAAGTTGCGCTAGTTCCAGTGTCATTAGTGACTGAAATAGTGCTAACAACAGTCTGTGTTGCGCTAGGAACGGTGTAAAGGTCAGCGTTATTAGTATCAGCTGGTGCTGACTGGCCCAGGATTTTGTAGTTAGTAGGCATTAGGCTCCCATCAACATGAGCGTGTTAGTGAATGTTACCTCTGGAATTACAGGAGGGGTGTAGTCGGTAATCTGCGAAAGAGTATGAGTGTGCACCGTTGCAGCTTTGCCGTCAAGAGAAGTCTGAAGGCTAGTGACATCGGAGATAGCGTGAGTATGAGCGCTAGGGGTAAAGGTGCTTGGCTTGTTTAGAACCGAAGACCAGTCAACCGAAGAAGTACCGGAAGCGTCCGCTACTGAATAGGACAGTGCGGTCCAGGTCGAAGTACCGTTGCCGTACTTTGTGCGTAAGGTGTCTGTCTCAAGGCCAATCTCACCAGCGGCAAGCACTGGGTTAGCAGAGGTCCACTGGCTTGCAGTACCTCTGCGTAGCTTAATAACGGTTTGTGCTGGCATAGCTTTTATTCTACCTTACTTATTCAGCAATCTCGTATGTACCTGCTATGTGAAAATTATCGGCAGTCGATAGCGTCACTGGCACGTTGTGAGTGAAATGAACTTGTCTGCCATTAGAGGCAGTTGACAGGAGCGTAATGCGGTTTGTTCCACCTAGCATGTGAGCAAGGATTGCGTACTCGTCGCCAGTCGAAGCATCGTGCAAACATCCATCACTGAAAAGGTAGTTTCGGGCTGCCACGAAAGGCAGATCCATGTAGTACTGACCGTCACCAAAGCTGGTGATGTTGTCCATTTCTACGTCGATTGCGAAGTGCAGCAAGTTGCCTACCTTGGTATAGCTCCCCGTGAACATCGGCGTACCGCTAAAGGTCGGCTGAACTATTGACGCACCGCCCCCTGGCACAAAGTCGACGGAGGATCCCTTTAGGTTACCTAGCTCAATAAAGTGAGAGTCACTGCCGTCATGACGGTGCGAACCTGGGCTTGCCTGGAAAGCAGCAGGGCCTAGTGTATGATGTATAGCAGTAATGCCACTATCTACATCGGTAATGACTGGCTCAGCTACTTGAGACAGGTCACGCTTGATTGGTTGTATAGGCATACAATAACCTTACCAGAAGGAGACATATGAGTAAGGCTAAGGCCATAGGTACTCGCGCAGAAACTGCCGTAAGAAACTATTTACTATCAGTTGGCTATACTGAACTTCAGGCGCACAGAAACGTTCTAACTGGCTCTGACGACCAGGGCGACGTATGGTTACGTGACGAGAACCACGGACTTATCGTCTTTGAACTCAAAGGCGGCGATATGGCCAAGAAGGCCAGCTACGAGCAGTGCCTGAAATGGTACGCCGAAGCGGAAAGAGAGAAGAAAAATGCTGGAGCTAACTTTGGCTTTCTTGTCACTCAGCGGAGCGGCGTTGGCTACCCACGTGCTGGTGAATGGTGGGCGTACGCCAACCTGGGCGACTTATCCAATATTCGCTTTGGTACTAGTAGCTCTGACGGCACTATTGTCCGCCTTCCTCTTAGGGATTTGGTAAAGCTCATTCATGGCTAGACCTTCCAAGAAGCCCTCGGCTATTGAGTCGCTTTACAAAGCGTCCGAACAGCTACGTCTTACATCCATTCAGCCAAACCTGAATAGGTATCGCCCTCACGCCAAGCAGGAGGAGTTCGCTAAAGACCAGCACAAGCACCGTCTATACATCGGAGGTAACCGTTCCGGTAAGACTGTGGCAGGTGTCATCGAGGACATCCGCTACCTGAAGGGTGAGCACCCGCACCGAGATACCCCAGATGCCCCAGTCAGGGGACGTGTAGTCGGCGTTGACTTTGCCTCTGGTATCGACAAGATTTTGCTTCCACAGTTCCAGCAGTGGGTTCCAAAGAGCTTGCTTATCAACGGATCTTGGGACGACAGTTACAGCAAAGAGCGCAGGGTTCTCACGCTTGAGAACGGCTCCTTCGTCGAATTTATGTCCTACGACCAGGACCTGCAGAAGTTCGCTGGAACTTCACGACACTTTGTCCACTTCGACGAGGAGCCGCCAGAGCTAGTGTACGACGAATGTCGAGCACGTCTAGTTGACACGAACGGTGACTGGTGGATGACCCTTACCCCAGTTGAAGGTATGGAATACATCTACGAGCAGGTCTACTTGCCTGGCAAGGAGGGTCACCCATCGTTTGGGGTTATCGAGGTCGAGATGACCGACAACCCTTATCTGGACAAGGGCGCTATTGAGGAATACCTAAGCTCGCTAACCCCTGAGCAAAGAGCTATTCGTGAGAAGGGTCAGTTCATTCAGGTTGGTGGAGCCGTCTTCAAGGACTTCAACCAGCTGAGCCACACCATTCCGCCTGAGAACTTCAAGCTAACTGGACGGCACAGAGTTTACGTCAGCATCGACTACGGCTGGCGTGACCCGACCGCTATCCTCTGGCATGCAGTCGCTCCAGATGGGCAGATTGTCACGTTCGCTGAGCACTACCAGTCGCACATGACCATCGCTGAGCATGCCGACGTGTTCCACAAGATGAACCGAGACCTCGGTGTTGAGCCGTATCTTGTTGTTGGAGACCCTGCTTTGGCGCAGACAAATGGGGTCAAGGGAACTAGTTACCAGCAGGAGTTTAACTTGCATGGCATGAATGTCGTAATTGACATCATCCCAAAACAAATAGGTGTCGGTTTGAACAAGATGCAGCAGTACATGAAGGTGAACCCGAACACCCAGAGACCGTTCTGGCAGATCACCGATGACTGTCCTAACTTGATTTCAGAGCTATCAAAGCTGAAGTACAAGCGCCGCGCAAACCGTCAGCAAGAGATGACGCTGAATAAGCTTGAGGGTATTCAAGAGAAAAATAATCACGCTTTTGACTCTTCAAGATACTTCTTTACACTCATGGATGACCTAACGCCTGATACAATAAAGGGATTAAAGGAACGCTTTATGGACTTTGATGATACGCCTGTCATTGCTCAGTTCGATAACAGGAGAGATCCTGGACTTTCAGGGTGGAAGTTTAGGTCAACGGCAGAAGATGCCGTAGGATGGGAATAATGGCTAGACAGTTTAAACTCCACGAGCGGGCTCCACATATCCCGAATCGTTGTATTGTCACGGGTGTTACCGGAAAACCGGACAACCTGCTGATCGACCTAGATACTCAGATTGACTACTACGGAATGGTTTATCTGAGCTATAACGTATTCGTTGCAATCGCTGACCAGCTTGGCTTTGCAACCCCAGAAGTAGCAAATGCGCTACGCATGGAAAACACCGAACTGAAAAAGAGACTAGACCGCATCCCTGCGGTGACCGAAAGGCTTGTAAATGACATTAGAGACATTTCAATCGCTGCTACTGCTGAGCTTCTTACTGATTCTTCCCTTGTCGTTTTGGCTAATGACAAGAAGCCTGAACAAGGCAACGCAGGGGCTAATCTCGACTACTTTGGAGACGGCAACGCTTCTGAGCCAGACAGTGAACCTTCTGGCAGTGAAGGACCCGCTAGCCTTCCAGCAAGTGATGGCGGTAAGCGGAAATCAACTAGCAGCACCCGACCAAGCAGTACTAATAACTGATAACTATCTAGAGGTAGATGATGACGAATACGATTTCGATGCCATCCGAAAGGAATATGGAGTCCAGTGACTCCGTAGACTTTATCGTCGAGGATGAAGCAAACGGCCTATTGTCCGATGAGGAGTTGAAGAAACTCCAGAAGTCCGACAAGGGCAAGAAGCTCGTCGACTACCTAAAGAGCGAGTACCAAAAGTCTAAGGACGCAAAACAATGGCGTGTACGACAGTGGTACATGAACATGTCCTTTGAGCGTGGCAAGCAATACGTAGCGTGGGACTCAACCAAGAGCGGCCTGTCACAGCTCCCACGTGGCGATAAGAACTTGCCACGCATTACCATCAACAAGATTCGTCCCATCGTCCGTACTGAGATTGCGAAGCTAACCTCCCAGAAGCCTTCCGCAGTAGCTCTGCCTGCATCTAACGACATCGAAGATGTGTTTGCAGCTAATGCAGCAACTCAGATTTGGGACAGCATGTACGACCGTCTGCACGTCGCTCACGAGATGCGACTTGTGGCACGAGACATCTCAGTCCTTGGACTGGGTTACATGAAGGTCTACTGGGACTCCGAGAAGTATGACGACTGGAGCGAGCAGGATGGCGACATCTGCATCGACCACGTCTCCCCATTCAACGTGTTTGTTCCAGACCTATCTATCGTGGACCACCGCAAGCAGCCATATGTGCTGCACGTATACACGAAGCCTATCGAGTGGCTGAAGATGACCTACGGCGACCTTATCCCTAAGGACAAGCAACCTACTGTCGTAGCCGCCACTGAAATCGCTGACATCTCCTCGGCGCTAGACATCCGAGAGAACAACAGCAAGCCTGACGCTAGCTTGGTTATCGAGGCATGGGTTAAGCCAGGCACTACCAAGCTTCTTCCAAAGGGTGGCTACATTACCATCGTTGACGACATCATCGTCGAGGCATCGGTTGACGGCTTCCCAATGGGTTACAAGGACTTCCCAATCATCAAGTTCGACCACATCCCTAGCGGCCAGTACTACCCAGCTTGCGTGATTGACGACATCATCCCGCTACAGCGTGAGATTAACCGCACCCGTTCACAGCGTATCCAGGCTAAGAACATGATGGCTAAGCCACAGGTTTACTACCGTGAGGGCTCCCTGACTGTATCGAAGATCTCGACTGCGCCAGGTCAGTACATCGGTGTCCGCCCTGGATTCGAGTACCCAGCTTCTGCTCCAATGCCACAGCTACCTCCTTACGTATCAGAGGAGCTTCAGGCACTGGACACCGACCTAGAGAACATCTCCGGTCAGCACGAAGTATCTCGTGGCTCTACTCCTCCGGGAGTTGAGGCCGCCACCGCTATTGCTTACCTGCAGGAGCGTGACGACAGCTACCTAGCCCCGACCTTCGCATCTATCGAAGAGGGCCTATCTCAGGTTGCACGTGCCGCTCTAACCCTTGCAGCTGAGTACTGGACTGGTGAGCGCACCGTCAAGGTAACTGGTGACAATAACGGCTTCTCTGCTGAGATGTTCCGTGGCGCAGACATCGCTCGCGGTACTGACATCAGAATCGAAGCTGGTTCAGCTCTACCTACCTCCAAGGCTGCTAAGCAGGCACTGGTTATGGACATGATGCGACTAGGCATGATTCCACCAGAGGAGGGCTTGGAGCTACTAGACATCGCAACCCTTAGCCGTTACACCGACAACCGTGGCACTCGACCTGACGAGCTACGTGCACAGCGTGAGAACGTAATGTTCAAGTCGCTCGGTGAGATGGACGTACTGCGTCACTACCAGATGTGGCAGCAGGGAGTTGAACAGGGCAACCCAGCCATGGTCAACCAAGACACTGGTCAGCCTCTAATGCCACCAGCCGTCGTCCCTGTAAACAAGTGGGACAACCACGCTGTTCACATCGAGGAACACGACAACTTCCGTAAGAGCCCAGCGTTCGATCTGCTATCAAACAGCCAGAAGGCTGAGTTGAACAAGCACATCGACATGCACGAAATGGCTCTTGCGGCATTGCAGGCTGCACAGATTCAGCAGATGCAACTCGGAGCACAGCCTCCAATGCAAGGACAACCACAACAGTAAGGGAGCATCATGTCCGACGAATATGAATACGAAGACGACCAGCTAGATACAGAGACCGAAGATCTAGAGCAGGTCGAAGAAGAACTCGACCAGGAGGAGCCTGAAGCTAAGGGCAATCCAGCTTGGGACGAGCTATACAACGTATTGCCCAAGTCTCTGCACAGCATGGTTGAGCCTGTCATTTCCAAGTGGCAGTCTGGCGTTGACTCTGAGTTCGAGAAGTTCAGCCCATACCGCAAGTTCGCTGAGTCTGGCGTAAATCCAGATGTCATCGAGGCTTCCATTGAGCTTGCACGTCAGGTAGCTTCAAACCCGAAGGCTGTCTACGACGAGCTGGCTGAACGCTATGGTTGGGCACAGGCTAACGCAATGATTCAAGAAGCCGTAGCTACTGCCGACGAGGCAGAGAACTACGAGGAAGACCCATTCGGTGACGACCCAACCTCTGCCGAGCTAAAGGCCATGAAGGCCGAGCTTGACGCTCTAAAGGGGACCCTTCAGTCCCGTGAGGAGCAGGAAGAGCAGGTTCAGCTTGGTTATGAGATTGAGTCTTCAATCGAGGCGCTTGCCAGTGAATACGGTGACTTCGACCAGGAAGCTGTTGTACGCCGTGCAATGCTACTTGCCGAGGACTACCCTAACGCTTCTCTTGAGCAACTAATCTACGCAGGCTACGAGCAGTACAACGAAGAGCTTGACCGCATGCGTGGACAACTAAAGAGGGCTCCTAGGATTGCTGGCGGTAACGCTAACAAGGTTCCAGCAGCCCCAGCTCGTGTGCTAAACAGCCGTGAGGACCGCATCGCTGCCATTGAAGAAATCGTTAAGAGAACTCTTAATACGTAAAACTTTTATGGTAAAGTGTTGAATAGTAGTGAGTACGGCCTTCGGGCTAGGGCGAACGAAGTAAGACCTTTTTAACCAACAACACTAGGAGTGTGTATGTCCGAAGGACAGAACCTCGCTATTGCCAACGTCATCCTTAAGGATGTCTACGGTGACATTAACGAGCAGATTAACAATGCAACTCCAGCGCTAGACGGTATCAAGTCGACCGCACGTAACATTACTCAGGTTGGTGGTCTCGGTGTTAAGTTCGTAGCACACGTAGGCCGCAACACTGGTATTGGTGCACGTGGTGAGGACGAGGACCTTCCAGAGGCTGGCAACCAGCAGTACGTCGACGGCCAGACTGGTCTAAAGTCGTTCTACGGTTCCGTACGTCTAACCGGACAGGTTATGGCTCAGGCATCTCAGAACTACCAGACCTTCGCTGACGTAACCGCAGAAGAGATCGAGCGCATCCGCGACGACATCGCTAAGGACCAGAACCGCCAGGTATTCGGTGACGGCACTGGAACCCTAGCTAAGGTCGCAACCGCTAACACCTCTGCAGCTGCAACCCTTACCCTAGACAACGTAAAGTACCTACACGTAGGTATGCGTGTTGACGTTCTGCTAGCAGCTTCGTTGACCAACGCTGTTCCAACTCCAGCTCACACCGCTGGTTACCTAACCATCACCGGAATCAACAAGACCACCAAGGTCGTAACCTTTGACCGCAACCTAGCGTCTTCTGTTACCGTTGGTTCTGCTGTTGTTCGCTCGAACTCAACCTCTTCTACCCAGGTAAACAACTGGAACAAGGAGTGGACTGGCTTCGGTGCAATCATCAGCGCTACTGGTGAGCTACACGGCATCAACCCATCGACTACCCCAGCATGGGCTGCTCACGCAACCGACATCTCCGTATCGGGAACTCCTCAGCAAATCACTGAAGAGGACATGATCGCTATGGTGACCGACATTGCTGAGGATGGCGACAAGCCAGACGTTATCTGGACCGACCACGGTTCATGGAACGGTTACTGGAAGGCTCTCGAAGAGAAGCGTCGCTACGTCAACAAGGTTGACCTGCAGGGTGGTAACCGTGGACTTGGTTTCGCAACCGAGTTCGGCGACCTACCATTCAAGGCCGACTTCGACGCTCCTGTGGGCAAGATGTGGTTCGTGAACTCCAAGAAGATCAACCTAAACACCAGCCGCGGCTGGGAGTGGATCGACGAGGATGGCTCGAAGTGGAAGCAGGTCCCACGCCGTGACGCGTTCATCGCTTACCTACGTAGCTACTCTGAAATCAGCACCTACCGTCGTAACACCCACGGTGTTATCTCTGGTATCGCTTCAGGTATCTAAACCAAACCGCTATGAGGGGCGTAGGATTATTCCTGCGCCCCTCTAGTCATAAGGAGAGAAAATGGCTATCGAATACTTCAAACAAAAAGGCATGCTGCCAGACCTTAGTGAGCTGGACAGACTCAGAGACGTTCCTGTAAGTGCCTACCGTCTAGCGAGAGCGCTTGCGGACTATGACCCAAACATCTACATCATTAAGCTGACTGAAGGCCATCCTCAGTTTGACCGAGAACGCCCATACAGCGTTGTGGTGCACGGAGCTAAGGATAAATACGTCTTGAAGAACTACGCAGAATGGCAGCTAGACGAGCGAATTATGGCTGACATCATCCAGGCTGACGTTACAAATGCGGGTATGTCTATCGACGACATCCAGGCAATTAACGCCGCTCACGCGATGATGAAGGCTAAGGAAAGACAAGAAATAGACGCTGAGCGCAGGGAGTTAGCTAAAGATGTTGCTAAACTAGGATTTAGCAAGAATTACGCCCGCCATAACGGAAAGCTATTGTTCGACCCAAATGCCTAGAGATTTCTACACCAGGACCGCTGACGAGGTCGCAACCGAAGTCAAGCGCATCTTTGGTGATGAAGCCCTAGTAGAGCTTAAGTCATCTGACCTGCTCCGTTGGATTAACGCAGCACAGCGTGAGATTGCATCTAGCCACAAGGCCCTAAAGGGTAAGGCTAGCCACGACTTGGTAGCGGGACAGACCGTTTACCCTATTCCATCTGACAGCCCTGTATCTCAGATTCAAGGCGTACACATCGAGGGCAAACCTCTTCGTGCCATTAGCTTTCAGTCTGCTCAAGAGGGTATCCTTCAGGACGACCCAGAGCTAGACGCTCAGGGAGAGCCTAAGGTCTGGTACGAATGGGACGGCGACCTCTACATCTACCCTGCACCGGACAAGACTACCGAAGACGGCATGGACCTCTTCTATGTTGCGTACCCCCAGAACTTGACTTCGCTCATTCAGAGCCTTCAGGTTCCAGACAGGTTCTACAACCAGATCGTTGATTACGTTCTAGCTCAGGCTTACCGCCTAGACGAGAACTGGCAGGCGACTGCTTATCAGGACGCTCGCTTCAGAGACTCAATGAACCGCCACCTGGCGCAAGAAGATATCGTCGACGTTCAGTTCTACCCAACCAAGGTCGTTCTACCAGAGGATGAATAATGTCAAGAGAAGGCCTCGTAATAAATGACTTCTCTGGCGGTCTAAACAACGTAATCGACCCTTCGCTTATTGCGGAGAATGAAGTCTCCGAGATTAAGAACCTAGGCATCTCACGCACCGGAAAACTCGTCAGCCGCCACCCTATCGTCAAGGTCGGGACCTACCCTACTGGCACTACAACTGCAAAAGCGCTTGGCTATTACCGTAACGAAGATGCCGTAGTATTTCTCGTGGTAGCAACTAACGCTAAGACTTGGCTGTATAACCTTGTTGCAAATACTTGGACAGAAGCTTGGGCATACCCTGCTGAAGACATGACCACCTACGCGAACAGGCTTTACCTAATTAACTCTACTAACAGCGGTGGATACTGGTCAAAGGTTTCTGGGTCGTACACCTGGACTGCTCTCAACTCTGGCGCAAACGCTATGCCTAATGGAAATCAAATTCATTTCACAAAGGGCCGCCTTTACGTTTCTAGCCGTGCAAACGGCAACACCTCCACGCTGCGCTACAGCAACCTTTCCAGCACGGCTCTCGGCACGAGCATCAACGAGTTCCCTGTTGCTAACGTTATCGACATCAACGAAGGTGACGGTGACCAGCTAATCAAGATCGTTGAGGGCAACAGCGAGCTCTTCCTTTTCCGCTCGAACTCTACTTACCGCCTAGCATTTAGCGCATCTGCTGAGCCTTCCCTAGGAACCCTGACCGTCATGTCTACCAACATCGGAGCAGACTGTGCACGTAGCGTGGTCGAAGGCGAGAACTACCTAGCCGTCCTACACGCTGGAACCCTGTACCAGTTTGCAGGCTACAACTTCTACCCATTTAACCCCTCTAACAAGGTTCAGTTCCAGGTTAAGCCTGGCTACACCGGAATGAAGCAGGGAGTATCTAAAGTCGGTCAGTATCTGATTGTCTGGCATCACGGATACATGTACTGCTATGACACCGAGACGGACCTATGGGTCGAATGGGAGTCGGTCACTGAGGCTGCTCACTTCATCGAAGCCCCTCGTGGAACTTTCCTAGACTCTGCGGCTGTGCCTACGGCCTACGGCGTTCCTGGGCAGAACCACGCAACTCAGGGTCTTCTAAAGCTGGCGCTAGAGTTCACGGCTACATCAGTAGAGCCAATTAAGTGTTCAATTACAACCAGAACTTACGACATCGGTCAGCCATCTCTATTCAAGAGAATGTTCGGCTGGGAGCTTCTAGTCGTCGCCGTTAACTGGGTCGAGGCATCCATTAACCCGATCGACGTTATCAACGATCCTCAGATGACATGGAATGAGCTGGACGACTACACCTGGCAATCAGCGCAAGACAATGAGATTCCTTGGTTGCCGTTTGGCTCTAGCGTTCCTGCAATCGTAGGAGGTCTGCCAACCTCAAACCCTAACCCTCAGGTTGTTAAAGTGAGCGGTAAGCAGACGTTTAAGCGTGCATATTTCACCATCAAGTTTGACAACAATGGCACTACGGCAACCGCCCCTAGCCGCCTTGATGGCATCGTACTTTACCTAGTAAATGGTCGCAGAATAGCAATGTCGAGGACAGCATAATGAGCAATGTTGGTGGAGCAGGATTTAACAAATACGCTGCTGGTGCAAAGCGTTACGGTATAGGCATCGTTGGTCCAAATACCGGAATGAAGTTAGACAAAGCAGGTTACGAAGAAAGAGCTACGCAACAGCGTGCAAAGAACGCTGCTCTGCTAAAATGGGTGCAGGGCAGAAACGGCGCTCGCCGCTTTGCTAAGCCTCAGAGTCAGATAGGTAAGAAGTAATGGGTCTAGCGGATAACGCAGCACGTGCTGCTTCGGCAGCTAGATCTGCTGGAGGGACGGCCGCAGATGCAGCTAAAGCAGCTAAGGCTTCTGCAACGAAGCAGACAGCTTTTAAGGTCGTCAAGCCTGCTGCTACTAAGCCTACTACTAAGCCTGCTACTACTAAGCCTGCTACTAAGCCTGGTTCTACTGGGTCTTCTTCTGCTACTAAGCCATCTAGTATCGAGAGCCAGCTTGGCTTGCAAGAGACTTTGGACATCCAAGGGGCTGAAGATGTTTACAACGCAGGAGCGGCGCTAAGAGAGTTCCAGCGCCAGCAGTCTCAGCGACAGCTAACCGATGCTTTGGCGGAGATCGACCGAGCAGCTATTTCTAACTACAAGGGCATCGCTAACGATTACGCAGCTCGTGGTATGGCTCGAAGCGGTGGCTTCATGGGGGCTGAATCAGAAGCTATGGCCGATAAGGCACGTGCTGACCTCCAGAGCAAGCAGGCTGTTGATGACTTCCTTGCTCAGTTGAACGCTCAGGGAACTGCTGACCTAGCAACCCTAGACACTACTAAGCAGAGAATCATGGCAGATTACCTGGCCCGCAGATTCGCAGCAGCTCAGGGAGGCTGATCATGGTAGACATTACCGACATCGGAATGGGCGGAACTAGCGCAACAGTCACTTCTGCACGTGCTCCGTTTCAACCTACAGCAGATTACTCGACCCCTGTAAAGTCAAGCCTCGATACAGTCGTTGGCAACTTCTTGAACAAGGGTGGCGCAGCTAGCTTTGTTAACCGCATGGGTGCGAGAACAAGTGCTGTCGATGCTCCTACGACAAATCTAGAGGAATTGCTAGCCAGCCAGATGTATACCACTGGCGGACCGAACCAAGCTACCCTTCAGCAGCTGGCCGCACAGCGATTGGCTGCCCAGCAGAACTACAAGACCAACCGTGCAGACGCTCAGAACCTCTACGGAGTCCTATCTCAGGACATTCAGAAGATGGGCGACACCCAGCAGGCCGCTTATACCGCTTCAATCGGTGAAAGCCAGGCTACCGCTGCTACTAGGCAGGGCGAACTAAGCGCAGAGCAGGCTCGTCAGCAAGCAAACAGGCAAAAAGTCGCTGCTGAGCTTGGACTTGCCCCTGAATCCATCCAGACTAACTACGCTTCCGACGAAGCATTGAACACAGGCATGGGAAATGTGGCTGCTTCGGCTACAAACTGGGAGAACCTGCTCCGTAGCCAGCAAGGTTCAGCAATGGAGCGCACTAACCGCCTCATTACGGCCACTGGAAATACCAAGAACCAGACCATCTTGGGCATGAAGGCCTACCTTGACGCACAACAGGCTCAGATTGACGCGCAGATTGCTGCTGAAAAGGCTAAAACTCCTACTCAGAAGCTAACCGCACTGGGTAAATTGCTCGAATCTGAGATGAACAAGCAGATTGTTAACGAGCTATTCCCAAGTGAGCTTGGTCAGACTAGCCGTCAGAAGTCCGAGACTGAGGCAATGATTGACCTTGGGCTAGATCCAAAGAGCCCAGCTGACAAGACTAAGTTCCGTCAGCTACAGCAGTCGGGTTCAGCAAAGCTAAGTAACAAAGACCTGGGAGCAAAGCCTCTTACTACCCAAGAGCAGATTGCTGTCGACGCTTTGGGCATCCCTCTTGCGTATTTCAACCCTGATTACGCTGCTTACGGAGCTGGCAAGTAAGGTAGAATAGTCGAGTGGCTACCGACCTTAATAAACTCTTTGACATTCTGCAGTCCGTAAAGGGAACTGGAGCGTCTCGCTCAGCCTCTTCGATGCCTTATGTCCCGTACCTTTCGGCAGCCCCTACCCCCGATGACAGCAACCCGAATGTATTTGGACAGATTGCGCAGGGGGGCCTTAACGCTGTTACTGGAGTCCTGAGAGCAGTCACCTCTGTCGGTCGTGGTGTTACCAACCTGGCTAACGACATCGTCCCTTACGCTAACAAGACCTGGAAGCTAACCGAAGACGGACTAACCCCAGACGAGTTGGACGAGTACGTTGGCAACATCTGGAACTCTACTTGGTCTGGACTCGGCGGATTTGCCAAGGGCATGGCTTACTCATTCATGCCTCCAGGCGAAGACTCCGCTAAGTGGCTTCAGGGAGTATTTGGCGGAGAGAAGCCAGTTGAGGGCGGCTACGAGCTGAGCCAAACTAAGGGCTACGTCGAAGCTACCCAGAACCTCCCTTTCCTAAAGCAGACAACTTCCGATGAAGTTTTGCTTGAGATCCCTAACGTTATTCCATTTGACATGCCATTCCTTGGCATCGAGGCAGGAAAGGGATTCCCTGTCACCAAGGCGGGGCTATACTCATTCGGCTGGGACGTAGTAACTGACCCATTCTCATTTGCCACTCTAGGAGTCGGAGGCGCACTGAAGGGTGGCGCTAAGGCTATCGGAACAGTCTCTAAGGGGCAGAAGCTAAAAGCAGCTGCAGCTAAGGAAGGTCGTCCCGTAAGCGCCGATGAGCTGAAGACTGTTGTGCCTCAGAAGATCTACGAGGCTGCTCCGGAACGAGTTGTTCCTTACAACGTAATGGAAACCAGCCCGCTACTTTACATCGGTAAAGAAATGGGTCGCGGATTCATGGACTCGCACCGCCTTGCAGCAGCTCGAATGAAATCCCGTAGCGAGAGCCGTGCAGCAAAGCGAGCCCTATCCCAAGAAGTCGCAAGGATGGCTGAGGACAGCCTAGATCCAGACTTTAACTTTGCAACCTCTCTTGAGCAGGCGAAGGAAGCCCTAAAGGCAAAGCTTGAGAAACGTGCCGCCGAGACCAAGATGTCGAAGGAAGAGACTGACCGCCTAATTGGTCAGCAGATTGGTCGCCTAGAGGCCCAGATTCCTGAGCTAATTGCAAAGGCCCAAGAAAAGGGCTTCACTAACCTTGCAGACCTTAAGGCACGTGCAGAAGCCGAGGGAACTACTCTGCGTGGCAAGATTGAAGTCGAGCTAATGGACGACGTTGCTCGCACCTTCGCTGACACCACTCCAGCGCTACGCCGTACCACTTCTGCGAAATACGATGCCGAGCAGGTAGAGAATCTAGGCAAGCTAACTAGAGCTGCTGCTGACAGCGAAGACGGAAGCATTGCTGCCGCATGGGACTCCTTCAGGGAGAACGCTGACGACGCTACCGTGCAGGAAACCCTCAAGCGACTCCTTAGCCCTCTTGGCGCTCACGAGCGTGTAAAGAATGGCGAGACCCGTACCGTATCGTTTGAAGAGCGCGAAATGATGAAGCGCCTTTCTGCTATCCAGAAGCAGAAGAGAGGTGCTGGTAGCGAGGCTCTATCCAAGCAGGGCAAGCTAGGAATTGTCGACAAGGAAGGTCTCAAGAACTTCTCTGTCGGACTTCGCAAGGCCCTGCTCGGAACCGACACTGACGCAGCCGTAAAGAACGCTCTGAGCGGTGCAAAGAGCTTGCCTGGAGAAGAACTCCAACGTGCTCTTCTGTCGACTCCTGGGGGCCTCAGGGTCGCTGGTGAGCGTCTTGAGTACATGGGTCTCAGCGGGCAGGTTAAGCCAACTGCAGAGTTCCAGTACATCCAGTCACTTCGAGACAAGAAGTACAACCCTAAGACCTTCGAGGTTGGCACTCGCTCCTTGAACGAGTTTGCAGTTACCGCTGAGGGCCGTGTAGGCGGAACCCCTACCCTAAGCGAGGTTACCCGTCTAGCCGTTAAGGCAAGCGGAAAGTGGTATCCAGAGCGCTTGGCTGAGCTTCTCCGCAAGGCTGGAGTAAAAGACTCTGAGCTGCTAGACGGAGATGCATCCAGGAACGCTCAGGAGTTCATCGAGATTGCCATCTTCCGTGATGTCGAGGCAAAGACCGCCGAAGCTCGTGAGAAGATTCTTCGCACCAGATTCGAGCAGTTCAAGCTCAGCGACCTTGTCGCCAAGGGCTTTGAGATTAACCCAACCGACCAGCAGCTGGCAATCATCTCCAAGAGAGCAGCTGCCCTAGGTCGCCAGTCGCTACGCCTATCCGACGAGGAAATCGGAGAGATGGTCGAGCTTGCTGGTCAGGCAAAAGACGCTCAGATCGACGCTATCCAAAAGCTTCAGGCAATGCGCATCAACCCATTCACCGAGGCTGGTCGCGTTAGAACCGCAGTCTTGGGTGCAAAGGAAGTCTCAGCGAAGATTAAGGCTGAGAAGCAGACCCGTACCGGATACGCTCCGACCAAGGAGCTTGCTGAGCTTATCGAGGTCAAGAAGGCCATCGAAGCCGTAAGGGACGCATCGAAGGGCGAAGGCGCTCTGCTAGGTGGAGAGGCACTGGCCGCAAAATTCACCGAAGCGTTCTTCAAGAAGCTTCCAAAGGAAAAGACTAGCGCTGAGATTATCAAGCTTGGTCGAGACCTTCGTGACATCATTCAGAAGTCGTCCAATCTGAACAACGAGAGAATCCGCAAGGCTTTCTTCTCGCAGCTAGGCAACCTTGTGAGCAGGGCTGAAAAGTCATTCTCACGTGGAGCAGTAACTGGATTCGACTTTGCGTTCACTGACGCTAAGGGCATGTACGTACAAGGTGCGGTTGCTAACCAGATGGCGTTCCTGTACGCAGGTAGCAAATCTGCCAACTCTATCGACGGTGGCTATTTCGCCCGCTACGTGGACGAGGTTCTGCTGGCTAGCCGCACCGACCTAGAGGGCGGACTGTCTGCAGTTCGCACTCACGGCGAAAGAGTCGCAATCCTTAACTCGGTTGCAGGCAACTGGGCAGGTGAGGGCATCTCGGTAGGAGCCCTGCAAGACGCTCTAGCTGCCGCTAAGAAGCGCAAGCTAGGCGCTGACAAGCTAAGCCCAGCTGACCGAAAGACCTTCCAGGGCATTGTCGACCAGACCTACAAGAAGTATGTAGAAGACACCATTGCGGAGCTGAAAGAGAAGTACGTCACCCGCATCCTCTTTGAAGAGAAGATGGAATACAGGGTTGGCTGGATTGACAGGCTTTCGGAAGAAGAAGCCAAGATTGCTCGCCAGAAGCTCGCTAACGAGGTTATTGAGGTTCCAGAGGAGCTAGTCGCCCAGGCAGGGCTAAAGTCCAACAAGCTTGCTTACAAGCAGGTTGCAGACTACCTACCAGGGGCTAGAAAAGTTGAGATGACTAAGAGCAACCCTGCTATCGGCAGAGTCGCTGACTTCGTGGCTCGCCGTGCTAACGCAGCTGCCCGTGATGCCGTAGAAGAGTCGCGTGCCTACGCACTGCTAGACGAAATCGAGCCAGCATGGGCAAAGAAGGAAGAACTTGCAAAGCTAGCAGAACTCGGCTCAATGCCTCACGCAACTGGCGCTTTGCAGAGCAGCACCATGCTGGCAAGCATCCTTGTGCGAACCGAAGGAGCTGCAAAGCTACAGGACCGCAACGTTGCACTAGCCAACAAGGTGGCAGGCAAAGATGCTGCTTCAATCGCTAAGGAAGCTAAGTTCTTCGAGTCGATCGTTCGTCGACTAGAAAGCAAGTTCGCCAAGGAAGGTTTCCGCCCTGTTGGCGAGAAGATGGACGGTAAGACCCTAGACGAGGTCCTCGCTTACGAGAACCCTCTAGCCTTCTTCTCATGGATCCGTAACCTCACCGTAACAGACACCAAGAGCCGTGAAGAGTGGGCTAGGGCTATGCAGCACATGCTGAACCTAGAGGTCACTGGCAAGGGTCGTGCTTACAAGAACGCTCGAGAGCTACTTGAGAGCTACCGCAGCAAGGGCGACGAAGTACGCCCAGCAACCGCAGAAGAAGTCATCGAGACCATTGCCGCACTTGGTGGGACCATTCCTGCAGGCAAGAAGGCTCAGGGCTACCTGAACCGTCAAGGCGTTCCTCAGCGCAGGACTCTCCTGAAGCTAATCGACGAAGCCGAGCCAATTCTCGACAAGTCAGAGCTAGAGCGAGCTCGTGGCAACAGCTGGATTAAGGAAGTAAACCTTGTCGGCAAGGAAGAAGTCGAAGAAGCGACTGACGCTTTGCCAGACATCGCAATGACTCCTCAGAAGGCTTACGAGCACCTTACCGGACTGCTAGCTGAGCTAGAGTCAACTGGGCTTGGTTGGATCCCAACCCTTGCGATGCAGTCCGTTGGAGACTCTGTCCGTCAGTTCTTCGTTCACCGTGCCAAGTTCTTCGAGAAGACTACTATCGACAAGCTTGGCCGTTCTATCGACCAGTACTTGCTTCCTGGTGCAAAGAGCTCCAAGTACCTAAAGAAGAGCTGGGAAGACTACACGAACTACACTGGCTTTAAGTCGATGGTTAGCACTATTAGGGACATGGCTCCTAACGCTAAGAAGGGCAAGCTAACCGAGGACCAGTGGGTAGCCAAGATGACCCGCTTGGCAATGAGCGTTCGTGACAGCTACCTACTCGCCCGTGGTATCGTGCCAGTCCACACCATCAGCCTAAAGACTGGTGAGGCTATCCCTAACGGACTAGCATCAGCTCTGGGTAAGTCTGGCGACGAAGTCGACAAGTTGAACCTTACCGCCGTGGCTCTTACCGAAAACGATATCTTCGACCTGCTTCCTGAGCAGGATGTTGTCGACCTGTTCTTCTCTGGTCGCATGGAGTCCATGCCTCCCACCGCCGTGCTACCTGCGGCTCGCTTGATGGTTGCGGCTATGGAGTCGCTACCTGCTGGCTCTTACTTCAACGCTGAGCAGCTTGCTACTCTCCAGCGTCACATGTTCCAGGCTATGGAAATCGGCGCTCGCGCTGCCTCCACTAGCGAGTTCTCAAAGGTCTCCTGGATTAACTTGAACCCAGAGGCCGCTACCGATGCCATTAGGGTCATGGTAAGCAGGATGCTGGACCCAGACTTCGCTACTGCGATGTACGAGCGCCACCTAGCAAACGCCACCTACGCTCACGGCATCCTGCGCTACGAAGCTGGTCAGCTGTCTGAGCGCATCATGGCTACTTGGTCCGAGATTGCTCAGAGCCCGATTGCGTCTTCAAGCGACAGGATTCAGGCAACCATCGAGGCTATGTCTGAGCTGAACAACATTCTTAAGATTGGCGACGCTGGCGACGAGGCTGTGCGAGTTATGGCGTTCCTCGACGCTCAGGCGCTCATCGCTAAGGAAGTCGATGTCGACAGCTTGTTCGATATCGCTACTGCCAACAAGATTGCCAAGGCTGGCCGAGTCATGGGCGAAGAGGAAAAGAAGATCAGTAACCTTCAGAAGGCCCTCCGCCAGAAGCGGTCACAGGACCAGGTTAACGCTGCGCTTGTCGAGGGCATGGAGGCTCGTGAGCCGCTACTTGCTGACCTCTACGCTCAGAAGATTATGACCCTAGAGGAAAACGGTTACCGCCCTGACATCGACGAGCAGCACATGCTGTTCAACGACATCATCACTGACCAGGGTAAGATGCCTTGGCTGTTGGGCTTTACCGACACCGGACTACGTAACTTCTCGTTCGACTACATGAAGGAAAACGTTGCCCCTTACATGGGTGGCTTCGAGCGTGTAGCCATCGAGGGTCCATCGGAGTACACCAACATCGCTGTTCAGTACGCCGTCAAGTGGAACAAGGTAACTGAGTCCACTGGCAAGAACTACCCAGAGATGGCGTTTAAGATTCTGCAGCAGCTTACCGATGACGACCTCCCTAAGGTCGCGCTATCGGCTGACACCATCCTCAAGATGACCAGCCGCTCACTAGACGAGACCGTTGACGCTAACGACATCTCAGCGCTAAAGGCCGCTATGGACCACGTTGAGTTCTTCAAGAACCTTCGTAACAAGGATGGCGAGCTACTGCTCGTAGACGAAGACCCAATGCTTGTTCAGGCGCTTGCTGACCTGTGGAGATTCGGTGGACATTTCTTCGGCAAGCAGGGCAAGATTACCCGCGCTGGAGTTCCTGCCGAATGGCTTAACATCAACCTACGCCAGATTGGTTCAAGCGAGGTTGGTCAGGCTCTCAAGGAAGGTCCAGACGGTGGACTGCCTAACCTAGTCAAGATTAGGGATGGCTTCGGCTTTAACCCGAACACCACGACCCCAGAAGAGCTGGGAACTCAGTGGCGTGACTGGGATATCTCCAACCCATACCAGATGCTGTCTACCCTGAACTCCGCGTTCGCTCGCTCCGAAAAGTTGATGTACGAGGCTGCATACCTGCAGAAGACCCACGGCATCAAGGTCTCTGACTTTGCAAAGCCAGGGGAGACCGCAGCTGAGACTGCAGCCCGGGCAAAGGCAGAGGGCCTTGTAAAGATTAAGGGTCCTGAGTCCCTAAAGCAGCAGGGCCGCGAGCTTCTGTACTTCATGAACACCGATGACTACTACTACTACTCTGGCGTTGCTTCGCAGATCATCAGAGCTTCGAACGACATGACTGCTCCGTACAACGACAAGATTGAAGCCATCACCAAGTTTGCTTCAAAGTTTGACGAGCTTCAGAACTTCGCTAAGCGCTCGATGACCATTTTCCGTCTCGGTAACTTCATCATGAACTTCAACGGTGGACTGTGGACTAACTTCTACGGTGGCGTAACCAGCCCAGTGGCTTACTACCGCTCGTTGCTTACCCTGCAGCACCTGTTCCCTAACTTGCGAGACCTCCCTGTCGAGCTAAGCAAGATGGAGAAAGAGATTGTTGCCTACCACGCACGTCGTGGTAAGGAAGGCTACACCGTTCGCCCTGAGAACGACCCTGTAACCAACAAGGAAGGTATGACCCTTGTAATCAAGGGCAAGCCAGTCTCTTACAAGTACTCAGACCTTGCAGAGCTTTACCGCAAGATCGGTGGAGAGGTTCCTACTGCAAGCAGCCGTAACCTAGACCTGCTCGGTGACTACAGCACCGCTGAGTCGCTAAACAGGCTAACTAAGAGCGGACCATTGCGTGAGATGCAGCGTGCTTACGAGAGCGCCAGCTTGGGTATCGGTCGCATCGCCGCTAGGCGTGACGACTACATCCGCATGACCATGTGGCTAGACGAGATGTCCAAGAACAACTGGACCTCGCTAGAGGACGCTGCTCGCGAGGCTCTAAAGAAGACCGACCGCTACCACCCACAGGTTCAGGACTTGAGCCGTTTCAACAACAAGGTCACCCGCCAGTTCATCATGTTCTTTACCTGGCAGGCAAAGACCCTTGGTTGGATTGTTCACGACATCCTGGACAAGCCAGGTCGTGCTACCGCTCTACTCAGGGCTCAGTACGCCATGCAGACCCAGGAAGACCAGCAGCCAGAAGCGTTCGGCAGCTTCGACCCTAAGGGCACGCTACTTCGTAGCTACCAGCAGAATGGCATGAACTACCTGACTGGTAACAGCGCTTACTCCTTCTCCTTGGCAAACCCAGTAAATGACCTTCTAGGTGCAGATGGTTGGTTGAGTCAGATTAGCTACAAGACCTACGAAAGTCCTTTGACCAACCTAATGACTTCCAGCTTCGGTAGCGCAAAGAACTTCTTGTACAGCTCCAGCCCTCTGTTCGCAAACTTTGCGATCTCGTGGGCCGCAGGTAGAACTGCAAGCGGTCAGGACCTGTTGCGTTCTGGCTCGTTCACCGAGGACAGCCTGCAGATTCTCCAGGAAGAAATCGCGGGACAGCTTGGTCTAGGTCTTCCTTATGCGGCGCTCGCTAAGTACTTCCCAGAGCAGTTCAGCAGAAGAAGCTGGGACAACGAAACCACGATGTCAGAGAAGGACAAGGACACCGCACGTCTTATCTGGAACTGGATGACTGGTACGAGATCTACTGAGTACCTAAGCTACACACAGCGACAGAAAGCAGTGAGCGAGCTGAAGAGCACTCTAGATAGAATATTGAAAGAGCAAGCAGGGAATTAACCCTTAAGTTTGCTTGCTTTCATAGCAAGAGCTTTCTTCTTGGCATCAGCCTTAGAAGATGCACCCCACGCCTGTAGAGATAGGAGAAGTCGAGTTGGTTTGCCGTCTTTGTACTCTGGTCCTGGCATGTTGCCCATGCGAGCTAGAAACGACGCACGACGAGGGTTGTTGCCTGCCTTCACCGGAGGCTTCAGGTCAGAGCCAGGGTTCTGAGCTTCGTAGCTCTTCCGACCCTTCTCGTTAAGTCCTCCCGATGGAGCCTTACCCTCTTTGCGTTGCCAAGCTGCGCTAGCCATTAGTCCTCGTCGATTGCGTCTGGGTCTTCGTCGTCTGCGGCTAGTCCACCGAAGATCTCGTTCTCGTCTGCTGCGCTGATGTCGCCATCAACTACATAAGCACGAGATAGCTCCTCGCTGATTTCCATCAAGCCGATGAAAGCTGCCATGGCAGCTGCCTGCCAAACTTCAATACCGAATACGAATCCGCCACCCAAAGTGCCGGAAACTTTCAGGATAATGTAGGCGACTGCTCGCTTGCTAATACGCTTTAGGTTCATTTCTTGACCTCCTGGCCACATGTTGGACAAATTGCTACTTTTGTATCTTTTTTTGTCGCCTTTGGAGATTTTTGACCCTCTACGTTGCCCGTAGAAGCCTTTTCGATCTGTACCGATAGGTATTTGTACAAATCGAACACAGTGCCCGCAAATACGCCTTTAACGGTGTCTGAGAGGGTAGCGTGTAAATGAGGGCCACTGGAGAAGCCTTCGTTGCCTACTTTGCCAATAATCTGGCCCATTTTGAGCTTGTCGCCCACTTTTAGGGTTGGCTTGGTGTCCATGTGGCAGTAACCGACGTACATGACCTTCTTGTCGAAGCCGACGACGGACTGCACGAGAACCCAGCCCAGAACCTTGCTGTACTGAACCAGCATCACAGTTCCGCTGGAAACAGCAGGAATCGGTGCGCCTAGCTTTGGGGCCCAGTCAGTGCCACGGTGGGGGTTGGTCTTCTTACCCTTAATTGTGCGAATCTTGCCAAAGTGTCCAGTGAGCACCTTGTCTGGGAATGGGAGCATGAAAGTTGCCATCATTAACCTCTAATCACCGTAAATAATGCCGTTGCCAAGCCTGAGATGCCAGCTACTAAGCTGGCCAGTACTACTTTTGGGACCCAGGCCGCTTCTGCCTGAGCGGTCTCCACCGCCCTCAACCTGTCCGGTACATCTGCAAGGCCATCCAGCCTCTCCAGGGTGCGTACCAGTAAGCGCTCGTTGTCTAGCTGCTTGTCGTAGATAGTCTGCAGCGTAATCCGCACATGTGGCTGCTCCTCGGCCATTATGGGGTTCCACCGTCGATCAGAACTTCTAGGGTGTCTAGCCTGCTATCAAGAGTTGTCACTGAGCCCTCAGCCGCCGTTAGGCGGCTCGAAATATTTAGGGCTTCTAGGGTGTCTAGGCGACCGTCAAGAGCGGTGTCAGCAGACTCAAGGTTGTCTAGGCGGGTGTCGTAGTTAGTGTCAACCGACTCAAGGGCAGTCAGTCGAGAGTCCTGAGTAGTGTTCAGGGTCTCAATTGCAGTTAGGCGAGTGCCAGCGTTTAGGGCCTCAATGGTATCTAGCCGACCGTCCAGAGCCACATCTGCAGCCTCTAGGTTATCGAGCCTGGTGTCGTAGTTAGTGTCGACGGACTCCAGCGCAGTAAGGCGAGAGTTCTGAGTCGTGTTAAGAGTCTCGATTGCATCTAGACGACCATTCTGAGTCGTGTTGAGTGCGTCAATGCCGTCTAGACGGGAGTTCTGAGTCGTGTTTAGCGCTTCGATGGCATCTAGTCTCGGCTCGACCAGTAGATCGTATGCCTCTAGAGAATCTGCACGGTTTTCAAGGACGATTATCTCGCCGTCAATAGAGTCCAAGCGATTACCCTGGGTAGTGTTCAAGGTCTCAATCGCAGTAAGGCGTGAGTCCTGAGTGGTGTTCAGGGTCTCAATAGCCGTTAGACGGGTCCCAGCGTTGAAAGCCTCGATAACATCCAAGCGAGTGTCCAGAGACACATCCGCAGCCTCTAGGGCCGTTAGGCGACCGTTCTGAGTGGTGTTGAGAGTCTCGATCGCAGTTAGGCGACCGTCCTGCGTAGTGTTCAGGGTCTCGATAGCGGTGAGGCGAGTGTTCTGCGTAGTGTTCAGCGCCTCGATGGAGTTTAGGCGCACACCCTGTGCAGTGTTAAGTTCCTCGACTAGAAGCACACGTGCGTCATTATCTACGGCATAATCGTTGATTGTGTCGTAGTTAAAGTTGATAACCGATAGGTTAACTACCTCACCTTGCTCAGGCTTGAGCAGGTTTAGCGGCGCATCACCTGTGCTTGGCATTAGCTACCTCTTACTTCTTGTTTTTGTAGTAGTTTTCCTGCTTTGATGCGACGCTTGAGCTTGGCTTGTTGTCCGATAGCCCCTGGTCTCTCAAAGTGGAGCCTCTGCGCAGACCGCTAGCGCCCTTCATCATCTCCTTGCGGCGCTCCTTGCGGGCAGCCATGTCAACGTCGTAAACCTTCTTCTCGCCCTTGACTCTGCGCTCAGTGTCCTGTGCTACGGAGTTAGCCTTGTCCTTCTGGTACTGGCTGTAGGTGCGACCACCGCTTCGGGTCTCGTTTGTTGGAGTGTCCTTGACCTCTGGTCTAGAAGCCTTGAATGGCTCTTCCTTTAGCTTGTCAACAGCAGCACGAGTACGACCAATCTGGGCCGCAATGGTAGTCATGCGAGCCTTGGTCTTAGGGTCAGTGCGTCCGCTCTTGTCCAGCATCATCTGACGACCTTGACGCTCCTGAAGTTTAGCCTTCAGCGCGCCAATCTTGGCCTTCTTCTGAGCGTCTGGGCTGCCGCTCTTGTCCTTCTTGTTGCTATCTGCCATTGCCATGATTACTCCGCTAGGTTCTTCTTCTTGACTGGTGCACCTTTAACGGCAGGCATGTTTGACTTAGTACCAGTGTCGCCGATGCGTGCAGGCAGCTTGTAGGTTAGCTCAGCAGCCACTGACCCCGCAGGGGTCTTTGGAGCCGCGCTAGCGGCTCGCGCGAGTGCAGATTTCATAGCTTCCATCTTGGCGCTCGAAGCCTGGCTCTTCATAGCAGCGTCATTCAGGCCGCTCTGCTTCTTTACCATCTGTGGGTTGGTCATAGACCCAGGAGTCTTGTCCATCATGCCTTTACCGGATGGAGCAGTCTTTGAACCACCCATACGTGGCTTCGATGCACTGCGTGCAGTAATCTTACCCATTGCCATTGCTGTGTTTTCCTACTCTACTGGGTTTCCGTAGCGAGCCTTCGCTACACGCTTCTTGTGAGCTTCAGCGCTCTCTCCTGGCTTGCGAGCGTACTCAGCATCAGCCTGCTTCTTACGAGATGCAAGTTCGCGCTTTAGGGCGGTCATCTTAGCCATCTTCTTCATGTAATCTGGCTTTGGGCTGTCGGCCATCTTAATCCTCAACTATTTCGGCCTCTACAGCGAGCGGCACGTTCCATCGGTTAGCAGCCTCGGACACCGCAGCTGAGATTTTCTTCAAAGCCTCAGGGTCTTCAACATGCTTTTCTACAGCATCTATCATAGCAGAGATGACCCGTTCATACTCTGCAGTCTGCCCCTTTGCGGACGGGTCGTAGTAACCAGTTATTGCTAGCAAATATTTAATGGCATCGTTATTACCAGCTTGTGCCCTGTTAGCGAGCGCCGTCAGTGCAGCAGGGACGCTCGACTTCAGCAGATCCTCGCTGGTCTTGCCGTAAATACGGGCGAACATTGGCTGCTTTAGCCAGCCCTGCCACTGTGCCCAGCTGATGCCAAGCTTCTTCAAACGCTGGAATGGATCCAGCGACATCGACTGGTCGGTCATGACCGTCAGGGCGTAAGCCTGCTCTGCAGTGATTCCTACCGGGACTTCGGCGGGTATTCCTCTGGCTTCGAGGGCGGCTCGGAATTTGGGAGTGGCAAGAAGTCCAGAGAGAACAGGGATAGATAGAGAGCGGTCCTGCTCATAGACCGTCCTCGGCTCAATCGGAAAACCTCGTGAATGAGCCAGCCATGCAGCGTTAATTGCTCGTTCAAATAGGAGTTGTTCCGGAGCCTTGCGGCCCTTCTTCGCGTTAGTCTTCCCATATATAGCAACTCCTGACGGAATTATTGTATCTAGCTCTTGTTCGTCTGGCATGGTGGCAGGCTTTCTAATGCAGATAGGTATTCTTCGCTCAGCCCCAGTTGGGACGAGAGAGCGTGCGCCAGGGTATCTGGCATGCCGCCGACGAACTGGTTTCGCTCGTACTTTGCTACGGTCAGGCGGTTGATACGGAGCACTGAGGCAAAGTGCGTCGGGTTCTCGGACAGCTCGATTCGCCAGTCCTGGAACGATGGGTACAGGTCATGGAGCGAGTCGGCTGGAAGTGAGATCAAGGCTTTCCATCTCGGCGGCAGCGTAGTCGGCAGCGCCTCCTTCCAATCGTCTACCTTTTTATTCAGCTCCTCTGGGCTGTAGCCGGACATGCGCGATAGTACCTGGACTACCTTCTTGTTCGGCTTCTTCGTGCGACCTTCCTCGATCTGGGAAATCGTCGCTCGCGATACTCCTGCTAGGCGGGCAAGCTCCACCATCTCCAACCCATGCATACGGCGGAGGATCCGTAGCGGGTGCGTCTCGTAATTTGGCATGTCAAAAGTATAACGGAAATGATACGCATATAAGTATCTCGAAAAAAAAATTTGGACAGGGGGCATGAGATGATACGCAAGTCAAAATGGTACTGGCTCTAGCGAGTGAATCGTTTATAGGGACAAGTTTTGCTGGGGGGTTCAACATCAAAGGTAGCCCGTATTTACGGGGGACACGGGGGGTATGAACTTTTTTTTGCCATGATACCCCTGCACATGCCAACCTGATACCGTCACAGCACCGGCATCAGCCAGCAGTGGAGAGCGTAGGGCGTGGGTCATGCCACCCGCACGTATGCACATACATGCGAAAGCTATGACTATGCCCTAACTGTTGGTGATGCCTGCAGTGACCTTACTAATAGAAAGGTACACAATGTCCAATGCATTGTCCGACCTATTGGCCTCTTACCAGGCTAAGGTCACCCCTGCTACTAAGCAGGTCGCATCAAAGCGCAAGTCTGTCAAGGCTCAGCGCTCCGCAGTAGCTAAGTCAACTCGATGCGCTAAGGACCAGCACACCTGCTGGCTCTACGGTCTCGACAAGGACGGTAACGCCCTTGACGGTGCGCTAGTTAGCTGTGTAGTTTGCAGCAAGTCAGCACCTGTTGACGGCAACATCGAATGGGCTCCGCCTGCACGTTTCGACGTATGGGCTAAGCGCAACTTCGATGTTGAGTTGGCTACTCCAAATGCAGCACTCGATGCTGACCGTGCCGACATCTACCTTGCATACGACAAGTATGTTCGTGATGTCTTCGCCGTGCCATTCAACCAGAGCGTGTTCGACCGCATTGTGCGTCGCGAATACGCCAAGCAGTTGGCTGGCCTTGGCGACCTCGGTCTGCTCGGTTACTCTGCCGATGACATCGTTGACCTCGCGGTCTTCTATGCATGGGCTGAGCGCGTCAAGTCATACGTCCGAGCAATCGGTGCTGATGACGAGACGGCTGCACACATCAGCCAGTCACTACGTGACATTCGCTCCGACGCTGAGCTATCTGAGGTAGCTAAGCTCGAGGGCGACGGTCGCTACGTGTACGGTTCTGATGACCGTTTGCGCAAGCAGGCTAACTCTCTTGCAGTACGTCACGCTCGTGAGCGCCTAGCTCTACGAGCTGAGCTACGTGAGTCCGGTCTACTTGACGGATTCAACTATGCACCTACTGCTGGTGAGGTATACCGCCAGGTCAAGCACGTATTCCGTGAGGGTATGCGTGAATGGCGTAACACTCTCGAAGGTCTAACCTCCGATGGTGTTATCCCTGAGAGTGTGCAGTTCAGCACTCTTCAGGTTGGCAACACGGTCGACGAGTCCTTGTTCGTGGTCACCGAGGTGGTTGACACCTCGCTTGAGCGCGAGGCTTGGATCGACGAGCTCAAGTCACGCGAGCTACTACCAGCCGAGGCCCCTGCTGCTGCAGTGGTCGAAGCCCTGTACCGTGGTTACTCACTCAACGAGATTCGCGAGCAGATGTTTGCATCTGACCGTGACTTCTCCAACGCAATCAAGAACGCTAAGCAGCTCTTCGTAGCTTAGTTGTTCAGCCTGTTCGCTCTCCCAGGCAACACCCCAAGGGCCTCGGCCACCTCCCATGAGGTGGTCGGGGCCCTTTTTCCTTCGCATAGAAAGGAAACGAGTGGAAAATTGGTCCTGCCCCTCGCCCCCGCCCCTGCCACCTTTTGCCTTAGTAAGTGATAAGGTTGCCGTAATAACCTTTTCACATAGCCCTAGCACCTTGCCACCGCCACTAGGCATGGCTTGGTGCATGGGCTTGGTGCATGGTAGCGGGACAGGACCAGCCCCTGCGGCTGGAACTGCCTGCCACCATTTGCCTTAGTAATTGTCGGTGACGACAAAAGAAAAATGCATTACTTTACAGCGGTGCATTTATCAGAAAGGAACATGATGGACAGAATGTTGCTTGCTGAATTGACTCAGCAGGCGATGGTTATGTCTGGGTATCTTGACCTAGCACATGCCATTGTCGATGGTGAATCAGCATGAATGGCTTTCTATGGGTATTTGGTGTTGCCACCATTTGCCTTATCTATGTGATGTTAGGGGTATAAGTGGCAATCAACTTTTATCCGCTAGATGACCCAGGACGCTTGGGCTATTACCTGTGCGATACCTGTGCATACCAATCGAACATCCAAACAATAGCAATGCCTAGCAACGCTAAGTATTGCGATGATTGCAAGAGAGAGGGATAGCATGGCAAAGCATGCCAAGCCATACGTGCCAGAGGAGCAGACCTACACGATCTATGTGAAGCACACCTTCACCGGACAGGTCGTAGTAGAAGCGACATCGCTAGATGAAGCGGTCGCAATAGCTCGCGACGTGCAAAGCGACAACAAGGTAACGTGGCTAGAGGACCAAGTATCGTTCGTGGTCTAGCCCCAGCACCTAGTTCTTATTGACAATCATTTTCAATAAGGTGACAGCGAGGTGACACCACTTTCCACAACCCCGTCAGTTATGTCGTGACGACATATCGAGCTCCATCGAGCTCTATCGGTAAAATTTACCGAAGTGACAGCATGACAGCATTTTTGGAAAAGTTTCAGATATAAGCACCATTTACCCCTATATCTAGAGATATTTCAAAAGTTACCAAAATCGCTGTCACTGCTGTCACCTAATCAGACTTCAGCTCCATTACTGGGCAAAGTAGCCCATTTACCCTGTGGATAACCCCAATTTCCATGACAGAGTTATCCACAACCTCGGCGGATGTATACCGAAAAAGTAACAAACGGCGGAGAAATACAGATGTATCACAAGTTATCCACAGGTTCGCCCTGTTTTGGTGCTTGTGAATGTAGCAGGACAAGTGTCACGGCAGGTAGAAATCGACCTGCCACCATTTGCCTTTGTAAGTGTTACTTGCTTTTGCAAGTGGCAATAAGTGCTGGCAACCGCCAGTGCTCCAACATACGAGAAAGGTATGAAGATGGCTCTTGTTGCAGACGACATTGTCGTAGGTAACGTAGAATCTCTCGCTACTACTTTTCACTGGAACATGACCAGGTATCGCAGAACCAACATCCAGTCATACGGCAAATCGCCCATTGACTTAGACAGGGTTCAGTCAGAAATCAGCGATGCCCGATCAGCAGAATCAGCCGAGCACACTGCTCGGTATTTGATTTCCAGTGTCAAGCATGCAGCCCACCTTGCAGCTAACTACAAGGAACTGTTCCTTCCGTTGGCTCAAGGCACGACCATGACTGTATCCGTCAAGCACGCCGGATTAGAGTCGCATTGGTCGCCCGAACGTCTTGACGGCGTGCTCGGCGTTAGCAAAGCTGCTTTCGACCGTGAGCTGGCTGACTACCTGACACCTGTCGACCCCAAAACTGTCGACTTCAGTGACCGCTACACAATGTGGATGTTTACTGAGAC
>JACCDX010187025.1_pt1 | contig 42481 bp, 28 predicted proteins | sample 7449681 | NCBI WGS metagenome assembly JACCDX01 (sample SAMN15323450, study PRJNA562643) | freshwater metagenome | isolation source: river surface water | place: USA:Blue River Watershed | collected 2017-08-18
GTTCGACTGGAACTTTTGGCTTCACTTTGAATCAAAGCACAGATGGAACATACAATTACTCGATCACTCAGACCGATGTGGCTGGCAACACTTCTGCTTCCACAGACTTTGAATGGACTCGCGACACTGTCGCTCCAGCGACTCCTGTGATCACCACTCCGGCCTCTGCTCCATACAAATCGAACATAAATTCATTCACGATTGCCGGGGCTTGCGTCACGGGTAACACAGTCAATCTCTCTGGTGCGAACACTGCCAGCTCAACTTGTGCGTCGTCCGCGTTTACCTTCACAGTCAATCAATCGACTGACGGACTGTACAGTTATTCTGTGACTCAAACGAACTCATTGTCGGTGACTTCAGCGGCAGCGACAACAAGTTGGGATCGTATGACTGTCGCTCCTTCAAGCCCAGTGATCACTTCTCCTGTTGGATCCACGGCTACGACTAATGGCAATACTTTGACCATTGCCGGAACTTGTGTCACTGGAAACTCGATCAGCGTTTCGGGTAGCGGCACAGCCTCGGCAACTTGCGCCTCTTCGGCCTTCTCCGTCAGCGTCAATCAAAGCACGGATGGAAGTTACAGCTACAATGTGACTCAAACCGATGCTTATGGAAACACCTCGGCTCCGGCCATCGTCGCTTGGAACCGAGACACCACTCCTCCGGGAGCTCCTGGAATCACTTCACCAGTGAGCCCTTTGACCTCAAGTTCGACCAATGTCACTTTGAATGGAACATGTGAAACTGGGGCGACAGTTGCCATGAGCGGAGCGCAAGCTGGAACCACAACATGCGCGGGTGGAACTTTCAGTCTGACTCTGACTCAATCTGTGGATGGCACTTACAATTACTCTTTGGTGCAGACGGATGCCGCCACCAATATTTCGACTTCGACTGCCTTTGTTTGGAACCGTGACTCGACTGTTCCGGCCACTCCTGTGATCATGACTCCCGCTTCTTCCACAGTCGCCACCAACCTTTCAAGCATCACTATCAGCGGAACTTGCACGGCCACCTACACAGTGACCTTGGGCGGAAGTGTTGTTGCTGGCGATGTGACCACTCCGGCGGGAAGCTTGACCCAGACTTGTACTGGTGGAAATGCTTTCTCATTCGTGGTGGCGAAGAGCACGGATGGGGCTTACACATTCACAGTCCATCAACAAAATCCAACCACTTTCATGACTTCCGCTGATGCCACTTTGAATTGGACACTGGACACTGGTGTGCCTGTTGCTCCAGTTATCACCAATCCTTCGTCTTCGCCTTACACGGCCGGTGGAAATTTGACCATCAACGGAACATGTGAAAGCGGCACGACTTTGACTCTCAGTGGAGACTCATCTCAAACTGCCACTTGTACGGCCGGAAGCTTTAGCTTCACAGTCAACAAATCTGTCGATGCGACATACAATTTCTCTTTGGTGCAAGCAGACGCCTCTGGAAATACTTCCCCTTCTGTGGCTCAGCAATGGATTCGTCTCTCCACTGTTCCCCCGACTCCGACCATCACCACCCCAGCAACTGCGAGCATTTCAACAAATCTGTCTTCGCTCACGATTTCTGGCGCTTGTGTGACTGGGAATGTGGTGACTTTGGGTGGCAATGTGATCGCGTCGGACGTCACCAATCCAGCGAGCCAGCTGACGCTGACTTGCGCGGCCAATGCCTACAGCTTCACAATTTCCAAAACAGTTGATGGCACATACAACTTTACCGTGAAACAGACTTCACCAGAAGCCGTGGATTCGGCGACGGCTTCCGTCTCCTGGACTCGTGACACTGTGGCTCCAACAGTCACGATTGGAACTAAACCGAACAATCCTAACTTGAGCAAAGTTTCCGTCTTCACTTTCACATCGAATGATGCCACGGCGACTTTTGAATGTTCAATGGATGGAGCGGCCTACGCCACCTGCACAACTCCAGCGACTTTTGCTTCTTTGAGCAACGCTTCCCACACCTTTGCGGTTCGAGCCAAGGATGGAGTCGGGAATATCGGAACGGCCGGGACTTACACCTGGACTCAAAACGCCTTCAACACTGTGGCTTTGTGGCACTTCACTTCCACGGGCCCACTGGTTGACAGCAGCCAGTACACAGGTGCCGAGAACAATGCTCTGACGAATGTGAGCACCACCGTGGCCACCACGGGTAAATTTGAAAATGGAAGAACTTTTGCTTCAGCCAGCAGCCAGCACATGAGCAAAGCGGACAATGCCTCGCTGGACGTATTAGCCAGAACCTTCACTTTCGAAGCGCAAGTGAAATTTGCCAGCTTGCCATCGAACAATCAATTCCAAGTGATTGCTTCAAAGAGTGGCGCTGCCGGCAACAGAGGCTGGGAAATCCGATTGAAGAGATCCGGCTCAAGTTACCTGCTTTCTTTCTTTGGAAGCTTAGATGGAACCACACTGACTGAAGTGACGTCCTCAGCCACTGGAATTGGAACTGCGGCCTTTGCTCATGTCACAGTGATTTGGAATCAAGGAACTATCAACTTCTACGTCAATGGCGCGGCTGTTGGCAGCGGCTCTTTGGGGACCCCTGGGACGGCCACTCTGTTTGCAAGCACAGCTCCTTTGTACTTGGGACGCACGGACACCATGGGCGGAGGAATTGGGTATTTCAATGGAACAATGGATGAAGTTCGTTTGAGTCAAATTGTCCGTTGGACTTCCGCTTTCACAGCTCCCACCGCTGAGTATGGCGCCGCCGATTAAAAATTGTGCTCTGACAACTTTCGAAGTTAAATCGGGTTTTATTTAACAAAACGCTTTGCCGCAAAATAGATCCTGACCAACGCCCATGCCATCATCTTCTCAAGATGCTGCTTGGATATGATGTCGATATCATGAGAAAGCTAGAGCCATCGGCTGCTCTTCTGGGTCAAACGCCTCTTCAAGAAGAATTGCTCAGCTTGGAAAAGCTCGAAGCCTACATGGCCGAGCTCGCCACGAATCTCAAGATCAGAACCCGATCCAAACGCAGCTATTCCCTGCGACCGGAATTGCAGAAGGCCACGCGCACTTTGCACGAATGCTATCAAGACCTGGCCGCCCAAATCCGAGATAAAAAAACAGTCACTCCTGCGGCCGAATGGTTTGTCGACAACTATCATTTGATCGAAAACCAAATTCGCGAAATTCGAAAGAATCTACCTGAAAACTATTATCATGGCCTTCCGCAACTGGCCCAAGGCCACTGGCGGGGCTACCCGCGTGTCTACGCCCTGGCTCTGGCCATCATTGCTCAAATGGACAGCCGCTTGGAATCTCACAGCTTGCAGAGAATCTTGAATGCCTTTCAAAAGGTCTCTCCCCTGCAAATCAGTGAACTTTGGGCTTTGTCTTTGACCTTGAAAGTGGGATTGATTTTGCACCTCTCCCCCTTGGCCCAGTCGATTCTCAGCGCCAGAAAAAATCGTGAAAAAGCTGATGCCTTGGCCGAAAAATTGTTCAATCTGGCTTCGAATCCCAAAACCTCCCGGGAACAAGTCATCTCCCTGCTCACACGAGAAGTCGGACCCACCGAGAAAATTGACCGTGCTTTTTTAGTGCAATTGATGCAGAAACTTCGCGACCAAGAAGTCGACTTTGGCTCCGCAATTGAATGGCTCGAGCAAAAACTTTCAGAAATTTCAACGACCCTGCAACAGGTCGCACAATTGGAACATCGAAGACAAGCCACAACTCAAGTGACAATAGGCAACATCATTTCCAGTTTGCGCTATTTGAGTGAACTGGACTGGCGAGATTTTTTTGAATCGGTTCATTTGGGAGAAAATATTCTGCGCCAGGATCCATCCGGTTCCTACGAAAAAATGGATTTCCAAACTCGCGACCGTTATCGGCACGTGATCGAGACAATCGCAAAGAGATCAAAATTAACGGAACTGCAAGTGGCTCAAATGGCTGTGGAACAATCCCTGAAAGCAGGAAATTCTTTGCCACAAAATCATATCGGCTATTTTCTGATGGGTGACGGACGCCCACAATTGGACCGAGTTTGTGGTTACCATTCACCTATGAAAGAACGGGGGTTGCGCTTCGCGCTCCGCCATCCTTCTCCGCTTTACTTGGGTTCTGCGGCCGCTCTGACAGTGTTGTTTCTCCTGCCAATTTTCTCTCTCCTGCAGTTTTTCCAAACTTCCCCGGGCCTTGCCTTCATTTTTTGTCTTTTGGCCTTGGCACCTGCCAGCGAAATGGCTCTGAGCGTCCTCAATTTCTTGATTCACCTTTGGATTTCCCCAAAAGCATTGCCCCGAATGGAATTGCCAGAGAATCATCCCGCCATTGCCAGCACTGTCTTGGTCATTCCCACTCTCTTCACCAATGAAAAATCCATTCAGGACTTGCTCGAGAAATTGGAAATTCACTGGCTGGCCAATCCCCTTCCAAAACTGCGGCTGGCACTGTTGGCTGATTTTGTTGATGCTGACAGCGAAAAGTTACCTTCGGATGAAAAGCTTCTCACAACCGCCCGCCAGGGAATTGAAAATCTCAATCAGAAATATTCTGGCTTGGACTCTTTCCTGCGATTTCAATTATTGACGAGAAAAAGACAATGGAATTCATCCGAGGGAAAGTGGATTGCCTGGGAAAGAAAGCGCGGAAAATTGCACGAATTCAATCGTCTTTTGCGAGGAGACACATCCACTTCCTTCGATGACAGCACTGCGAGTTCCAAGAACTTGGGCGAAATTCAATATGTCCTGACCTTGGACTCGGACACTCAAATTCCACGTGAGAGTGTGCTCAAACTACTCGGCACGATTCTCCATCCCTTGAACCAACCTCAATGGGATCCCGATGAGAGACGAATCACTCAAGGGTACGGAATTTTGCAACCCCGTATCAGCATCACTTCGGCAAGTGCTGGTGCCACTCGCTTTTCGCGCGTCTCTTCAGGAAATATCGGCCTGGACCCTTACACCACTGCTGTGTCGGATATTTACCAGGATCTCTTTGCCGAGGGCAGCTTCACGGGCAAAGGTCTTTATGTTGTCGATGCTTTTGAAAAATCACTGCACAACCGAGTTCCCGAAAACACGGTCTTAAGCCACGACCTTTTTGAAGGTTCGTTCGCTCGAGCGGCCCTGGTCACAGACGTGGAATTCTTGGATGACTACCCTTCAGACTTTGACAAATTTCTCAAACGACAGCACCGCTGGACTCGAGGCGATTGGCAAATCGCCTCGTGGATTTTCCCTTGGGTGCGAAATGCGAATCAACAAAGAGTGCGAAATGATCTTTCAGCCATCAGTCGATGGAAAATTTTCGACAACCTTCGCCGGAGCTTGGTCCCCCTTTTCTCTCTCATGTGGTTGGCAGCTGCTTGGATGTTTCTTCCAGGACCCGCGCTCCTGTGGACCAGCCTGATAGTTTTGATGTATCTCTTCCCTGTTTATTCGCCGGCCGCCACCGGAAAGTGGTTGCGGCCTGGCGATGTCACTTGGAGAGGACATTTCTGGAGTGGGTGGAAAAACGCGCAATTGAAGTTGGGACAAATTCTCATCACATTGGCTTTTCTTCCTCAACAGGCCTGGTCGCAATTCGATGCCATTGTCCGTGCACTTTATCGAATGTTGATTTCCCATCAACTGAAACTCGAATGGGTCAGTCATGCTCAAAGCGAAACTCATCCGCCCTCTGTAGTGGCAGTTCGCGATTGGCTCGCTCCGGGCCCCTTGGCAGCTTTGTTGCTATTTTCCGGAGTCCTGTTGACCAAGCCGACGGCCTTGAGTTCAGCATTTCCATTTTTACTTCTTTGGAGCAGCAATCCCTGGCTGAAATCATGGCTGGCGCGCCGACCTCCCACTCACAAAAAACCACTGACGGATTCGGAGACTTTGCAGTTGCGGGAGTATGCGCGTCGAACTTGGCATTTTTTCGAAACCTTTGTCGTTTCCGCTGAGAATTGGCTGGCGCCTGACAATTTTCAAGAAGATCCCCAACCTGTTGTCGCGCACCGGACATCTCCCACCAATATGGGCCTTCAATTATTGGCTATGAGCTCGGCTTATGATTTGGGTTATTTTGGACTCTTGGAACTGTTGGAAAAAACAGAAAAAACTTTCCAATCCATGTCCCGTCTTTCCAGAATGCACGGACACTTTTTCAATTGGTATGACACTCAAAAATTGGAACCCCTGCAGCCTCGTTACATTTCCACCGTCGACAGTGGAAATTTGGCTGGCCACTTGATCACTTACAAACAATTTCTGGCTTCTCTGATGGAAAACCCCCGCCGAAATCCGCAACAGTTGCATGCGGGCCTTCATGACACTTTTATTCAGCTCCAACAAAGAGTCACGGTCACACCCGTTTCCGCCAACGGGATAGCTCTGAAAAAGAAAATATTAGAAAATCTCGATTCTTTGCTGACAGACCAGAATCAGAATTTCAATCAGGAAAACTGGCTTCATTCCGCTGGACAGCAGCTTTTGGAAATCAGTCAAATTTTGAGAGATTGGGAATTTGAAGTGTCAGACTCGTCCTTGCAGTCGGTGCAAAATTGGCTGCAATCGGCGCTTCGCCAAATTCACGAATTCAAAAAAGACGAAGCCTTTTTTATTTCTCCTGAGAATTCCTCTTTGCCAATTCGGCTGCAAGCTTTGATGGAACAATGCGAGAACTTTGTCCAGGAAATGAATTTCCGCTTTCTTTACGACGAGGAACGCAAACTTTTCGTCATTGGCTTCAACGTCAATGACAACAGACGAGACAATTCTTACTACGATCTTCTGGCCTCCGAATCTCGCTTGGCCAGTTTTGTCGCGATTGCCAAAGGGGATGTTGATCAAGAACATTGGTTTCGGCTCGGGCGCCGTTTGACTCCGGTTGGAAACAGCCGGGCATTGATCGCATGGACAGCGACCATGTTTGAGTACTTGATGCCACTCCTGGTGATGAAGCGATATGAAAACAGCTTGCTCTCACAAACCTACCAAGCCGCTGTGGCCCGGCAAATCGAATATGGTCAGCAAAAATCCGTCCCTTGGGGAGTTTCAGAGGCCGGTTACAATGCCCGCGATTTGCAAATGAATTATCAATATGGCCCCTTTGGCGTGCCGGGTTTGGGATTAAAGCGAGGTCTCAGTGACGAATTGGTGATTTCACCTTACTCGACATTTCTGGCAGCGATGATGGAGCCAAAGTCAGCCCTGGCAAACTTGATGAAACTGAGACGGATGGGCGCTTATTCGGAATATGGATTTTACGAGTCATTGGATTTCACAAAAGAGCGTTTGCCGAAGAATTCTTCCTTCGTTGTTTTGAAATCCTATATGGCCCATCACCAAGGAATGTCCCTGGCCTCCATCAACAACATTCTTCATCAGGGTCTTTTGCAACAGAGATTTCACTCAGACCCCTTGGTTAAATCCACTCAAATTCTTCTCCAGGAACGCTTGCCTCAGGAAACGTCTTTGAGCCGTCCTCGAGCCGAGGAATTTCGCAGCAGCGGCTATCTGCATTCATTCGACCCGCAACCGCGCAGTTACTTGGATGTTTTTCTGAATTTGCCTCGCACTCAAATTCTCTCCAACGGCAATTACTCGGTGATGGTGACTTCGGCAGGCTCAGGTTATTCGCGCTCAGGAGATTGGGCCGTCACACGATGGCGGGAAGATGCGACTCGCGATCAATGGGGACAGTATTATTATATTCGGGACCGCCAAAGCAACCGAGTCTGGTCTGTCACTCACCAGCCCTTGTTGAATGCTCCGGACTCTTATGAAGCCATCCTGGGAGAAGAAAAAGTCGAATTTGTTCGCCGGGATGGTGACACTTTGACCCGCACCGAGATTCTGGTTTCCCCGGAGGATTCAGTCGAATTGAGAAGGATTTCGATTACCAATGATTCGCAGGAGATGCGAGATTATGAAATCACAAGCTATATGGAGACCGTCCTGGCTAAATCGCGCGACGACAATGCTCATCCCGCCTTTTCAAATTTGTTTGTGCAAACTGAATTTCTTCCGCACAGCACGGGGCTACTGGCAACTCGCCGCAAACGTTCTGCCACTGAAACCCAACCCTGGGCCTTTCATGTTTGCTCCACTGAAGGCGCTGCTCTTGGCGCCATTCAATACGAAACGGATCGCTCTCGTTTTTTAGGCCGAATGCACAGCTCCCAGGACCCGCAGGTGATCCTTGAAGACCGTCCACTTTCCAATACGGTGGGTTCCGTTCTCGATCCTATTTTTTCTCTTCGTCGAACCTTGCGAGTTCAACCGGGCGAAACCGCGGTCCTTCTCTTCGCCACTGGTTTTTCCCTCAGTCGGGAAGAAGCTCTTCGCTGGGTGGATAAATACCGAGATCTTTCGATTTTCCGCCGACAAGCTGAGCTCGCCTGGACCCAGTCGCAGGTGCAATTGCGCCATTTGAACATCAACGCTTCGCAAGCCCATACCTTCCAAAAGTTAGCGGGAAGAATTCTTTATCTCGATTCTTCTTTGCGAGCGAGCTCAACAACCTTGGCACAGAACACTCGCACTCAATCTCATTTGTGGGCCTATGGGATCAGCGGAGATCTGCCAATTCTTTTGCTGCGAATTCAAGATGAAAAAGACATCTCACTTTTACGGGAACTTTTGCATGCGCATGAATACTTGCGCTTAAAGGGCCTAAGCCTTGATTTCGTGGTTCTCAATGAAAGGTCGACAAGTTATTTGCAAGGACTGCAAGACGAAATTCTTCGTCAAGTTCGGATCAGTGGCGCTCAGTCTCTACTCGACAAACCAGGCGGAATTTTTTTACGGCGTGCGGATCTGATGCCAGCTGAAGATCTGACATTGCTGCGGTCGGTGGCCCGAGTTTCTCTCAGTGCTGACCGAGGTCGCCTGGAAGAACAGCTTCGCTTGCGCAAACCTCGCCGCGAACTCCCGCCCCCACTGGAAACCCAAATCAAAACGACGCTTGCCAAATCTCCCGCTCTGGATGCTCCCCCACTGGATTTTTTCAACAGTTTAGGTGGCTTTACCGCTGACGGACGGGAGTATGTGATTCAATTGAAAGAAGGGCAAAGTACGCCGGCTCCTTGGTGCAACGTCATTTCCAATTCGCGGGATTTTGGCTTTGTGGTCTCCGAAAGTGGTTCCGGTTACACTTGGTCCGTCAACAGCCGAGAGAATCGATTGACCCCTTGGTCCAATGATCCCATCAGTGACCCCCCCGGTGAAATTCACTATTTGCGCGACGAGGAGACTGGGGAAATCTTTTCGCCAACGGCTCTGCCCATTCGGGATTCATCAAATTATTTGATTCGACATCGCCAGGGATCAACCGCCTTTGAACATCACAGCCATGGTCTCCATCAGTCCTTGGAAATTTTTGCGGCTCTCGATGCCGATGTCAAAATTCACCTGTTCAAATTGCGCAACGATTCAGGTCGCCTGCGGCACTTGTCATTGACCAGTTACTTTGAGTGGGTTCTCGGTTTTCAAAAAAGTCAGACGTCAGCTTCTGTGATCACGGAGCTGGACCCGGACACAGGAGCGCTGCTGGCCCGCAATTCCTACAACAATGAATTCGGTTCACGAATTGCTTTTGCTGATATCAGTGAAACCGATCGCAGCTTCACTTGCGATCGCCGTGAGTTTCTCGGCCGAAACTCGAGCCTCTCCTCACCGGCCGCTTTGAAAAGAAAGAATCTCTCCGGCACCTTCGGCGCAGGACTGGACCCCTGCGCAGCTCTCCAAACACATTTCAAGTTGGTTCCCGGCGAGGAGAAAATCCTGGTGGTCATTCTGGGACAAGCCATCAATTTGCAGCAAGCGCAAGCTTGGATCTACCAATACCGAAAACCCGAATCCGCGCTTGCGACTTTCAAAGAAGTCGAAAAATTTTGGGATGACAAACTGTCGCGAATCCAAGTCCACACTCCGGATCAAGCCATGAACAAACTGATGAATCGATGGCTGTTGTATCAAACCCTGGCTTGCCGAATGTGGGCTCGATCCGCCTTTTACCAATCTGGCGGGGCCTTTGGATTTCGCGATCAATTACAAGACAGCATGGCAGTCTTGTATTGCGATCCAGAAATCACTCGCCAACAGATTCTTCGATCCGCCGCTCGCCAATTTGTTGAAGGAGATGTTCAGCATTGGTGGCATCCTCCGAGTGGCCGCGGAGTGCGCACTCATTTTTCCGATGATCTTTTGTGGCTTCCCTTTGTGGTCAGTTTTTACATTCATTTGACTGGCGACAAATCGATTCTCGATGAGACTCTTCCTTTTCTCGAAGGTCCGCAGCTCCAAGAGGGACAAGAAGATCTTTATCTGCAACCGCAAATCACAGAAAGTGAATCCACTTTGTATGACCATTGTATTCGGGTTCTGGATCGGAGTTTAAAAGTGGGTTCCCACGGCCTGCCCTTGATGGGATCTGGAGACTGGAATGACGGCATGAACCGAGTGGGACATGAAGGACGCGGTGAAAGTGTTTGGGTTGCTTGGTTTTTGTACGCGACTTTGGAAAAATTCTTGAATTGCGTGGAAGCTCGTTCGGATCAAGATAGAATTTCGGCTTATCGAAATCACATGTCTTCTCTAAAGTTGGCATTGGAGCAAGAGGCCTGGGATGGAGACTGGTACCGTCGCGCATTTTTTGACGATGGCCGACCTCTCGGCTCCAGCAGCAATGAAGAATGTCGAATCGATTCCATTGCCCAAAGCTGGGCTGTCCTTTCTGGGGCCGCTGATCTGCAAAGAAGCCTGCGCGCCATGTCCGCTGTGGATGAGCACCTGATCCGCCGAGGGGATGGCTTGGTTCAGCTTTTCACTCCCCCCTTTGACAAAGCAGATGTCGATCCAGGATATATCAAAGGCTATGTCCCGGGTGTGAGGGAAAATGGGGGACAGTACACTCATGCAGCCATTTGGACCGTGATGGCCTTCGCTCAACTTGGAGAATACGAAAAAGCCACCGAGCTCTTCTCTTTACTCAATCCGATCAATCATGCTCTGACTCGAGCAGGAGTGCACAAGTACAAAGTGGAACCTTATGTGATGGCTGCAGATATTTACGGCATGGCTCCGCATATTGGAAGAGGTGGTTGGACGTGGTACACAGGTTCGGCCAGTTGGATGTTTCGCGCCGGCCTCGAGTGTTTGTTAGGCTTTGAACTGCAAGGCAATCGCTTTCGTTTGCGTCCAAAGGTTTCTGATAGCTGGTCAGGTTTTGAAATTCACTACCGATTTGGCAAATCTCTGTACCGCATTCTCGCTCGCCGGAGTCAGCAAACGGAGACTCCACCATGCCAAATTGACCAGTGCGAACATTTGCCCGAGTGGATTCCTTTGGTGGATGACGGCCAAGACCACGAAGTCGTGATTTACTTTAGCAGATAAAGGAAGTCTTCGCGGCTGAGAGCATTGGAGCCCGCCATTTCCAATTCCTCAATTTGTTCATCACTGCCAAACAAGCGCTCAAAAGAGTCCTGCTTTTTGATTTTCAAATCCGCAATTCTCTCTTCAAGTGAGCCTTCAATCAGCAAGTGATAAACTTTGACGTCTTTTTTCTGACCCATGCGATGGGCTCGGTCCGTGGCCTGATTCTCCACAGCGGGATTCCACCAGGGCTCCAAATGATACACCACCGAAGCTTTGGTCAGATTCAAGCCGACCCCACCGGTTTTGAGAGTCATCAACATCACGGCTGGCTGGGGATTGGTCTGAAATTCCGAAATCAAGCGCACTCGGTCCTTGGCAGTCACACTCCCCTGCAAGACATAATTGGGAACTCCCAATTGAGCGAGTTCTTTTTGCAAGCGCTTGAGAGTCGAGAGAAATTGAGTGAAGACTACGACGCTTTCCTGATTCTCCAAATGCTCTTGCAAGGAGCTCAGAAAATGCTCCACTTTGGTTGGCCGTTCGGCGTATTGCACGCCAGGCACGGCCGCCGGGTCCGAACAAATCTGTCGCAATCTCATCAGAGCTGAAAACATGGCGATTTGCGCTTTTTTCTCACCTTGATCTTTGATCAAGTCCTCGACTTGCCGAGAAAACGTCATCGCCATTTTCTTGTAAATCTCTTTTTGCACAGCCTCAAAAGGCAAACTGACTTTCTGAACTGTCTTGGAAGGCAGAGACAGCTTCACTTGCGCTTTGGTTCGGCGCAAAAGCAATGGCTTGGAAATCAATTTCAATTCTCGAATGGAGTCCGCCATGATTTCGCGGTTCACATACTGTCGGCGGAAATTGTCGACATTTCCCAAGCTGCCGGGAACGACCAAATCACAAAGAGAATAGAACTCGAGATAATTGTTTTCCATGGGTGTGCCGGTGATGCAAATTTTAAATCGAGCCTGCAGTTTTCGAGCGGAAACGGCCCGCATGGAAGTGATGTTTTTCAAATTCTGAGCTTCATCAAAAGCCAAAACATTCCAATCTTTCGAGTGAAAGAAATCAGGATTTTCCAAAAGCAAACCATATGTCGTCACTAACACCATGGGTTCTTTCTGTTCCAGAGCTTTGGCCATTTCTTCTTTTTCAGCCGTTTGAAAGATCTTGAGTGGAAGTTCTTTGGCAAATTTCTTTTTCTCTTCTGCCCAATTGTAAACCAAAGACGTCGGCACCACGACCAGACATTGCCCCAATTGATTTTTGAGATGCAGGCTCAGGAAAAAAGAAAGCACTTGGAATGTTTTCCCCAAACCCATTTCGTCGGCCAGAATCGCTCCCAATTTCAATTGGTAAAGATCATGCAACCACTGGGCTCCTTCTCGCTGATGCGGCAAGAGCTCATTTTGAGTGGTCTCCGGAAGTTCGATTTTCTCAACTCCCAGCCCGGTTTCATAGTAATCAAAAACTCGTTTCCATTCGCCTTCGACAGTGACTTGGAAACCTTGAGCTTTGAGCATCAATAGCTCCAGAGCCTGGCATTTCTCGAGTTGATAGACTTTTTGCCCGAAACTGTCTCTGGTCCCACCCTGACGAATGCTTTTGATTTTTTCCCAGAAGCGCTGAAGGGATTTCAGAGAAGGAAGTTGTTTTTTATCGATGCGGTAGATTTGCCCCTGATACTCGATAAAACCCGACTGTCCCTGACCAAAATGAATTTTCACTTCTTCAGATCGAATGCGCACACCATTGAAAAAAATCTCAGGGTGCAAATCAAACCAATTGCTGTCTTCGGCTCGGGCCGAATCTTTGACTTGAAATGAAAACTCAAAGGGCAAGGTTTCATTGTTCAAGGCCGTGCCGTTGAGCTCCACTTGCACGCCCTGATCCTGCAACTCAAACAGCAAAGCAATCGAGTGTTGGCCAAAACGCCCGGCCTCCAGCCAAGTCCAGCCCTCTTGAGGGTCCTGAACGGGACCGCGCAACAATTGCGGAGTGGTGAACAGAGGAAGAGCCTGGGCAAACTTTTCTCCCGTCGGAGAGGAAGCTCGTAAAAGAAACTTTCCCTGACTGGATTCAATCCAATGCAAAATCAGAAAACGCAAAAGCGGCAGGACTTTTTCGCGCACTTCACTGATTTCAAGAATCTGGTTCGGAAGAAAAAACAAAGATCGATCTCGAAGCAATGTTTCGCGCAGCTGATCTAAAAACTCATCAAAATGAGCTTGGGCTTTGGCAGAAATGAGTTCTTGAAAAGCCACACTGGGTTTTCCCAAAAGAGCCGGAATGGAAGATTGCAAATAAGCCCGGAATTTTTCAAAACTTTGATCCGCTTCAGGGGATTCCAAATCTTCAAAAAAGGAAATCTCTTGTCCTGAGCTCAGGGGCTTTTGCAAAATCCAATTGATCATTTCAAACAAACAAAAAACCAAGAGCCCCTGATGACGCAAAAACAGCAAATCATTGGCTCGAAATTGCTGATGTCGGGAAGCGGCATCTTTTCTTTCCAGTTTGAAAATTTGATCCAAACCACCTTGAAAGACGTTCAGTGCTTTCACCAAAGACCGTGGCAAATTTAAATGAGTCAAATCCTGCTCGAGCATTTCAAAGGCCACAGCCATTTCCAACTCGCCATCGGTTTCGCGAACTTTCAAATAAGGCTGAAACTGGTCTCCATGCACTTGCAGGCGATGGACAAAGTGAACATGGTGCCGGCCGATTCGATTTTCGATGGCCTGAATGCACTTGAGAATTTCCGACGAGCCAGATTCTAGAGTCACAAAACACGATGCCCACTTGGATCCTGGAGAGTGCAACTGAAGAGCTTCTTCTTCTTCAGGCAAGACTGGCAAAATCTGCTGAAAGGGATCCCCTGGAGAGTTTTTGAAAAAAAACTCAAGCTCTTGCAGAGCTTCTTCCGCGTGCAGTTCCAAAATTCCAGGTTCAGGCTGGTGCTCGCGGCTTTGCCACAGGCGAATACGAGCCGATTCCCTCACTGCGACTTCGCTGCTCACTGTCGCTGCCAAAGGAAGTTCTTTGAGCAGAGTCAAATCCTCTAAGGCAAATCCGGCTTCTTCCCATTCAGGCAGTCGCGGGCGATAGAGAACCTCCAAATCCCCCACTTGTCTTTTCCTTTGAAAAGCCCAAGCCAAGATCTCCAATATCGCGAACCAGGATTTGCGAAAATCGTCCTGTTTTTTCTGTTGAGCGGTGATTCTCAGGGGTTTCATCAGCTCTTCGGCCGACATCAAGGCTTTTTCCCAATTGCAGCTCGAATCTTTAAAGTAGTACTGGGGATTGAGGAACTTTGGCCAATTCTCTTTGCGGTGAATTCCCGCCAAAGTCAGGATGCTGCCATCTTCAAAGTGAAATTCCAAAGACTGCAAAAGAGCTTTGAGTTTTGGAGAATAAGAAACTTGCTGTTGATTGGAAAAAAGAATCCAAAACGGATCTTTGGTCAAAACATAGCGCTGCGACGAAGTCAGAGCTTCTTCTTCTGCCGTCGGAGGCAAAGTTTGCAAAGTCTGCCGGGAAGGCAAAGTCACAGCTTCCTTCACGTCGGCGGTCCACAGGGGATTTAAAATTTCGGAAGAGGGCGAAAAAACCAGACGCTGAAGACCCGCCAAAGAGACAGTCAATGGGTTTTGCGAAGCCACCCAGTGAGTTTTAATGAGAGGTTTGATCTTCAAACGGTGATCCTTTCAAGGCCAAAGGAGCATTGTACTGCGAAACCCCTCCAAAAAAAAGCACTCATTCAAAGCCCTTTGCTTTTAATTCTCGACGGCAGTCCGGTTGCCGACGGCACAGTCCCAGATCTAGAATGATTCAAATGCAGCCAGTCCTTTCGATTCTCAAAAGCACCAGTCTCCAGTTTATCGCCGCTTTCGGAGTGCTTTTTATAGCGGCCATGACCCTGACTTGGATTTCCCGGTGGACCAACAACCTCTTTCAGCAATTTCGCTTTCCCCGCTTAGGATTGTATTTATTTGGCATCATTGGAATCCCCGCCCATGAACTGAGCCACGCTCTCTTTGCCAAACTTTTTTTTCATCGCATTCACAAAGTGAAATGGTTTGACCCTCAAGCCAAGGGTGGCTCTTACGGAGTTGTCATTCACTCTTACAGCTTAGGGAACTGGTTCCAGCGCCTTGGCTTGTTTTTCATTGGCTTGGGACCCACTCTGCTCGCTCCACTGTTGCTGATGGCATTGTTTGCCTTGTTGATTCCGCAAAATTCCTTCTTTCACTGGCCCAGCGGATCCCGCACGAGTCTTGGAGAAAATTTATCGCAACTGCTTTTTTCCCCTTCTCTCTGGACTTCGGCTCGCTTTTATCTCTTTCTGTACTTGGGAATCTGCCTGACCTCGCAAATGGAACTCTCCGAAGAGGATTTCAAAGTCGCCCGTGGCGGCCTGCTCCCCATTTTTGCAATTCTCTTGGTCGCCAATGCCATTGCCTACTTTTTCAAATGGAATCTCAACCAGACGTTGGGAGTTTTTTGGCTGCCAGCTCTTCACTGGTGGCTGTCATTTTTAGCCTTGGCTCTGGGAATTTCCCTATTCAATTTGCTCGCCTGCTATTTGGTGTTCTCTCCTTTGAATCTTCTTTTTGGCAAAAAGGCCATCAACCCTTTTCGCTCAGGACGCTCTTGATTGTCTCAATTTAAATCGCCGGCCACTGTTTCAACTTGAAAACGCAAGGGAATTCGGAACTTATCTCAGCTCGGGATGAAGAGATGACGAACTCCCTTTGAATAGCGTTAAAATCACCCCAGCGAACTTCAGCCTTCCCGCCACATTCCGTTAAGTAAAGGGTGAGCAACGTTGGAGGTTGTCATCTCTTCAGCACGTAAAAGCATTCTTTACTTGGGTCGCCCCGAGGTCAGCCTGGATAACATCCGCAATGCGGTTGTGAAGACTTTGGGCCCTCAAGTCACCCCTGTTTTCGTTCTCGCTAAGGACGGACCGGATGCTTCGCTCAAAGTCTCCAATCAAAAATTTGATATTGTGATTCTCGATCCCAAATCCTCCCGCTTGGAAGAGAGCGGATTTGTGAAAAACTACCGCACCAATCAAAGCACTCAAAATGCCGACCTGATCGTCATGGCTCCAAGCAAGGACTGGAAAGTTCCGGAGGAGTACGACATGGTCGACCAAGTCCTGGACTCTCCTTGCACAGATGAAACTTTGGCACTGGCTCTTTGCAAAGCCCTGAGCAAATCGATGTCTTCCAAAGGTTCGGCTTCTCACACTTTTGCAGTGGACGTCCGAGTCCTCAATGCCTTGATCAAATCGACCTGCTTCGTCTGCAATCAGTATGGAGCCGAAAACATTCAATTGAAAAAACCAGAGGCCAAAACATTGGACACCGCTTGGAAGGGCGATGTGGCTGCCAGCATTGCCATTCGCAGTCGTGTCTTCCAAGGGGCTCTTTTGATTTCATTCGACACCAGTCTGTATTTAAAGCTGGTTTCCGGCATGCTCGGAGAAGACATCAAGGTCTTGGATCCTTCTATGGCTGATGCCATTGGGGAAATTTGCAATGTGATCTTCGGCAACGCCAAGCCGGATTTTACGGATTACGATATTTCCTTGAGCCTTCCTGTGATTTTGCAAAAAGGTCAATTGCCAACATCTCCTCCCGGTTCTGCCGAAATCCGAATCGATGGCGAAACTCCGCATGGACTGCTCTCCATCCAAGTGACCGCTTTTGCCATGCCCAATCACTAAAGACCCCCCATCCCCCTTCGCAAGTGTCATCAGTCATCAATCCCCAACTTGCCAGTCTCTAATTTCACCAAGGTAAACTGAAGCAAGAGGTCTCACCATGACCAAGGAGCCTGCTTCCCAATTTGCTTTCTGGTTGATCCTTGCAGCCTTGATCCTTTTTGCCTGGACTCAAGATCGATCAATTCCAACTCCCTCGAAACCATCTCAACTTCCGGCGATGTCTCGAGTCTCTCCTTCTCGAGAGGAGAGACCCACATCTACCTCTGTCCCACAAACTTCCAAATTTGAACTGAGCGAAAACCAAAGCATCCTCGAACAGGCCCGCCAGGAATTGGAAAACCGGCAAATTGCTTTGCAAAGACTTCTCGATCAACAATCCCTGACTGGCGAGAATCGAACCGAAGCACAACCCAATATCGAAGAACAAATCCGAAGTCGCTTACAGGACTTGCAGCAAACTCGAAATCGTTCGCGGGAATTGCAAATCGAAAATCGAAATCAAGAGCTGTCGAACACAGCTCTGCGCCGCGAACTCAGCAAATCCCTTTCCGCAGAAGCCAGCAATTTGAATCTGCAAATCCAACAAAAAGAAAACGAAATCAAAAACACCCAAGAACAAATCTCTTCATGGGAAAAACAGTTTTTTGACCGCACGGCACAAGAGACTCGACTGACAGAATTGAAATCCCAATTGACCACTCTCACTTCTGATTTGAATTCTTTGAGGGAGAGACAAGCCAATCTGGCCACTCAGGACTGGGTTCAATCTTCCAATTTGGAAAACCAAATTCTCAATCAGCAATTGGAAATGGAAATGTCATTGCAAGCCAATGAGGAGCAACTCCAGAATCTCACCCAAGAACTGCGAAGACTGCGGCAAATGCAAACTCAAAATCGCTCTCTACAGGTGGAGCTGAACAAACAAATTCAAGCGGCCCAAGCGGATGTGAAACAGCAGTCACAAAAAGTTCAGGAGCTCGAACTCCCGAGAGCCTCGGGAAGCTCTCCTTGATTTCAAATTGTTTTCTACCGCTGCCAGTTTTCTCGAATTCGCTCCAAGGCTCCGTGAGCTTCCTCCTCGGGGACTGCGCGAGCCCGAGATTCTCCCAAAGTGTAAGTCATCCCCACAAAAGCATTGAGATTTTCATTGCGGCGAAAAAGCGGACTGTCTCGATTGGCCGCAAAATAAAAAGACTCTTGCAGGAGACCAAAATAAATTCCGTAGCGATCTCGGTGATAAGCTTGAAAGTAGGAAATCGACTGCGAAAGCCAGCCTGGGCGAGCGGCAAAGGCCGACCGTTGAGCCGTCGCCTCTTCGGGGCGAACTTCATAATAGGTTTTTTGAAAATCTCGGGTCGCGGCCGTCAGAGTAAAAGCCAACTGCCCTCGCCAATTTGACTTTTCGCAAGGATTCCACCGGCAATGACTTTTCGAAAAATGCCAAATGAAATCCAATTCACCGGTCTGACCAGCCATCTTCCAGCTCTTCCAGTCCAAGGTTTGAAATGACTGATAAGCTCCCACACGAATTTGATATTCGGGATGAAAGTGGGAAACCAACTGCGGACCCAGCTCGAATCTCCAGGGAAGATCCGCCATCCCCCGGCGGATTTCAATGTCGTCCGAGCGAGCTGCTGGCAATCCGCCCGCTCCCATTTCCACAGACCATGAGTCATTGCGCGACAAGTAGGCTCTCGCCCCCTCTCGGTCATCAGCTCGGAGAATTTCACCCCGATATTGAAAAGTCGGAAATGGCAAAGCGTAGTCACGCGACTGTTCTGCCGCCGGGTACTGCCAAAGGCGCAAGAGTCCAAAGCCCACACCATACTCCCAGAGTGCTGGATTTTCCTCTTCAACTTGGGCTTTCCCCAAAGCTGGAAGAAGAAACGTGGTGATGAGAAGAGCTTGGACTAGTCGCATGAGAAAGATCATAAACCGGTTTGGAAAAAATGCGAGCAAATGATATTCTGGAGCAAAGAATAGTGAGACCAACCGAAGTAGGTTCAAATGGATTTGAATTTCGACCCGGAACAAGTCGAGCGGGCTGGAAGATTCAAGTGGGATGAAAACATCCGGTTTCGCCGCTGGCTCAAAAATAAAAACATCGACGAAGTCAATCAGCTCGTCGATCAAATCGGTCGCCAAGTCGCTCAGCAAATGGACTGCACTCAATGCGCCAAATGCTGTCGTGGACTGACCATCACTCCCAAGCCTCAGGATATCAAACGCTTGTCTGATGGTTTGCAAATTTCGCCTTTCGAATTCAAAACACGCTATCTCAAGAAAGATCACGAGGGTGATCTTGTTTTCAAACAACGACCCTGCCCTTTTCTCAAAAGCAATCGTTGTTCGGTTTATGCTCATCGACCGGAAACGTGTCGGAGCTATCCGCATTTGGAAACTCAACACATGAGCGGCCGCGGCTGGCACATCGTCGAAAACACTCTGGTCTGCCCGATTGTTTACAACACTTATGAACTGCTCAAGGAGCATTTCGGTTACCGAGATGAAAAACAAATTGAAAATCGAAATGCCGACCGACTTTAAACAGCTTTTGCGAGCCCGCTTCTTTTTTACTTTTGCAGTCCAGATGCAAGCTGTCGTTCTGGGCTGGAGAGTCTATGAAATTCTCAAAGACCCTTTGGCTTTGGGAATGATTGGACTCACCGAAGCCGTTCCAGCTCTGGGACTGGCTTTGTACGCTGGATATTTGGTGGACCGTCTGCGTCCGCTTTTGGTTTACCGCCGAGTCATGTACGTGAGCTTGCTCTCTGGCGGAATTGTGCTTGGCGAGCATCTGCTGCACTCGCACCTCAGTGTGAGCGGCCAAGTGGCCATGCTTTATTTTGGAGCTTTCCTCACAGGACTTGCCCGGTCTTTTTCTCAGCCGGCGATTTTCGCGACGGTTCCTCGGTTGGTGGAACGAAAAAACCTGATGAGTGCCACAGCGCAAATGAGTTCCGCCATGCAAATTGCCCGCATTGCTGGCCCTGCTCTGGGCGGACTCTTGTTCGGATTCTTTGGCGCGGTCCTCACTTCATCCTTGGTTTGCTTCCTTCTTGTCGTGGCCATTGCCAGCATGCTGCGCATCCGCACCGACCTTCCGCCTCCAGACATTCATCATCATCACTCGATCAAAGATGAACTGCTCTCAGGGGCTCGCTTCGTCTTTGCTCACCCCATTTTGTTTCCAGCCCTGTCTTTGGATATGATTTCCGTTCTCTTTGGCGGCGTCACAGCGCTGTTGCCGATATTCGCCAGTGAAATTCTTTTTGTCGGCCCCAAGGGCTTGGGAGCTTTGCGAGCAGCCCCCGCGATCGGAGCAGCTTTGATGAGTGTGCACTTGGCTCGAAAGAGCTTGCCGGGAAAATCGGGAACATGGCTTTTTTCAGCTGTGACAGGATTTGGACTTTGCATTCTTCTCTTCGGCATCAGCCGCGATTTCTGGTTGTCTTTATTGGCCCTGACTTTGAGTGGCGCTTTTGACAGCATCAGCATGGTCATCCGCTCGGCCGCCGTGCAGTTTTCCTCGCCTGACCATATGCGGGGTAAAATTTCAGCTGTGAATTCTATTTTCATCGGCTCATCCAACGAACTGGGAGAGCTCGAATCCGGAATTGCCGCCAAGGCCCTGGGCACAGTTCCCTCGGTTTACTTTGGCGGCATCGTCTGCTTGCTCACCGTCGGACTCGTGGCTTGGCTCTCGCCAGCCCTGAGACGCTTGGACCTTTCCCAGCTCGACTCTGAAAAATCCCGGTAAATTCTGTCTCGCTCTTGAGACAAATTGGCTCGCCTCAGTCTTATAAATCAATTCAAGACAGCTCAGGCCGGGCCTGTCGATTGCAATTCTTTGGCACAAGATCATTTCTCAATTTAAAAAACGCTTCATTGAAGGAGCCGAGTCTATGAAAAAGAATGCAGGAACTTTGGATCGAATTATCCGTATCATTTTGGGTCTAGGAATTCTTTCCTTGGCATTTACCGGTCCGCAAACGGCATTTGGATACGTTGGCTTGGTTCCCCTGATCACAGGTCTGGCAGGTTACTGTCCCCTTTACACATTGTTTGGCTTTCAGACTTGTCCCTTGGACCAAAAATAAACAATACGTTCATTACACGGAGGATTAAAAATGTCTTACTATGCAATTTGGATTGATCACGATCACGCCAAAATTTTTGATTTCTCACCCGAAGGCGAAAAGGTCACCAGCCTGCACAACAAACATCATTTGAATCAACACAACAGCCAAGGCCACTCGGAAAAGGCGGAGCACCAAAAGAAGTTCTACGCTGATATTGGCACTCATTTGTCCTCCAACGGCAAATTGCTGGTGATGGGCCCAAGTCAAGCCAAAGCTGAATTCAAAACTTTCTTGGAAAAGCACGACAATCGCAATTTGGCAAAAACCATTGTCGGAGTGGAAACTTTGGATAAAGTTTCGGAAGGTCAAATTCGCGACTTTGCAAAAAAGTTTTTCCATCGCTACAATCTTTTCAATTAATCTCTAAGGCTTTTTTGAGTCTTTTGAGGTTTTTGGAAAGGTCCCATTTTGGACATGGAATCCATTTTCGCAGAGGTCAAATCAGGTCAGAGAATTTTCGTGCACGGCGGGGCAGCCACCCCGCTGAAGCTTTTGGAAGGATTGGTTCAGCAAGCCGATCGCCTTGAAAATGTCGAATTGATTCATTTGCACACCATGGGACCGGCCCTCTATGCCGAGCCCCGCTTCTCAAAAAGTTTTCGCGTCGCCAATTTGTTTGTTGGCGCCAATATGCGAAAGAAAATGAACTTGCAGGGAGTGGATTACATCCCTTGCTTTCTCTCTGAAATTCCGGCCCTTTTCCGCTCTGGTCGAAGGCCTTTGGATGTGGCCCTGATTCATGTCTCTCCTCCGGACAGTCATGGCTTTTGCACTCTGGGAACAAGTGTGGATGTGGCCCGTGCCGCCATTGAAAATGCCAAACTGATCATTGCCCAGATCAATCCGCAAATGCCCCGAGTTCACGGCGATGGTTTCATTCATATCAGTCAAATTCATCATGCCATTGGAATTGACGAGCCCCTGCCCGAAGCTCCCGTCTCGCAATTGTCTCCAGAAGAGATCGCCATCGGCAAAAATGTCGCCGCATTGGTCGAGGACGGCTCCACTTTGCAAGCGGGGATTGGCAACATTCCAGATGCCGTCTTGCGCGCTCTCAAAGAACACCGTCATCTCGGAGTGCACACAGAAATGTGGTCCGACGGAATGTTGGACTTGCTTCAATGCGGGGCTGTCGACAACTCTCGCAAAGCCATTCATCCCGGGAAAACTGTTTCCGGATTTGTGACGGGTTCACGCGCTCTTTACAATTACATTCATGACAATCCGAGTGTGGCTCAATTGGATATTGCCTATGTCAACAATCCTGCCAACATTGCTCGCAACCCCAAAGTGGTGGCCATCAATTCGGCTGTCGAGATCGATTTAACCGGCCAAGTCTGCGCCGATTCGATTGGCAGCCACATCATTTCAGGAGTCGGCGGACAAATGGATTTCATGCGAGGAGCCGCATTGTCTCCCGGCGGAAAACCGATCCTGGCCTTCACCAGCCGCACGAAAAAAGGCCAATCTCGAATTGTTTCCTTGCTCAGGCCCGGAGCTGGCGTGGTGACCACCCGATCGCATGTGCACTATGTGGTGACGGAATATGGAGTGGCAGACTTGGCAGGACAGACTCTGTGCGAGCGCGCCCACTCTTTGATCCGAATTGCCCACCCCGAAGACCGGGAACGCCTGGAAAAAGAGTGGAAACAGCATTACGGCCCCTAATGCGATTTTATTGGGTTTGAGACAAACTGACCAGCCCGCGGGGTCCTTTTGTCTCGGTTAAATTTCCACACCTCTTTGTTTTGAATCGGTAGTCCTTTTCATTTGGCACAAAGCCTGCTATCTCAAGCCCCGCAATGACCACACGGGGGTTCCATGAAAACGCTCATGCAAGCGATGACACTTTTATCCATGACATTCCTTCTGGGCTGTTCCAATCAGTCCGCGGAGAAAACGACGACTCTTTCTCCAGAAAAAAATACCCAGCTCTATTCGATGATCGGCAAAGAACACAAAGTTCAATTCAAAGCGGTCTACCGCAGCTCTTTCCGCAACCTGGAAGATGTTTGGCCTCAGACACTTCCTCGTGAAATTCGCGCCACCACGCAATTCCTTTTTGGTCCTCTCACTCACCGCGAATTGGGCGGAATTCAAAAAGGAGAAAAAATCCAAACACTCATGGACAAAGCCTATATGCAAAACGGCCGAGTCATGGTGCCTTACTTGTATCAGGCCACTTGGATCATCGAATCAGAAGCTGTACAGCCAGGTCTTCTGAATCTCCCCATTCCTTACTCGATCGAGTCCTTGCGCACGCCGAACTGGCAAAGCTGCACGGACAATGGGGATGAAGAGCACCGCACTTGGAGTTTTCTCTGGTATTTCTGGGACCCGACTCGTCGCGGCTGTGAACACAAAGAAAATGAGCAGTACCAAATGGTGCAAATCCAAATTGGCGAGGAAACCAACCAGACTCAGGAATCCTATCCCGAGTACCGTCGCATGATCCGCGATGAAAACGGGGTTCCCACTTTGTCGATGACTTTGGCTTTTGGCTACGTCAAAGACGCTCAACAGCCTGATCCTTTCCGCGACATGGACTATGGCGCTCGTGAATTTCAAAAGTTCCATCGCTTCACACGAGGCATGCTTTTGAGCCAAGGCTTTCAAGAAAGCCCCATCTATCAGCGCGATATCACGGTTGGAAACACTGTGATTGGAACTCAGTTTGTGGGAATGAAAAATGGCCTTCGCCACCGTGTTTCGATTGTGGCCGCTGCCGGCGTTGACCAAATGGATATTTTTGCTCACAGCTTCGCCAAAAAACATGAAGGTTTCTTTGCTTGGTTCGGTCACTCACGTGTGGGATCTGGCTTTGATGCGGAAATTTTGCGCTACAAATTGGCGACGTCTCCGCAAGAGTTCTCGATCAGCCCCGAGTACCAAATGATCTACTGGGCTGGCTGCAACAGCTACTCTTATTACACTTTGCCTTTCTTTGACATGAAAGCCCGCTTGCAACCGCAAGCCGATCCGCAGGGAACTCGCAATTTGGATTTGATTTCCAATGCTCTTCCTTCGCTCTTTGCTTTCAATGCCGCCAATGCCCAAATTGTATTGGAAGCCATGCTCAACTCGCAAACTCCGATGAGCTACCAGACGATTATTGATCGCATTGAAAGACATGGAAGATCTTGGGGAGTCGATGTGATCGTCAACGTCCTCGGCGACGAAGACAATCAGCTTCCGCAGTAATTCATTTTCCTCAAAGCGACCTCTTCAAAACAAAAAAGCCTTCAGACATCTCTGCCTGAAGGCTTTTGTTTTTTTGCTTTTCAAAATCTTACTGATCTTCTCGGTATTGTGCGGCCGTGTAATCGACCATCACGCGGCTGCCGATGGGTTGAGACGCCCAGTCAATTTTCTCTCCCAAAATAATCGCATTTTCTTTCGGATCAAAAACCCATCCGGTCTTTTCATCCGATGGCAGAACCATATTGCCATAAGTGACTTTGATCGAATCGATATTGGGAACGCGGTTGAGATAAATCTTGCGTCCAATCAAGTCGACAATGTCCTTGGCCATATCTGCCAATTTGTCACCGAAGGCAGGGTCACACAAATTGTGGACATTCTTTCCTTGTGAGCCATTGAAGACCATGCTCAGGAAGGTTTCAATGCGAGCCGGACGAGTGAATTCATCTCGCTCACAGTTGGTCACAGTTGAAGGCACGATCACACCATAGGAAAGAACCCGACGAGCCACTCCGCCCTTCAGACGCAACAAAGTTTGGTGCAAATCCAAAGCAGAGATATCGCTTTGATCTTCAGCATCGGTGATAAAAATCACAACCAAAGAAGCTGATGGGCGGTAAAAGCCGGCGTTGGGCCCCTGCTGCATCAATGGATCCAAAGCCTTGTAAACTGGATCGAAAGATTTCTCAGTGGCCGAGCCATCCGTTCCAACCATCAAGTTGTTCGCCAAGAGCCCGTCTCCGTTCGGAGTGGCTTTGGTCACAAACTTGGGATTTCCCACCAAGTAACCGCCCGCTCTCCAGCCCATATCCGTGGTGACCACTCCGATATGGTAATCCAGAATTGATTTCTTATAGAAATTGCTGGTGAACAGAGAAATGTTTCTCGAGAGATTCGTCTGATGAGTCATCATACTTCCCGAATTGTCGACAACGAAAAGAATGTCGACGGAGGGATCAAAATAAACTGCATCTGGATTCTCAGTGACTTTCTCGACCTTTTGAACAGGCTTCATATAAACCTGGTCAGCAACTGGCGAACAAGCCGCCAAAAGCAAAGTCAGACCAATCAAGCATTTGAATGATGTTCTCATGAACTACCTCTTTGCGTGGCAAGCCTTTTTGATATCAACTTTGAAATTGCTGATTTCATCAAACCAGATTTCATTGGAATTCACTGGGAATTTCAAAGTGTCTTCCGCTTTGGCTCCCGTGGTTCCGACTTTCTCTGATCCTGCAACACTGTTCTTGGCGATACGATCGGCCAAGGCAGCTTGCTGAATGACTTCCGCTTCAATGATATGCATTTTTCTTAAAATCTCTTTGGTCTCCAGAACTTCATCCGATGCCAAAGCTTGAATTCTCTGAACCGCTGCACTTTGAGCTTTTTGAGCTCGCATCGACGTGTTCTTTTTCAAAGTATCGAAGGCACCCTGCAATCCGGTTTCAGCCAACGACTGAGCGTAAAGCTGATCTGCCGCTTTGGCTTCAGCTTGCAAATGTTTATCCGCTTGCGCCAAACGATACAAAGTTTCGTCTTTCATCACAAAGCGCGGAAGCTTTTGGCTCGCAGGACCCAAATCTTCGATCTGGCCCTTTTTGGCTTTCATCAGTTCCAGAGCTTTGCTGGCTTCAGGAGATTTGCCTTCTTTCGCCAGAGCTTCCAAAGCCACCGTGCGAGATTTGAAGCGAGTCGAGAAATCACCCAAGCTCTGAGCCACTCCAGTGTAATCGCACACTTTCAATTGCGAAAGAGAGTGCACGAAATAGCTTTCCGGACCAGCCAGGCTCACCATCGCTGGCGACACCAAAGACTTGGTCACAGCCATGGCATTTTGTGGTTCACCTTTGCGGATATAGGCCCAAGCAATTTCCTCTTGCGCTTCTGTCCAGTACTCGGATTTCTTCGAAACCTTTTCGTAAACTTTGATCGCTGTATCGAAATAGCCATTTTGGAACAACAAGCGACCGGCCGTCAGTTGCATCAAATCCGAACTCACTGGAGCATTCGATGACTTCATCAAACGAGCCAGAATTTTTCCAGCTTCAGCCGTCTCATCATTTTGAGAGTAAGCCAAAAGCAATTGCCAGTCGATTTCCGCTTGCGCCGCGCTGTCTGCAGGCACATTGGAAGCCATTTCCTTCAATTGATTGGTGCTCTTCACTGTGTCGATTTCTCGAGACATCAAATGAAAGCCAGGAGCGGCACCAAACACTGTCGACCAACCTGGAGTCCACAGAATCTGCGCCAAATCCCAAGCAAAGTGACCAGGAGGCAGCAGATCTTTCCAATTTTTCATGATCTCGCCATCCAAGTTCTTTGGATCCGTGACCGTGAACAGAGTCTCCACACCCGTCACTGGCAATCCCGCTTGGAATTGAATCAATCCCAAGAGAGCTTTTCCATTTGCTGACGATTGAAATTTGCTGCCTTCAAAAGCTTGAGAGTATTGCAAAACTGCTTTGTTCCAAGCTTTGGCTTCCAAATGTCGAATAAAAATATTCTGTTCGGAAGTGGGCTTGACCAGCAATTGACGGACTGTTTGCGCCAATTGGGTTGTTTTCATCTCAGCGCCTTTGACAGGTTTGTCACTGGCATCACCCAGCAGGCTTTCCAGATCTTGAGCCAGAGCGCCCGAAGCACTCAAGGCCAAAATCAAACTTGCAGAAAGAGCATGTTTTTTCATCATAAGATGTATCCCATTTGGAAGGAAGCGACTGCCAGATCCAATTCCTTCTCCCCATTCAAATAAGGAGCTTTGTAGTTCTGATAGCGCATTTCAATTCGAGAAGAGATATTTTGATTGATCCAGAAACCAACTCCGGCTCCGCCAGTCAAAGTCGGCACAGTGCCAGTGTTCAACTGCACTTGTCCGTAGCCACCAATCATATAGAAATCAAATTGCGCAACCCCACGATCGAGCAAATTCATTTTTCCATAGATTGGATACCAATTGATCAAAGCCAGTGTTTCCGCTTTTGGATATGCCAGTTCCGGATAAGCCGTTGTCGGTTTGCCAGGATTTTTTTGAAAATCCGCATAAGCTTGGTCAATCAAAGCTTCCCCTTCCGGAGTCAAAGCATTGAAAGAGTGGTTGTACTTCATTCCCAGCGACCAGCGAGGATTGAAGTGATACTGCATATTCATGCCCACGGAACGAGTGCGAGTGTATGTATCGCCACCAAAGGTTCCAGAAACTTCCGGAGCCAGCTCGACACGATTGCGTCGAGAGACCGTGCGTGATTGAACAATGCTTGTGTTCATTTCAGGCTCAAGAGCTTTGGCTCTCTCCAGAAGAATTTTATTTCCTCCCAGAGAATCGAAATCCGAAGCCAAATCTTCTTTCCCTTCTTCAGCCGCCCAGACGAAAGAAGAGGCCAATGTCAGCAGAACCGCCATCATAAGTTTGTTGGTTTTCATTATCGATCTCCCTGAGGAGCCGGAACAACCGGCTTCACAATGTTCAATTTCAAAATCAGATTCTGATTGATCTCCTGAGGATCCAGCAAGTAGTCCACGGATCTCATCGTCGCAATCGCATCAATGTCCAATCTTTGAGGAGCTGGAGCATTGATATCGATTTTCCAAACCAAACGGCAAGACATCATCGAGCGATTCACAGTCAAGCAATCCGCTTTGGCATTGGTTGGCAATCGCTGGAATCGAACGGCGCGAACATCCCCTTCGCCTTTAGGATCAAAAATCATGAACTGATAATCGGCAGTGGAACCCGCCACAAAATCAACTCGCTCATTCCATGTTGTCTGAAGAGCTCCCAATTGATTCTTCACGCTGACGTAGACGTCCTCAACTTGGCTGAATTTGTTAAAGCGAGAAGCTGCTTGAATAGCTGCTCGGTAACCTTCGGAAGATTTCACCAATTCCACTCCGCGCAAATCCACCAAAACTTTAAAGTCAAACTCGCCAGGTCCCGTCATTGTCGGGCTGGTGACATCCATATAGCCTGTCAGACTGTTCGGCGCTTTTGGATTTTTGATCACCAATTGCGGCCAAGAAGCCGTGTCATTGGAGGCATCGTCATCGACGACTTTCACCACGATGGTCTCAACAGTGCCTTCGCGAACGCCGTTTTTCGGAATATCCACTTTGACGATTTTGGGCTCTTTTGCCACTCGCTTAATGCGAACGAGAATTTCTTCAGCTCGCTGCACTTTGCGTCCGTTCTTTTTTGTCGCCACGACTTTGACGAGCAAAGGGCGCTCAACTTGCAACTCATCGCCCGTCACCACTTTGTAAGGAGTCCAGGTGAATTTCGCCGTCTGCCCATCAAAAGAAGCCCCAGGGAAATCCTGAGCATTCTCCAAAGACATCACCACTTCATACTCGGTTGGGTCCGGAAGCAGAACGCGACTGCGAATGGTGAATTCACTGGTGCGACCGTCTTCAAATGCCATCATCGTGGTATCGATGCGAATCGCATCACTCTGAACTGGAGTTTGAGGCTCAGGCTGAGTTGGCTTTTGAGTGAAATTATTCAGTGCACCTGGTTTGTTTGCCAAAGGATCCTGATTGAGATCAGAACATCCTGTTGCCAGCACCAGAAAGCTTGTTGCTACCAGTAATTGAATTGTTTTCTTCATATCAACCCTGCCCTGCCCTTCTTAAGACAAACGGATAAGAAACTTTCACATCGACGCCGCCTTGTGGAAGTGGGAACTTCCAAGTCTTCAAGCGCATGACGATGCAATCTTCGACAATTTTAGAGTTCATAGAACTGCTGCCGATCGACGCCGCTTTGACCAAACCATTGCCGCCAATGGTGAAGTCCACAGCTACTCGACCGCTGAGGCTTGCTTCGCCCTGCAGTCCCTGTTCGTAACAGAAACGAACCTGACCCAGATTTTTCTGAATAACGGCTGCAATCGCATCACGATCCAGACCTGAAGCCACAGTGGCCTCATGACCCAAAGGAATTGGATTGTTGCCAGCAGAGCCGATGAGGCTCAGCTTTCCGTATCCAGCTTGGCCGCCGCCTTTGCCTTTAGTGCCGTATCCACCAGCCCCTTGCAAATTGCCACCTGCGCCCAAAGGAGCCGAGGCAATTCCTCGAGCATAAAGTGAAGTTTGCACTCCACCACTGCCTTGAGTGCCGCCGAGACCTGGTCCGGCTGTTGTGTTCACAGCTCCCAAGTTGACTCCGCCTTTTTGCTTTCCAGTGTTCAAGCTCCCCAATGCGGCCAAAGCGCCCATTCTCTTCAAAGTGTTCGCCTGCTTGGTGACGGTTTTTTCCGGAGTGCTCTCATTTTTATTCATCACTTGCGTGGCTTCGATTTTCTTTTTTGGCGGAACTTGTTTGACGATTTTAACAACTTCCTGCTTCAGAGCTTCTTCCAGCTTGCCAGTGGGCGGCTCTCGCAACATAACCACGCCCAAGAAAGATCCGAAGAGCAAGAGCATGATCAAAGAAATGATGCCGAGCTTGCGATCCGCTTGCCACTTTTCGAATTTGTCATTTTTCACGGTGGACTGAATGTCTTCCACCAAACGCAAATGCCCCAGTTTGCCAATCAGATAAGGCTTGTTGTCCAAATCGGATTTACTGACTTCTCCCAAATTCTCAAATGGGATTTTCTTCTTTTCCAGGTTTTCAGTGGAAGTCACGACTTCCAAACGACGAGTGTCCGCTCGGCGAATGACTTTCAGGGGTTCTCCCCGCCATCCGTAAGCTCTCAGAACCGTTCCGTCCTTGTCTTCCAATACCAGTCTTTTTTCCATTCAAGCTTCCTTGCAAGCCTTAGTGGCGAGCGGTCGATTTCTTCAAACGATCTTTAAAATCTGAACGAACACCAATCAGAGAATCCAAGACCTTGTCTTCTTCGACAGTGGTCACAGCTTCATCTGAAAAATGATATTTCCCTTGAACCAAGAGATCTTCAAAAGAGTGAGCCGTTGATTCGGCTTTCTTTTTTGAATCTTTCTGAGTGTCTTCAGTGGTCGGCGCCGCAAAAGCGACAGACACCGCCAACAAAGAAGCTACCAAACCAAGAATCACATTTTTCATTTGTTCTCCTTGTTCATCGTTTGCAAACGAGTTTGCAGATATTGAACCATGGCCAGATTTTCGGATTTCTTTTCCAAAGCCAAAAGCTCTTCAATCGCTTTGGCATCGAAAGGATTCTGATAAACTTTGCGACGAGCTTCCTGTACCAGCTGCAAGCTCGGACGAACAGCTGCTGTTGGAGCTTCGATCACCAGAGAGTTCAAAACCTTCTGTTGGTCAGCGGCTGCAATCTCTTTTAAAGCAGCTACTTCGACTGCCAATGCAGGTCGCAACGCAATCTGCCCCCAAGCCTGCTCCAGTGACTTTTCCCAAGTTGCGTTTTTCCAGAACTCATCTGCTTTGGCTTTCGCTCCCGCTGACTTGGTTTGGAAAGGTGCGGCCTGCGCCGACAGCAAATTAAGATACTGCATTTCCTCTTCACCTTGCAGTCCGGCTGGAACTGGAGCTGACATCAGATCCGAGTAGAATCGACCGCTCTCTTGTGCCAAGAAATGCAAGCTCACCAATTGAGATGTCCAATCGCCGTTTTGAATCGCCTCTTTCGTCAAAGCTTCCAGCTGCTCCAAAAGAGCCGCTCGAGCTTTGATTGATGAAGCGAGTTTACGGTCATTAGCAGTGTCGAGCTTGTGGCTGAGCACTTTGTTCTTCTGCTCATTGAATTTCTTCAAGAAGGCCACTCGCACCAGCAATTTGCCAGGCTCAGTGACTTTGAGCTTCTCATCTTTTTGCACGGACTTGAGAAGAGCCTCACTGCCAGTTTTGGCGTAGACTTCCGCAGTCAGCTGAGCCCAAAGAGCCGGAGCTTTCTCCAAATGAGGACGCTGAGCTTCGAGTTCTTTGATCGGATTTTTCGCTTTGCGCACCAGCTCAGCGGCCACCAGACGCTTTTGCACTTCGTCTTTTGCCGCTTTCAAATAACGTTGATAGTAAGGTTCACTTTGAGAGCCTGACAGCTCCGCAAAAATCGCAAGCTTCAGGGCTTTGTCTTCCAAAGTTAAAGCTTTTTCGAGCTTTTCAGTTGCTGCCAGAGCTGTTTGGAAGTCCAAAAGCAATTCACTGAAGTAAGCTTTTCTGCCCCAAGCAAATTCCCGGTCTTCGGCATTCAACCCGCTTTGCGCCAGAAGATCATCTGCTGCCGCTTGAGCTTCCGAGAACTTCTTGAGTTTCTCAGCCAGAATCAATTTGTTTTTATAATATTTGATTCGATCTTCTGCCGTCGCATCTGCCGGCTTGAATTGAGCGAGCTCCAAATAAGCTCCGTTCAAATCCTGAGCCGCACGAGCTGCTGATTTGCTCAAAATAGACTTTTGCACGATCTGTTGGAATTCTTGAGAAGAGTTCTTAAAGACTCCAGCATATTCCTGTGCCCAAGCTGCCAATCGAGCTTCATCCTTCAAAAGCACCAATCCATCCAAAGACAGATCTGCTGCTTGTTTGCGAATGTCCGCCGAACCTTCATTTGACATAGCCAGTTTTCGAAGGGCCTCGACAGAGCCGGCATAGTCGCCTTTTTCGTATTGAGAGCGGGCTTTTTGGTATCGAACTTCGAAACTTTTGGTTTTCTTCAAAGAAGTCGACAAATACAAATCACCAGCTTGCGCAATCAAAGCTTCATTCTTTGAGATTTCCGCAAGCTCAATTTGCATCAAGAGCAGACTTTCCAATTTGTCTGCGTCTTTGCCTTGAGTCTTCAGCAAAGCAATCGCTTTATTGTTTGCAGCCCAAGCTGTTTTTTCATCTTTGAGATCTTGAGCCACTTTCGCCGTGTAGATGTGCATGTCGACATCTTCAGGGAATGTGGAAGTGTAAAATTGGTAAGCGCTCAACAGTTCCGCAGTGACTTGTTTCTTCTCGAGCTGATTCCAAGCCACGACAAACTGGCGGGCCCGCTTGCGCAACTCTTCGCAAGAATCAGTGCCACAAGATTTGAATTCGCGCCAAACTTGCAAGGCTTTTTCATAATTGCCGAGAGCATCGCTCTTTTGACCGGCATCGAATTGCATTTGCGCCATAGAGATCTGAGCGCTCAAACGATCTTCAGGTCGGTTCAAATGCGGATAAATCCACTGCCAAACTTTCAAGGACTCGGATTTTTGTCCCAGTCTTTCATATTCGCCGGCGAGAGTCTGAATGTTCAAATTTCGAATCTTTTCAGGACTCATTTCGTGCAACTTCTGAACTTGCGCCAAATTGAGTTTTTCTTTTGAAAGGAAAGTCACCAAATCACGAGAAACCTCTTCGTGAAACTGGGGATCGATCGGAGCACCCGGAGCACCCGTGCGAGAGAGAAGCGCCGGAGTTTTCAAAATATCAAAAGTCTGCTCAATCGCTTGAGAGACCTGACCTTGATTGAATTCACACCAAGCACTTCGATAAGCCGCCAATCCCTTCGAGGATGCGGATGGGTTTTTCAGAACTTGAGCATAATGAGTGAGAGCTTTGTCGTGCTCGCGACGTTTGAAGTAGATCTCCCCCAAAGAGAGATTCGCTTCCGCTTGCAAATTGGCATTGCCTTCATTGCTCAGAACTTGTTTGTAGAACTGGATGGCTTTGTCTTCGCTGCCAGTGACTTCGTACAGATGACCCACTTGAATCATCACTTTGCCTTTGCTGGCTTCAGGAGCTCGGTCGATCACTTCCAAGTACAAGCGCAGGGCTTTTTTACGATCAGCATCTCCTGCATTGCAAACCTGACAGCCTTGATCCAATTCCTGCATAGAGAGGATTCGGGCTCTCTCCGCAAACAAGTCGGCCAATCGCAAAGTGACAGACACTTTGCTGGGATCTTTGGGAGCGAGCTGCATTTGAACTTTGCTCAATTTATCGATCAAAAGATCGCGACTGGCCGAGTCCATATTGGCGGACACCGCCCCCGCTAGTCCAAGAATCAGACCTGCCAAAACAAGATTTTTTTTCACGGAGCCCCCTCCTTATTTCATAATCACGGCGAAGCGAACTTCTCCGAAACCGGCATGTGATGCCGCCAGAACAACTGCATTGAGAATGGAATACGGAACTCGTCGATCGGCTTGGATCGTCACGATTCCAGGGTATTCTTCATTGGGGTGAGTCTCAGTGAATTTCTTTCGAAGCTCCAAGAGGCTTGCCACCAATGAGTCATTGGTGATCGGCTGATCTTCAAGGAACATTTTGTCTTCTTCGATTTTGACGACTGGATTTCTCTCCAAAACATCAGCACGAGCTGCTTTTGGCAATTCCGTGCTCTTGCCGATGGAAAGCAAATCTCCAGTGCTGGAGAAGCTCATCAACAAGAAAATCACGAGAATTGAAAAAGCATCAATCAAGGCCGTGAGAAGAAGATCGTGTGCGAGCCCCTTCTTGCCTCCGCTGCCTTTTGGATTCAATAATGAACCTTCAGCCAGCGGACTTTGCAAAGCCGTTTGTCGAAGATAACTTTGGTTGGCTAACATGGATTCCCCTCTCCACCCAATATCAAAGCGGCGCTACGCCCAAATCAATCACGTTCAATTTTTTAAACTCATCCATAAGTGCAATGATTTCCTCGTAAGCGGAACCCGCTTGCGGTTGAATCAGTGCTGTTTTCAGAGACGGATCTTGAGATTTCATTTTCTCAACCACTTTGTTGAGTTCGGCGAGATTGGCTTTCCCCTCAGACCCCGCCAAAGACATTTTTCTCATACCCGCAGGAATCATGGAGGACTGCTGAACATCCAATGTCAGCTGCCCGTCTTTTCCCATGAAAACCCAAAGCAATGGCTTTTTCTCTGTTTCAGCAGCCGGCTGGCCACCCACGGCCTGCTTCACATTCATTGAACCGACATTCAGCCAAACTGCCGTCAAAAGAAGAAAGCAGATGCAGACTGAGAGCAAGTCAATGCAAGGAATCAGGTTGATTTCAAAATCCAAATGCTTGTTTTTTTTGTGCATGAATTCCGCCGTTTTTTAATTACGCATTGAATTCAGGAGCATTGGCAGAAGTTGAATTCTGCGTGCGAGTGCTCTTGAAACCCACTGGCTCATAAGCAAAGCTCAGCCAGTTGAAGATTTTCAGAGAACTTCCGTTCATCTCTTCAGCCAACAAGTTGGCGCGGTTTTGCAAGATCGCGTACGCCACCAGAGCTGGAATCGCAGTGATCAGACCGTATGCTGTGGCATTCATCGCTTCCGAGATACCAGCTGAGAGCAAAGCTGCTTTTTCTGCAGGATTGGCATAAGCAACAGCCGCGAAGGACTTGATCATCCCAGTGATCGTTCCCAAGAGACCAGTCAAAGTCGCAACGTTACCAAGCATTGACAAGAATCCAACACGTCGCTCAAGCAGAGCGTTTTCGTGAATCAGGACTTCATCCATTTTTCCTTGAATTTCATCTTTGCCGCCGAAGAACTTGGCAGCTTTTGCACCTGCCAGAGCTGCGCGAGCCACTGGAGACACATCTTTCAGGTTTTGCGCTTTGGAAATCACAGCATCCAATTCGCCACGACGGATATTGTCTTCCATCCCCTCAGCGACTGCAGCTTGATCCAGCTTGCGCTTGATAAACAGAGCGTAAACTCGCTCCATGACGATTGCCAGCGAAAACAACTGAATCGCCAGAATTGGCCACATCCAGAATCCGCCATGCTCAAATGCCATACCGATCTTGGTCATCAAATCCATTTTGCACCCCTCATAGATTTATTTTTTTGTTAATCTAATATTCACAAACAGAACAAACAGGAAACTTCCTGTCATCAAATTTTTCTCAACACGACATGTTGCTTTGTTCAGCAGATGTATTCCTGTCAGAGAATTTCAGAATCTGTTTTTTGGAGAGGCCAAATGCCTGCAAAGCCGCCACAGTCGCGACAACTGTTCTTAAGAATTTTATAGCGACTATAAATAGAAATTTTTGAGAACCCTTTGCTCACGATTCAAGCATCAAGACAATTTGTCTTTTCTGTCACAAGCACCTCGAGTAGGTTTTGCCAATGAATCTTTCAAAATGGACATTGGCAGCGCTTGGCTGGACATTTTTATTTATTGGCGTGGTGGGGATTTTTGTACCTCTTTTGCCCACAACTCCCTTTCTCATTTTGGCCACTCTCTGCTTCAGCCGAAGTTCTGAAAAAGTTCACAATTGGATTCTCAATCACAAAACCTTGGGGCCTCCCGTTCGGGACTGGAATGAAAGAAGGGCCATCGCTCTGCGCCACAAATCGACGGCCACTCTTTTAATTGCCCTCTCTTCTGCTTTTGTTCTGACCTCGGGACGAATCCCTGACTTTGGAAAAATTGGCTATTCTTTATTCATGACGTCAGTCCTGATTTTCATTTGGACTCGGAACTCAAAGTAGACTTTAGCCCCTTCAACCCCCTCTAACTTCGCAAAAACAAATCAATTTAAGACAGTTGCAATTCAATTCCCCGGAATTGTTCTGAAATCTTTAATCTTCAATTGTAAATTTCCGATAAAGACGGAGAGGACAACTTGAAGCAAGACGAAAACAAACGCACAGAATTTTTTCTGCAAAAGATTGAAGAGATCCCCTCCCTTCCAAATGTTGTTTTGGAACTGATGCGCTTAATTGACAATCCCATGACTTCCACTCGTCAAATTGAACAGGTTTTGGAAGTGGATCAAGGACTGTCCTTAAAAGTCCTCAAATTGGCCAACTCGGCCTATTATGCGATTCCCGGCGGCGCCACTTCAATGAAACGAGCATTGACCTTTCTGGGTCTGAACACGGTCAAACAAATCGTTGTTTCGGCTGCCGTTGCCAATCAGTTTAAGAAGCTGGACAGTCCACAGTTCAATCTCACCGAGTTTTGGAAACATTCGGTGGGAGTTGGCATCACCGCCGAAGTTATCGCCAAGCATTTGAAAATTCGAGCCCCCGAAGAAGCTTTCGTGTGCGGCTTGGTCCACGACCTTGGCAAATTGGCTCTGCTGATGATTGATAAAGAGAAGTTCCTCAAAACCGGCATCTTGGCCAACGAAAAGAATCTGACTTTCTTGCAGGCTGAAATTGAACTGGAAGCTCCCCGGCACGCACATTGGGGACAAGTGCTGGCCAAGAAGTGGAAATTGCCGATTCTGCTGCAAAGTGCGATTCGCGATCACCATGTGGTCAGCCACAGCTTGCGCCTGACTCCAGATCCGGAATCCAATCAGATTGTGGATATTATTTATATTTCCAATCAGTGGATGCATCATTCTGGATTTGGAGACAGCGGTTACAAAGGAGCCGAAGCGTTGAACCCGGAAGTCCTGGGAAGACTGGGATTGAAACAGGAAGACGAACAACTGGAAACTAAAATCAAGGAGTCTCTGGCCCATGCCGAGCCGCTCATTAAAGCGCTCACCGGCTAATCTCACGATACCGGAAGAGCTATTTCATCTGTGGACTTCCCAGAACTCTTGGCTGGGATCTGTGCTTGTCGACCCAAGCAGCAGCCTGATTTTGCAAGGCAATGATATTGCGATTCACCAGTGGCTCCCCGCCCACTCTTCCGATTCCAAAGAAGTTTCCGCCCAACAACTGAGCGGGCAAAAATTCGAACAGTTTCTGCACTCAGATGAATCCACGCCGGCGCTTTTGAAAAAGCCCTTGGAAATGGCGGACGGTTCCTATTTCGAATGTTTATTTCAACGCAATGATGGCACCGTCTATCCGGCTCAGGTTCTGATCAAACGAATTCAACACCAAGGCAAAGATCTTGTGATGGTTCTTTTTTCCGACATCAGCGCGCAAAAAAGAATGCAGAGAGATTTGGAAGCGAAACAAGAAGGTCTCGTCGAGACCCTGGAAGACCTGAAGAAAAGCCACGCCGAACAGCAAGCTCTTTCACAAAAGGTCTTAGAAAGCCAATCAACCTTGATTTTGAATTCCAAAATGGCAGCGCTTGGCGAAATGGCCGGCGGAGTCGCACACGAAATCAACAATCCTTTGGCGATCATCAAAGCATCAGCCTCGATTCTTCGCGATCATTTGAACAAAGCGCCGACTCCGGATTTGGAGAAACTGGGAACTGGTTTGGCGCGCATTGAAGAAACCGTCACTCGCATCGCCAAAATCGTCAGCGGCTTGAGGTCATTCTCTCGCAATGCTGCACAAGATCCGATGGATTTGATCGTCGTTTCGCAAGTGATTGAAGACTCATTCTCGCTTTGCTCCGAGAAATTTAAAAACCAGTCCATTCGTTTGACATTTGATCCGGGAAGTTTCGGCCAGATGCGAGTGTTGGGGCGAGCTGCTCAATTGTCGCAAGTCCTGATAAATTTGCTTGGCAACTCTCGAGATGCGATCGAGAGCCTTCCGAACAAATGGATTGATGTGAAACTGAATGCCGACGAAACTTTTATTTCCATTTCCGTCACAGACTGCGGAAACGGAATTCCCGAAAATGTTTTGCAAAAGATCATGCAGCCATTTTTCACGACGAAGGAAGTTGGAAAAGGCACAGGCTTGGGGCTCAGTATTTCCAAGGGAATCATCGAAGACCACAAAGGCAGTCTGACTTATGATTCCAGCTGCCCGAACACTTGCTTTGTGATTCGATTGCCGCTCTTCAAATCCACTGCAACAAAAACCCCGGGCTGAAAAGAAGACTCGACATTTGACTTGAACCGGACCTTCCTTTCTAAGTCCAGACTCTCTTGGATCGAGCTCTAGAATTTCCAAACAAATATTATTTGGTTTATGCTCTTCCCAAAAGGAGCACTGCATGAATCAACATCCCCGAGCGAAGCTTTCGAGCAGGCATTCTCTCCTGTTGGCCTTGGCCACTGGATTGATCTTTGTTGCTTGTACAAGCGAACCCAAACAAACTGAACGTCAACCGGCCTCTCATTCTTGGGCCAATTATCACTGGGCTCGCACCACTCCCCAGTTCACTTTGAAATTGGGAGACAATTTGACCGGCGACTGGAAACCGCACTTATTGCAATCTTCTTCAGACTGGAACAGCCCGGAAATTTTCGGCGCCAGCTTCACCCCTGTCTTGACTTCAATTGTGGCCGGACAAAGTGGAAAACGATGCTCCATGGTCAAAGGAACCTCGCAAGTTTGCAATGGCAAGTATGGCAATAATGGCTGGCTCGGACTGGCCACGATCAACATTTCTGGGGACCACATCACCTCGGGTTCAGCCAAAATGAACGACACCTATTTTGCGACGGCCAAATACAACAACCCCAATGAGAAAAGGCACGTGATGTGCCAGGAAATGGCGCACACTTTTGGTTTGGGTCATCAATCCGAAGACGGTAGCTCGCAGAATTCCTGCATGGACTACTTCTCAAATACAGGCGCGTTTGCCACCAGCACGACCAGCACGCGTCCGAATGCCCATGATTTTGAACAACTCAATCTTCTCTACGGAAACCACCTCGACAACACCACGACTGTTGCGAGCTCCGCGAGCGCGCCCTCAGCCCAGGAATTGGCCTCAGAAGACCCTCGCGCCTGGGGCTCCTTGAGAAATCAAAGTCGAGATGGTCGTCACTCGACTTACGAGAGAGCCAATCCGGATGGCTCTTTGACTGTGACTCATGTCTACTGGACTGAGGAAGCCGTTGGCAAATGTCCGACTTGTGATCACCGAGACGATTCTCACTAAAGACCCTTCGAAGATTTGGGGCGCGCTGCTCAGCACTGTGCGCCTCAGTCTCACTCCGAGATTCCATTAATTGTAAAATTCTTCTCTGCAAACCCTTTCCTCGTGCCTTGAAAATTCCGATAATACAGAGTGCAGAACGAAAGCAGATTCAGCTGGCCAAATTGGCTTCTGATCAACGATGAAACTTGGAAGTCCTCGCGCTTGGCTGGAGTCCTCAATGGAACTCTGGCTCTCTGCTTTTTGAGTGCTTTCTGGGGGCACGAAAGTGTCATTATAGCCCCGTTGAGCAGTTTGTTTGCCGTGACCTTCCTGCGCATTGGACTGTCTTTTATTCACTCGAAATATCTGACTCGAATTCCCAACCGACAAGCTTCGGGCTGGGATGCAGTTTTGATCGCGATCACCACACTTTCGGGTTTTTTCTGGTCCTGGGCCATTTACCGAGCCCTGTCGTTCCAGGAAGAGCCGATGATCGTGCTCATTGCGCAGGGAACTCTTTTTGCTTTGATCAGCGCTTCGACATTGAGTCTCGGAAAGACAAAATTTTTGTTCGCTCTGCACGCTTTCCCTCTGATGATTGGCGAATCGTGGTTTTTGCTCAATCATTCAAACTCTCCGCAAGTTCTGATTCTTTCCTTGGGAGCCATCGGCACCTTCACCACTTTCGTGTTCTACCAACAACAAATCTTTTACGAAACCTGGCGTCATAGCGAACAGCAGGCGAAAGAGCTGAGAGCGGTTCTCGAGAGCATCCCTGGCGGAGTCAGTTTAATCGAGAACGGTCGCTACGTTTTCGTGAACGAATATGTGCAAACATTGACGGGGCTCACTTGGAATGAGTTCGACGGAAGAAAAGTCGGATTCGTCTATCCCGACAGTCCTTTAGCAAAAATGGTAAACCAGTTTTACAATTTGCCAGACGATCAGCTCATGTCCGAGGTCAGCTTGGGACCCCCAGGACGAGAGAAATGTTTTCTTCTGATCATGAAGAAACTTCCAACCGATTCTCATCAGCGTCTACTGATGCTGACTTTGGACATCGAAGAAAAAAAGCGCCTGGAAAAACAAGCCGAAGCACAAAAAACTCAAATGGTCGCCGCTTCCAAATTCGCAGCACTGGGAGAAATGGCGGCTGGGATTTGCCATGAAATCAACAACCCCCTCGCCGTGATCACGAGTGTCTCGGACATAATGCACCGTCGAGCCAAAGACTCTTTGGGAGTGTCGACTTATTCGGAAAAAGATCTCAAAGATTTGGAGAGAATCAAATCGACTGGTTTTCGAATTGCTAAAATCATTCAAGGACTCAAATCCTTTTCCCGGAATGCCCAACTGGATCCGAAAATTCGAACATCACTGGATCAAGTGATTCGCGATTCTTTGTCTCTTTGCGAAGGCCGATTGAAAAAAAATGGGGTGGAGTTGCGTCTCAATGTGACGCCTTCGCTGGCCATTATGTGCCGGCCAGCTGAAATCACCCAAGTGCTCTTGAACGCCATCAACAATGCTTTGGATTCGATGGAAAGTGTTCCGACTGCCAAATGGATTGAAATTGAAGCCGTTCAAGATTTCGGAGCGCAGCGAATTCGCATCTGTATTCGCGATTCAGGCCCGGGAATTCCATTGGAAATTCGCGAGCGGCTGATGACGCCCTTCTTCACCACCAAAGAGGTCGGCAAAGGCACAGGACTGGGACTTTCGATTTCCAAAGGAATTATCGAGTCACACCAAGGCCATTTCTATTTCAATTTCGAAGCCGCCAACACCGAACTGGTCATCGACCTCCCCACTCCCACTCCCCTGGCCGCCTAAGTCTGCCTTTCTCTTTTTCCTTCACGCGGCGCGCCGCCGACTAGAAGCTTCTGCCACGCCTCTTCATTGAAGCCGACAGCTCCTCCTGAATCCGTCAAAAGAAAGGGCCGCTTGATCAACTTGCCATTTTTCGAAAGCATTTCCAGAGCTTCAGTTTCGCTCATTCCGGCTTTGATTTTGTCGCTGATTTTCAACTCTCGATACTGAATCCCCGAGGTATTAAAAAGATTCTTCATAGACCCGCCACTTGCTTTAAGGTAGCTGAGCATTTTTTTGAGCTCTCCGAGGCTGGGTGGCTGTTCCACAATCGCCAAGGTCTCAAACGAAAAACCTTTTTTCTCTAAGAACTTCAAAGCCTTCTGACAAGTGCTGCATTTTTTGTATTCGTAAACTCGAATGCCCATCTTTTTCCTCCAGGACCCAGAATTCTGGTTCAACCGGCCAACCAAAAACACCTTTAACGCTCCGGGCGAAGGAAAAAGAGAAAGGCAGACTCGGTCGGAAAGCGGGAGTAGAAGAGGGAGCCAGGGGGAACTATGACTATGGTTCGAATGAATTGGCTGTCTCTGGTGGGAAAATTGATGGTGGGAGTGGCTTTTGTCAGCACTCTTCTGGCGGGCGCGGAAGTTCTGGCCACACCAAAGCTTGGCGACTGGGTCGTCTACGAAAGAAGCTTCGACGGCCAAGTTAAAGACACTGTCGAAATCAAACTGATCGGCCACAAGCCAGAATCCAAATTGTTCTACAAACAAACGACTGTCCGCCGCAACAATCAATCCGAAGTCACTTACGAACCCATCTCCGAGCATCTTCTGATGTCGGAAGAAGTCATCGAGAACACCTTGCAGAAGTGCATTCCCAAGGGTGGCACTCTGGAGAATCTCGTGATCAACCATCAAGTCGTCCTCACTTGCCAGATGCCTTTGGTCGAAGACCAAGTCATGGGCGCGCAGTGGATTGGTCACATCCCATTTGGTCTCGCCAAGCTGGACTATGACAGTGGCATGGAGCGAATCGAGATGGTGGTCATCGACTTTGGTTTCGGAAACTGACCGGGACTTTCTTCCAAGTTGTTTCAATTTGAGACAACATTTTTGAATTCATTATTGAGAACGCCCTCCATTTGATAAGCTAAGTTTTGATCTGTGGGGGGATAGAATGATGAAACTTTCTCGAGGAATGCGAGTCGTTGCCTTATTGTTCACACTGAGCTGCTTCGGGCTTCTCTATCAGAACTGTTCCTCGGGCCTCTCAACAGAAGCTCCCTTGTCATCACAAAACAACTCGAGCACTCTTTCCACTGACACAGGCCAACCTGTCGCCAATGGCTCTGGCAATTTCGTCAATATCGCCTATCCCAATGAGCAAGCTTGTAATTTTGCTGTCGCAGATTTCATCCGCTCGAAAATTTCCGTGGGGGCCTTGGTGGCCTCATTTCCTCGATGCCAAATCGGTCAAGGCTGCGGAATTTCTTGTGGTAAACCCGACGGCTCTTCTTGCGTCTCTGCCAATCCCACAGCATTTGGAGTTTGCCTGAGCTCCAATGAAATCGATCAAACTGTTGAGCAAAATATGCAGGCTTTTTCCAATCAATCGAGCTTTACTTTTGCCGCAGCCAATAGCACCACTTGCAACGACTCAGTAA